>Ga0222713_10004252_pt1 | contig 14426 bp, 11 predicted proteins | sample C33_649DmetaG_FD_165061 | JGI IMG/M metagenome (GOLD analysis project Ga0222713, IMG submission 165061) | Estuarine water microbial communities from San Francisco Bay, California, United States - C33_649D | ecosystem: Environmental > Aquatic > Marine > Unclassified | place: USA: California...
AAAAAACCCCCCGCACGGTCGTGCGAAGGGTTGAATCAAGTGGAGAATATCGGAGTCGAACCGATGACCTCTTGCATGCCATGCAAGCGCTCTAGCCAGCTGAGCTAATCCCCCAAGTGGACGGCAAAGATATACGGAAAAATCAATTCAATGCATAGGAGAGCTGGAGAGAAACCGTTCGAGGCTCTGCCAGCAACGCCGGGCGCGGGGAGGCTAATCGGTTCAGCGAATTGATCACCCCAGCTTGGAGCACAAAACGTTCTGTGAGGCGCTTATTCAATCGAAAATCCAAGAATAAATCTCCCTGATTTAGCTGGTAACGGCTATCCGCCACCCCCGGGACAAAAATCGCAATCAGGGGGTCCGTAAAAATGGCATCGATGTTCGCCATGAAGGAATTATAGCGCAGGCTACTCCCCAACGTCCACCCCTTCCAGGAAGCTTGGATATCCGCCTTGGCGTTATGCACATAGCGGTACTTTAATAGATTTTGGCTGGGGTCCAATGAGGTGCTCTCGTAGGAAAGGGCCTGACCGTCCGCATCGGTCGCATACACCCCCGCTGGATCCAGAGCGATGGGCAAGGCATAGGTGTAGCCCAGCATGCCTTCCACCTTCACGGGTCCGATGTAGCTGCGGGCTCCTCCGGTCAATTCCAACCCCGTAATGCGCGTGGGGCCCACATTGAGGGAGGTGAACCCATAATTTGAGAGCGTCGTTCCAGGGAGATTCCCCCATTTGCCAAAGGTGAATTCGAGCATTTGGTTGAACTCCGTCCAAAAAAATGCGGCATCCAAATAGCCTTGCAGCCCGGCACGGGTCCCCTCCTTCTTCACCCCCTGGCGAATACCCAATTCGGCTGTCCATCCGGACTCTGACTGGATCCCGGGGCTCGGGAATACTTGCAAGGCCCCCGCCGCAGACGCGCTAAATCGCTCCGCAATGGACGGAAAACGGTAGCCCTGAGCCCACGAGGCGCGTAGGTGGGTTCCTTCATGTACCTGGTAATGTCCCCCGAGCCGGAGAACCGGTTGGGCATCCGCCGAGCCATCTACGGCGAAAGATTCCCAGCGCAGGCCCACACTGAGATCCCAGCGGTCGGCGGATTTATCGGCTTGGGCGAACAACGCCTGATTTTGGGACGTATGGGCCCCACTGAATAAAGGACTATTCATGGCGCTTCCAATAAAAAGGGCCCCGGCGGAGAGGTTCCAGCCCTGCTCCATGAAATATTGCCAGAGGTATTCCGCATGGAGGGATTGTCCGGCATTGCTGTAGTCATTGCTGTCCAGCCCAGACGCATTGGCATATCCCATGCCTCGAACACGCAGCGTATGAAGTTGGCGGCCTTGGCGGTATTTCAGGTGGCCTGTCAGGGCCGCAAGGTCCGATTGCGTTTGGGTGGCCGAGGAATCCAAGGGGGTATACCCAAGCCGGAAGTCTTCCCAAATCAAGGCCGAGCTGCGGTCAGACCTCCAAACCTGTCCTTGGAGGCCCATTTCCAGTTTGGAGTTGGGCTTAAAGCGGTATTTGGCATGCAGCCGAGCGGATTGATCCCCGACGAGATATTGGTAGCCTTGGTCCCCAAAAAGCTGGCCATGCAGGACCAGGCCATGCTGATTTTTGGCGCCGTAGCTGTCGGAAAAGGCAAAGCGCACGGCCGACCGAGCCCGGGGGGCATCCCACCAACCGAGGCTGCGAATTTTGGGTCGGTCATAGACTTCCATCATCGTGCTGACCCGGACGCGTTGCTCGGTGCTCGGCTCCCAAGTGCGCAGGTGAATGACCCCGTTCAAGGCCGAACTGCCATACAGACTGGACGATGCGCCCTTCAATACTTCAATTTGCTGCACCGCCTCCATGGGCATGGCATTCCACAGGACCCCGCCCGCATCTGGACTCAGGGCAGGCAGTTCATCGACCAAAATGAGCACGCGCGAACCAGCCCCCAGGCTCCAGCCACTGCCCGAGCGAATGTTGGCTTGTCCATCTTGAAGCGTTACCCCCGGCGCCATTTGAATGACTTGTTCGACGCGGGCGTTTGCTTTTTCTTCGAGTACGCGCAGAGGCAGCACATCCACGCTGACCGTTGTATTTTCAAGGCGCTGTTCGGTGCGGTTCGCGGTGACCACGGTGGTTTCCAAAAAAACTGTGGAATCCGGCCCCACCGTTGGGGCGGAAGACAGGCTCGCGAACAGGAAAAAAGAAGATAGACCCATCATGGCTTCGGCATTTAAATAGAAAAGTATGAAAACCATTCTGGTTACCGGTGCAAGTTCCGGATTTGGAGAAGCTACGGCACGCCGTTTCGCCCTAAAAGGGTGGCAAGTCATCGCCTGGGCGCGGCGTTTAGATCGCATGGAAGCATGGCGTCAGGTTCTCCCAGCGGAATGTGCCGAGCGCGTGCATCTGCAATGCGTGGACATTCGTGTAGCCGACCAGGTTCAAGCGGCCTTGGCAGACCTCCCCGTGGGGTTTCGGGCGGTGGATGTCCTCCTCAATAATGCGGGGCTGGCTTCGGGCAAGGACCCCGTCCACGAAGCCTCCATGGACGATTGGGAGCGCATGATTGATACCAATTTAAAAGGCCTGCTCTATGTCACGCGGGCGGTGTCTCCTGGGATGGTGGCTCGCCGTTCGGGCCATATTATCAATATTGGGAGCATTGCTGGGAAAGAGTCCTACCCGGAGGGAAACGTGTACAACGCGACCAAATTTGGCGTGGATGGACTGACGCGTAGCATGCGCATGGATTTGGTGCGCTACGGCATTCGTGTCAGTCAAGTCTGTCCGGGCATGGTGGATACGGAGTTTTCCACGGTGCGCTTCCATGGGGACCGAGCCAAGGCGGATCAGGTATACCAAAATATGGCTCCGCTGACCGCTGAAGACATCGCGGATATGTTGGAATACATGATTTTGGCCCCCGCGCACGTGAACATTGCCGATGTCCTGATTCTCCCCACGGCCCAGGCCTCCGCGACCATCGTGCACCGCGAAGGGTAAACGCCCGAGCTAAACGGGTATATCCGTGAGCACCCGATTGGGGGCCCGAATTCTGGGCACCTTGCGGGAATGGATCGAATTCACTTTGCCCTCGCCCTGAGTCTGACGCCCGGGATTGGCCCCGTGCGCGCCCGCGAAATCCTCCAAGCCTACCCAGAGCCCGAAGCTTGGCTAGCCGGACGTGCCCCGCTTGGGCCCAGCACCACGGAATGGAATCGCTATGTGCAAGAGGCCAGCCGCCTCATGGAAAAGCATGACGCCTCGGGCATTCACACGCTCGCTTTGGAATCCCCCGACTACCCCGAGCGGCTCGGGCACATTCCCGATGCCCCCTGCCTCCTCTTTGTGAAGGGCCAGGCTTCGCTGAACCCTGCGCGGAGTTTGGCCATCGTCGGGACCCGTGAAGCCAGCCCACAAGGGTTACAATGGACTCAGCAATGGGTGCAGCGGCTTGCGCCGCAAGGCTGCACCATTGTCAGTGGCCTTGCCCGTGGCATTGACACCGCGGCACACCAGGCCGCGCTGCGCGCAGGCCTCCCAACCTGGGCGGTGCTCGCACATGGCCTACACACCGCCCATCCTGCCGGGAACCGTGCCTTAGCCGAAGATATTTTGGCCCAGGGTGGGGCGTGGATTTCGGAATGGCCCGTGGGCGTCGGCCCTCATCCGGGGGCCTATCCGCGGCGAAATCGACTCATCGCGGGATTGGCTGACGGGGTGTGGGTGGTGGAGGCCGCCATCAAGTCAGGTGCGGGCATCACGGCTCATTTGGCGCATCAATACGATCGGCCTGTGTTTGCCCTCCCGGGGCGCCTTAACGACGTGCGCAGTCACGGATGCTTGGACCTGATCCGACGGCAGGTCGCACAGTTAGTGGTGGAACCCTCTGATCTGGCCATTGAACTCCAATGGCCGGCCCTTAAGGAGGCGGCCAAGCAGAGCCAAGGGCCCGCCTCCCATCAACGCATCTGGGACGTGCTCCACGCAGGGCCCCTGCGGACTGGAGATATCGAACGGCAAACGGGATTGAGCAGTCCCCAGTGTTTGGCCGCCTTAGCAGAAATGATGTGGTTGGGCGAAGTGCAGGTGCAGTCCGGGTGGTATGCGCGGGCTTAGTCCTCCTCGGTCTCTTCGACAGCGTCGGCCTCGGGCGCTGCATCCTCGTCGGCCACCTCTTCTTGGTCGTCTTCGTCGTCCAAGAATGCTTGGGCACGGCGCTCCAATTCGATGGATACCTTGAACAGGTATTTGGTGGTTTCGGTCTCCAGCGGAATCGTTCGGACGGTTTTGCCCTCGCTATTCTTGTAGACAATCATGTCATCCGGGTCAAATCCTTCGGGGTACTTATCCGTCAGGATTTGGAGTTGCTCCGGTGTGATGTTTTTGTAATCAACGATTAAACGCTGCTTTTCCATGGTGCTTTTACCATTTTAATACCCAAGCGAAAATAAGCGGTGCAACGATCGTTGCATCCGACTCCACAATAAATTTTGGCGTGTCGGCATCCAATTTCCCCCACGTGATTTTTTCGTTGGGAACGGCGCCGGAATAGGACCCGTATGAGGTGGTCGAATCAGAAATTTGGCAGAAATAGCCCCAGAAGGGGATGTCTTCCATCTCCATGTCTTGGTAAAGCATGGGGACGACGCAAATAGGGAAGTCCCCGGCAATGCCGCCGCCAATTTGGAAAAAGCCCACACTCGGTGCATCCGGATTTTGGGGGTTGCGGCAATTCTCGATGTACCACGAAGCCAAATAGCCCATGTACTCAATGCCCGACTTCATGGTGCTCGCTTGGAGCTCTCCTTTGATGCAGTAACTGGCGAAGATGTTGCCCATGGTGCTGTCCTCCCAGCCCGGAACAATGATGGGCAAATTGCGCTCGGCAGCGGCCAGCATCCACGAATTCGCCGGGTTCACGGCCTCGTCGTATTCGGCCGCAAATTCCGGAAGGCGAATCATTTGATACATGTATTCGTGGGGGAAGTACCGCTCTCCCTTGGCCTCTGCGCGCGACCAACATCCATGAATGTGGTGCTGCAGTTTGCGGAAGGCTTCTTCTTCGGGAATGCAGGTATCCGTTACGCGGTTCAAGCCCGCATTCAAGAGCTCGCGCTCGTCCTGGGGGGTCAAATCGCGGTAATGGGGTACACGCTTGTAGTGGCTATGCGCCACCAAATTCATGAGGTCCTCTTCCAGATTGGCCCCCGTGCACGAAATGATATCAATCTTGCCCTGCCGAATCATCTCGGCGAGAGACCGTCCCAACTCGGCCGTGGACATGGCGCCGGCGAGGGTGACCATCATTTTGCCTCCCGAAGTCAGGTGGGCCTCATAGCCTTTTGCTGCGTCCATGAGTGCGGCCGCATTAAAGTGCTTATAATGAGAGTCAATAAAATTGGAAATAGGACCGCGCATGATATCAGGGTTGGGAGGTAAAAATAAAGGCAGAAAAGGGCTCGTTCGACGGATTAGTAGCCCAAAATTTTAAGCATGCTCTTATAGGACTGCTCCTTGGCAAACAACCGGGTATTCCAATCCCCCTCTTCATCCCGAGAAATGACGACATGTTTAGGAGCCGGGATGAGGCAGTGTTGCAGGCCGCCGTAGCCCGAGATGCTTTCCTGGTAGGCGCCCGTGTTGAAGAAACCGATGTACTGGGTAGGCGCCTCGCTCGAAAACTTCGGAAGGAAAATCGCATTGGAGTGCTGCTCGGAATTGTAGTAGTCGTCCGAATCGCAGGTTAGGCCGCCCAGGAGCACCCGCTCATAGGGCGTCTCCCAGTTGTTGATGGCCAGCATGATGAATCGCTTGTTGATGGCCCACGCATCAGGCAGGGTGGTCATGAAGCTCGAATCGATCATGTACCACTTTTCGCGGTCATTTTGCTTCTTCTCGCCCATGATGGAATAGAACGTGGCGCCACTCTCTCCAACCGTGAAGCTTCCAAACTCGGTAAAGATGTGCGGCTCAGGGATTCCGGCTTGCGCACATTGGTTCTTGATTTGCGCAATGATCTCCTCGGCCATGTATTCATAGTCGTAGGCAAAGCTCAAACTATTCTTGATGGGGAACCCGCCGCCAATGTTCAAAGAGTCCAATGTGGGGCAGATCTTCTTCAATTGGATGTATACGTTGACACATTTGAGGAGTTCGTTCCAATAGTAGGCGGTGTCATTGATGCCTGTATTGATGAAGAAGTGGAGCATCTTGAGTTCCACATTCTCTTGGTCCATCAAGTAGTTCTTGTACATGGGAAGGACATCCTTGTAGGAAATACCCAAGCGAGAGGTGTAGAACTCAAACTTGGGCTCTTCTTCGGCGGCGATCCGAATGCCAATTTTCAATGGACCGGTTCCCTTGTGGATTTGGTCAATCAACATGGGGAGTTCCTCCTTGTTGTCCATGACGGGAATCACATTGGTCCAGCCCTCATTAATGAGGCGGGCGATATTTTCCAAGTATTGAGCCCGCTTATAGCCGTTGCAAACGATAAACTGGTCTTTGGTGATCTTGCCCTCCTCTTCCAATGCCTCAATCAAATTGATGTCAAAGGCCGAAGAGGTCTCCAAGTGGATATGGTTTTTGAGCGCCTCTTCCATGACGAATTGGAAATGTGAACTCTTTGTGCAGTAACAAAAGTGGTAGCTGCCCTGGTAGTCCACTTTTGCCATCGCCACGTTGAACATGCGCTTGGCGCGCTGAATGTTCTCCGAGATCTTGGGCAAATAGGTCACCTTCAAAGGTGTTCCGTACTGTTTGATTAATTCCATCAAAGGAATGTCATGCCAGTGCAATTGATCCTCTTCCACATAGAACTCCTCTTGAGGAAAGTCGAAGGTCTGTTCGATTAGATCTACATATCTGTTTTTCATCGGAGAATGATTTTTAAGGGGCACAAATGTAATCCGACTGAGTTGGATTGCATTAAAATTGTGTATCCGAGTGATTTAGATTATCACATCTTCACAAAAGTGGCTGATTTAATTTCATGTAAAATATTGGTTTTCATGGATTTAAGCGTCTAATGGGTCATATAACCACGAGTGAAGGTGTGCCACATGACTTTTTTTCGACCGATGTGACTGCGGCGGATACCCCATTCTCTGCTTTTTTGCCCTAATTTCTTTCTTGCGTCGCACAGGCAAACCTTTTGGGCATAGAATTTGTTAAACACGTCTAAAATCATCTAGCCCATCTATGTTCACTCACATCCGCGAAAGCATTCCCTCCTCCATTGTCGTTTTTCTTGTTGCCTTACCCCTGTGCTTAGGCATTGCCCTAGGCTCCGGCGCGCCCCTCATATCCGGCATCATCGCGGGCGTGGTGGGCGGCATCGTGGTCGGAGCCATTAGTGGTTCTCACCTCAGTGTGTCAGGGCCCGCTGCGGGATTGATTGCCATTGTGATTGTGGCGATCACAGACCTGGGGGGATTTGACACATTTCTCCTCGCCGTCTTCCTGGCGGGGTTGATCCAAATATTCTTTGGTCTCATGCGCTTGGGAATCATTGGACACTTTATCCCAAATACCGTGATCAAAGGCATGATGGCGGCTATCGGTTTGATTCTTATCCTCAAACAAGTTCCTCACCTTGTGGGCTATGATGTCGACTTCATGGGCGATGAGGGATTTTTTCAGCACGCCAACGAAAACACCTTCAGCGCCGTCCAGCACGCTTTGAGCGCTCTAACCATGGGGCCCGCTTTGGTCGGCTTCTTTAGCCTCGCGCTCCTCATTGCGACGCAAGCCCTAGGATATGGAAAGACGGCCATCTCTACGTTTCTCCCCGCCCCCCTGTTGGTGGTTGTCTTGGGGAGCCTCCTCGGTTGGGGCTTGGGCACATACAACGCTGAATGGGCCATATTGGCCGAGCACAGCGTGCAACTTCCCAACTGGCGATCCGGGTTGACCCTGCCGAATTTTGGCGCATTTGGCAACCCCCAAGTATGGATTGTCGCCGCCACCATCGCGGTGATTGCCAGCATTGAAACCCTGCTCTGCATTGAAGCGGCGGACAAGCTCGACCCCTTGAAGCGCGTAACCCCCACCAACCGGGAGCTCATTGCCCAAGGGGTGGGCAACAGCGTTTCGGGCTTGATCGGCGGCCTTCCCATTACTTCGGTGATTGTTCGCACTTCCGCCAACGCACAAATGGGCGCCAAGCACAAGTCCAGTGCCATCATGCACGGCATCATTTTGGCCGGCGCCGTGATCGCCATCACTCCAGTGCTCAATCGCATTCCCCTCGCCGTGCTCGCCGCCATCCTGATCATGACCGGCTATAAATTGGTTTCTCCCTCCCTCGTAAAATCCATCATTGCGAAAGGCCGGAATCAATGGGTGCCCTTTGTCATCACGGTGGTTGCCATCCTATTAAGTGACCTGCTCAAGGGCATTGCGCTGGGTCTCGTGATCTCCCTCATCTTCATTGCGATCACGGATTTCAAGAGCAATATCTCCTATGCCGAAAAGGATGGAGTCTTCACCTTCACCTTGCGCCGGGTGGTCACCTACTTGAGCAAAGGCGCGTTGAAGTCTCGCCTGGAGAGGATTCCAGCCGGGTCAACGCTTGAACTGGATTACCGTGCGTGCGAATTCCTAGATGCTGACATCGAAGAAGTTATTGAGGATTTCCACAAGCATTCGGCCTACAAAAACGTGACGGTTAGGGAAATCCGCTAAAATTCAGGGAGTTCGGTCTCCTTGCGGATTATTCGGAGTACTTTTGCGCGGCCCAAGAGAAGGCCCCTTGTATGACTCCCATCCGAAACATTGCGATTATCGCCCACGTTGACCACGGCAAAACCACTCTGGTCGACAAAATTCTTCATTACTGCCAGTTGTTCCGTGCCAACCAAGAGACCGGGGAGCTCATTTTGGACAACAACGACATTGAACGCGAACGCGGCATCACCATTTTGGCGAAAAACGTGTCCGTCCGGTACAAAGATGTCAAGATCAATATCATCGACACTCCCGGCCACGCCGACTTTGGCGGGGAAGTAGAGCGTGTCCTGAACATGGCCGACGGCGTATTGCTGCTCGTCGACGCCTTTGAAGGTCCCATGCCCCAAACCCGTTTCGTCCTTCAGAAAGCCTTGCAACTCGGTTTGAAACCCATCGTGGTAGTCAACAAAGTGGACAAGCCCAACTGTGATCCCGAAGCAGCCCACGAAGCGGTTTTTGATCTCATGTACTCCTTAGATGCTACCGAAGAGCAGCTCGACTTCCCTTGCGTCTATGGTTCGGCCAAAAACAACTGGATGGGCGCGGATTGGAGAACTCCGACCGACAGCATCGAACCTCTTTTGGACATGGTTTTATCGCATGTCCCTGCAGCCCAAGCACTCGAGGGTACTTCTCAACTTTTGATTACCTCCTTAGATTACTCTTCGTACACGGGCCGCATGGCTATCGGACGCCTACACCGAGGAATCTTGAAGGAGAATCAACCCGTTTGCGTTGTGAAACGAGATGGCCGCCTCACCAAGTCCCGAATTAAAGAATTATTCGTTTTCGAAGGCCTGGGTCGAATCCGACTGCCTGAGGTTCATGCCGGTGAAATCTGTGCTTTCAATGGCATTGAGGGTTTTGAAATTGGCGACACCGTGGCGGATTTTGAAGCACCAGAGGGCATGCCTCCCATTACCATCGACGAGCCCACGATGAGCATGATTTTCACTATTAATGACTCGCCTTTCTTCGGGAAAGAAGGCAAGTTTGTGACCTCACGCCACCTCAAGGATCGCCTGGAAAAGGAATTGGAAAAGAATTTGGCCTTGCGGGTCGAAGCCACGGATTCAGCCGACACCTTCCGCGTCTTTGGCCGAGGCGTGCTGCACCTTTCCGTCCTGATCGAAACCATGCGCCGCGAAGGCTACGAATTGCAAATTGGCAACCCCCAAGTCATCATCAAGGAAATCGACGGCATCAAATGCGAGCCGATCGAGGAATTGCTCATCGACTTGCCCGAATCCATGAGCGGAACCGCGGTCGAAATGGCCACCCTGCGCAAAGGCGAAATGCTCAATATGCAGCCCAAGGGCGACCGCATGATTTTGACCTTCCATATTCCCTCCCGAGGCTTGATTGGCTTGCGCAACAGCTTGCTGACTTCCACTGCGGGAGAGGCCATTATGAACCACCGCTTCTTGGAATTTCAGCCCCTCAAAGGCGACTTGCCCAAGCGCACCAACGGTTCCTTAGTCTCCATGGAACAAGGCACCGCCATCGCCTACTCGATTGACCGCCTTCAAGACCGCGGACGCTTTTTCATTGAACCAGGAGACGAAATTTATGCCGGACAGATCACCGGTGAACACACGCGTGGGTCTGACCTTGCTGTGAACTTGACCAAGGGCAAAAAGCTCACCAACGTTCGTGCTTCCGGCACAGACGACAAGGTCCGAATCGCCCCCGCGGTCAAATTGCGCCTGGAAGAAGCCTTGGAGTACATCCAGAGCGACGAGCTCGTGGAAATCACTCCCAACAGCCTGCGCCTGCGCAAAATGAAAATGATGAAGGGCTAAGCCACCCCTTAATCGGCGTTTTTCTCGCGAAAGACCCCGAAATATCTCCTTCCGCATGCCGCTCCCTCACAAGAGCGGCATGTTTTGTTTGTACTTTTCCTTCGTGAACCACTTGATCAACACCCCCTCCATCCTGATTGCGTTGGCCGCCATCGTGATTGTGTCGTATTTGTTCAATCTCTTGGCCAAAAAAACGCGCATCCCGAGCGTCCTCATGCTTTTGGGCATGGGCATCCTGTTTCATGTCGGAGGGAACTACGCCTCCTTCCCCCAGCCCGATGTCCGTCCCGCGTTGGAAATTTTGGGTTCCGTGGGCTTGATCATGATCGTTCTCGAGGCCGCCCTGGATTTGGAATTGCGTCGGGAGCATGCCGGGATGATTGGACGAAGCCTTGGGCTGACCCTTCTCGAAATGGGGGCCACCACCTTCTTCTTGTCCGCTTTATTTCACGTCGGTATGGATGCGCCCTGGGATCGGGCCATCCTCTATGCAGTGCCTTTGAGCATCTTGAGCTCGGCCATCATCATTCCCTCGGTCGAGAATGTGCGGCACGACCTCAAAGAATTCATGATTTACCAATCGACGTTCAGCGATATTTTGGGCATTATGCTCTTTTACTTTCTGGTGGAGGGCTTTGAAAATCCTGGAGGAAGCACGAGTGAATGGCTGATGCAATTCGGCTGGTCCTTTGGGGTGTCCATCTTGGTCTCCGCCGTGTTCTCCTACCTCTTGGTCATCCTGCTCCAAAACATCAAAACGCAACTCAAACTTTTCCTCCTGATCGCCGTGTTGATCCTCCTCTATGCGGTGGGCAAAATGCTTCATCTGAGCTCTTTGCTGGTCATCTTGATTTTTGGCTTGATCCTCAACAACCCCAACTTGTTTTTCCCAGGCAAATTGCAACGTTGGCTCAAAGCGGATATCGTCAGCGGACTACTGAACGACTTCAAATTGATCACGCGCGAAACGGCCTTTATCGTTCGCACCTTCTTTTTTGTCGTGTTCGGCTACAGCATTGACCTGGGCTCCTTGGCAAACCCCTTGGTAATCTTTTTTGCGCTCTTGGCGCTGGTGGGCATCTACCGAATCCGAGCCGTCGCCATCCAATGGACCGTCCCCCAACCCCAAGCGGTCCTCACCTACTTGGCGCCACGCGGCCTCATTACCATCTTGTTGTTTTATGCCATCCCCGAGAGCATGGGCATCGCGCAATTTGACAATGGCATCCTGCTCTACATCATTTTGACCAGCTCCGTCCTTATGGCCTGGGGCATGGTCCGAAATCAAGACAAGGATGACCACCGCACACTCGGAGACATGCTTCGCGACACCGCTAGTGTCGACCCAGAGCTCGGGCCGTTAGAATCGACAGAAACCGCTGCTCCCAACGAGGGCAACGCTTAATTTACCCAGTCCGCAACAAACAAATTGGTTTCGCGCGTGCCGCCGTTGTTTCGGTTGCTCGCGAAAATCAATTGGGTTCCATCGGGGGAGAACATCGGGAAAGAATCAAAGGCGCTGTCAAAGGTCACTTGCTCCAATCCGGATCCGTCCAGGTTCACCAAAAAGAGATTAAAGGGAAATCCGCGGACAGACGCGTGGTTGCTGCAGAACAGAATGCGTTCCCCATCCGGAGTAAAGAAGGGGGCCCAGTTGGCATTGCCCAGTTGGGTGACCTGACGCATGTCGCTGCCATCCGCGCGGGCCACGAACAACTCCATATTCGTGGGCTCCACCAGGTGGTCAGCAAGCAAGCCTTGGTAATGGGCGATTTCGGCTTCTGTTTTGGGGCGGGAGGCGCGCCACACGAGCCATTCTCCATCGGGTGAAAAGAACGCACCCCCGTCGTAGCCCAGCTCGTCCGTCACTTGGACCACGTCACTGCCGTCTAGATTCATGGTATACAGTTCCAAATCTCCACTGCGGTCACTTGTAAACACCATCCGGTCCCCTTTGGGCGAAACGGTCGCCTCGGCGTCGTATCCAGGCTCAAAGGTTAACTGACGCTGCAGCTCGCCATTGAGGTCCGCCACGAAAATGTCAAAGCTCTCATAGATGGGCCACACATAGCGCCCTCCTTCGCGCGGGGGCTCCGGGGGGCAATCATGCCCTCCCTGATGGGTGGACGCATAGACAATTTCTTGATCGCCCGGGAGGAAGTAAGAACAGGTCGTTCGGCCTAGGCCCGTGCTCAGCATCTTGGGCGTTTTTTCGACTTGGCGCACATCTTCGTAGAGGAAGATCTGGTCGCACAGCGTGCCCCACTCTTTGTAGTTGGCCTGAAAGACCAAACTCTGGCCAGAAAAGCTCCAATAGGCCTCCGCATTATCGCCGCCAAACGTCAATTGGCGGACGTTTTTCAAATGGACCTCCCCAGGATAGGTTAGGGTTTTCGCATCCAAAACCGGTTTCGTGGGGACGGAAGGCGTTTGGGCCGAGACCTCCATGACCGAGAAGGAGATGACCAATCCGGGTAGGAAAAAACGAATAGGGGTAAGCGTTTTCATGGGCTTGCAATTACATTTGGCACAAACGTACATCCCCGATACCTATGAAATTCCGGAATACCCCTTTCCGCCTCTCCCTGGCCCTACTTATACCCGCAATGAGTGCTTTGACCTGGCAGGCCCACGCTCAAGACGCCCCCAAGCTCAGCAAGCAAGCTCTGCAGCTGCAAACGGATGTGAAGACCTTGGCCGACGATGCCATGGAAGGCCGCAAAGTGGGAACCAAAGGCGAAAAGAAGGCCTCCGAATACCTCGTCAAACGTTTCAAAGAGATGGGCGTGCAGGGAGCCATTTCCGACAGTAAGATGCCTTACTTTGATCCGTTCGAGGCCCAGCCCTCCGTACACGGCACCCCCACCGGACCTAAAATCACCGGCCGCAACGTGGTTGCCGTCCTCCCGGGCCAGGGCGAAGGCACCATTTACATCGGCGCCCACTACGACCACTGGGGCTGGGGCGGCGAAGGAAGCCTCTACCGCGGCGCCGATTCCGCCATCCACAACGGGGCCGATGACAACGCCTCCGGCGTGGCCGCCGTCTTGGAATTGGCGCGCCGTTTCCACGACAGCCCACTGCAAAACACCGTCGTCTTCATCGCGTTTTCCGGCGAGGAAATGGGCCTATGGGGCTCCAATGCCTTCGCTAAAGAACACCTCGGCGCCTTCCCCGCTCCCCGCTTCATGGTCAATATGGACATGGTGGGCCGCCTAAATGCCGAACGCCAACTCGCCGTCTACGGCACGGGCACCAGCCCCCTGTGGGACGGGCTCCTCGACGAACAAAACTCCTTTGACTTCCGCCTCAAGCGGGAAATTTCTGGCGTCGGCCCCTCCGACCACACCTCCTTCTATTTGGCGGACATTCCCGTCCTCCACTTCTTCACCGGCCAGCACGAAGACTACCACCGCCCCTCCGACGACTGGGACAAAGTCAATTATGCCGGGCTCGCCGATGTGGTGGACTACATCGAAGGCATTGTGCGTTCAGCCGACGCCCTCGGTGAACTCCCCTTCTCCAAAACCAAAGACCAAAGCGAGGATAGCCCCCGCTTTAAAGTCACCTTGGGCGTGGTCCCCGACTACCTCTACAGCGATCCCGGCATGCGCATCGATGGGGTCAGCGAGGGACGTCCCGCCGCTAAAGCCGGTCTCCAGAAAGGCGACATCGTGACCCAAATGGGCGACCAAGCCATCACCAGCATGATGGACTACATGAAAGCCTTGAGCACCTTCACCCAAGGCCAAACCGTACCTATCACCGTCAAGCGCGTCGACGTAATCCTTGTGGTGGATGTAACGTTTGATTGAGGCACGGGCGCGATGCGCGGCCCGCAGTCAAAGAGTTGAAGTGCATAAGGCTTGAAAAGCACGGCGCACCAGTT
>Ga0222713_10004253_pt1 | contig 14423 bp, 12 predicted proteins | sample C33_649DmetaG_FD_165061 | JGI IMG/M metagenome (GOLD analysis project Ga0222713, IMG submission 165061) | Estuarine water microbial communities from San Francisco Bay, California, United States - C33_649D | ecosystem: Environmental > Aquatic > Marine > Unclassified | place: USA: California...
TCTTTTTTTGCTTAATGGATCTGGAACTAAGTATTATTGACATGGTCAATAATACTTAAAATGGAATTCATGTTTTATCGACATAGAATCGGTAACAATTAGCCCGAGAGGGTTTAAGTGGTGGTTATGAAATTGACAATGAATGCTGTATGTCGTGCTGTGAGTAAAAATTATCGTATGGGGCTTATTGCTGCATCCCTCTTGGCATCGAGCCAGGTTAATGCAGAATCGGTTCTATGTGATGCTACTCAAGCAAGCACTAATCAATTACCACAGCTAGAACAATCATGTCCGATCGGTAAGGGTGTTTGGGGTAGCAAGGCGCCTAAACGTCATTCAGCTAATGAACTGTTTTGGGTTCAATGTGGCCTGCTTAATAAGCCTTTGTCATTGAGCCGAGCTAAGCCCCTTTATGAAAAGATCTCGACTAACGTATGGATGAAGCCTGAAGGTGGCGATTATCGTTGTCTGATTGGTCCTTATTCTACATTCTCTGATGCGAGAAAAGATCTGGCTCAGGTGCGTAAAGTGTCTGGATACAGTGAAGCCTTTATTCGTATGGTTGATAAGTCTCAGACCTCGTCACAGCCTATCGTTGCAAAACCGGCAGAGCCAAAAATGGTTAAGCCTAAGGCTCCTGTAAAACCAAAACCAGCAGCAAAGCCTACACCTAAACCTGTGGTCGCTACTTCTGCGTTAGCCGCAACGAGTGCAGCCGCAATTCAAGCGATTCCTAGCAATGGTTCAAGTTCCGGTAATGATCTTGATATCGAAGTTCGTGTGACCGCTAATGTTGCAGGTAATAAGTATGCGGTGCCTTATTTGTCGGACCATAAACAGCAGTTCTATATGGAGCAGGGAAAGCCTTGGAGTCGTTTAGATTTTGGTAGTGCCGAACTTGTGTGTAATCAGATCGGCATGAAGTTGATGAATGAACAGCAGTGGCAGAGTATTCTTGGCTCAAAAGTCATGGAAAAGCAGAACTGGCCAATGCACCTACCTTATTGGGGTGCTGATAAGAAAGGCCTATTTACCAATGGCAACGTAAACCAACTCAAAGGTTCCTCATTACTTAACGTGATGTGCGTGAAGTAGAGCGAATAGTTTTTCAATAGAAAAGCTCCAACTATCGTTGGAGCTTTTTTATTCAAGATTAAACGTTTTACAGTTGGTAATGGTAGGTATAAAAAAAGCAGGCTAAGTAGCCTGCTTTTTGCAACATTCGTTGTATTCAGCGCTTAGCGCATCGTTTCATCTTACCAATTAGATCTGATTCTAGAAATTCTCTGGAAAGCACTATACTGCAACATCTAGCTAGCTTTTCCAGAAAAAGTAGAAACTGCGAATAAAAACTACGAAAAATAAAGTCTGGAAATTAGTTTTCCAGACTAATTTTGGGTTATCTTTTCTTGGAAGTCAGCAAAGATCTTTACTTGGAAAGTCTGAGCGCTATCGAGAAACTGGATATCGACGTGATTTTCGTATTTACTACATTTCGTTAGAGCAAGACCATCTTTTTTTCGGTCTGATGTAGAGAAAAAGAATTTTTGATACCGTCTAGGGGCTACACCTTCAAATGTGGTAAAGGCTAATTTACTTGTTGCGTCATCTACGTTGTCCACAATTGCATCATCGTGTAGTTCCAACGCTAAACTTTTTTCATATGGTTCAATGTAAATAACACTTTCGATACCTGATGCTACGATATGTCTAGCACAGTTGTGACAAGGGTAAGTTGTAGTAAAAAGAATTTTACCTTTAGTATTAGCTCCAGATATTCTTGCTAAAGATGTAATAGCATCCATTTCTGCATGTATAGATCTCGAGAACTCTATTAGTGATCCCAACCCAGACTTTTTATAAATTGAGTCAGAAATCCTGTTCACTAGCTCTTCAGACAACTCTAGGTCACAACTACTAGGGTCTATCTCTTTAATATTGATGTCTGTCTGATTAGGCTTACTAACGGTATCCTCAGAAAAGTATCTTTTTGTTTTGTTATGCTCAATACCTAACTCTTTACTGATTATATCTTTGATATTTTCTTTAATTTTATTTTTGTAAATATCGTTGTAGCATTTAGATCCCTTGTGTATGCACCTATAGTCTTTACCTTTGTCTTCGTAAGAATAAAGGCCGCCTTTGAATTTAGGTACATCGTTTCTTCCCGTCGCGATGATGTTACCGTCTTTATCCAAGATAGCAGCCCCTACTTGTCTAGATAAACAAGCAGATTGTAATGATGATGTGTAAGCATAGAACATCCCCTTTTCGTTTAAAGAAGGAGTTAAACCATTGACACCATGTATTAGGCTTATGAATCGATTAATTTTTTCTGAAAGGCTTGCGTAATGACTTTGCGTGTTGCGAATGTAAAAGTCTGCATCTAGGATAGCTTTTTCTGTCTGTTGGCCATTGTCACCATTGGATTTTCTATCTTTGTGTATGAGGTCATCGACTTCATGCTTTAGAATCGACTCGTCACGTAAGTTCCTTTTTCTCTCGGTTTCGGAGCGTATTACGCCTATATAATAAAAGTTGTGCTGGTAGACCATTCGCAGAAGCTCAACTTCACTAGGGTTTTTAACCTGATCGATTATGTATGCAACTTTTTTTTGAAACTTCCAGTCCTTATCGTCCTGCTTCCCTTCCGCAATTTGGGCTTTCTTTTGTATTTCTGCTATTTCTGAGATTGCAGCCTCAGCAAGAATTTGAGGGCCATGAGCTTCTCGAACTATATTTCCAAGTTCTTGGTACCTAATATATCTTTTGTATCCCTTTAATTCTGGTTCATCAGGAAAAAAGTATTTTTTGATCAAAGAACTCAGATGGATATGTTCGATTTCGTAACCCAAATCGATAAGTTCTTTTTCAAGACAGTTTCTTACAGAGTTCATCCCAGCACCAATTAGACCACATAACCCTATTAAGAGTTCTTGTGATTGACGGCTAGAGACTTTTTCTATCGCATTTTTGTTACTGTCATCTTTTGAAGGTGTGGATGAATGTGGCTTTTGAGGTGGGTTTTTTTTTGCTGCATTTCCAGACATAGTATAGTGGGGCCATATTGTTTATATAATATGACCCACTATACATATAGTTACTATTAAATTCGGTGAGCAAGGTCTAAACTACCAGCCTAGCTGTTTAGCTTGTTCCATGAGCGCGCTTTTAGCCTGTGCGCTAGCTGACTGCTTCTTAAAATCGTTGAGCTGAATGACTTTGCTTTTTTGTGATTTGTTATTTTTAATCATGCATTTAACTTCATTCTTTGGGTCAACATTTTTGTAGTCAATAATCATATAAGTTTTCGCCTTTCTCAACTGCTGCGCCATTTTACTCAGTTCCAGTCAATGGTCAATATTTAATCGAGGTTTCCTTGGCCACAATAATAGCGTAACTCAAGCTATTAGATGTTGCAGTGTTCATCATCAAAAAAAAGAAGAATTTGTGAGCCAACATACGGTTAGTGTTGAGCGATTAATCCCACTTACAATGTGTAGTTTGCATCATCAGCTTTTAGAGATTTAATTTGTTCCAGCAGTTTTTCCTTACTGAGCGTCGATAGCTTGCTAATTTCGATGTAGAGATCAGCACTTATACTATCCTCACAAAAAAAGTAACTCAAAGGCACACCAAGTTCATCCGCAATCAACTTTAGCGTTTGAATATCTGGTGTATGTTTCCCTTTTTCGTACTGGTTCATTCTCGGACTTGCAGAGCCTTCATCCATACCTATTCTCACTCCCAAGGCTTTCTGAGAGAGTTTTGCTTTTTTACGCGCTTCTTTGAGACGCAATGGGATTGGGTTTTGGAATGACACTTATGGCTCATATCTTAAATCTCGAATTAACTAAGATTTTCTTAGTTTTACTGATTTCTGTATACTAAGCAATCCTTAGTGTTTTAATTGGTATAACTGGTACATGAAACGTTCTATAAAAATCAGTGCAGTAATGCACAACTTGTTGATTGAAAAAAGAATGGATGGTTTTTCTGTAATAGAAGCTAGGGACGCTTCATTAAACATTGCAGATGGCATAAAAAATCTTGATGAGGCTAGGAAGAAGGTTTATCGCCAAATATGGCAATATCAACAAAGGGGGTGGCTTCGAACTGAAGGTGAAGGAAGAAATAAAAGGTACTTTCAAACCGAACAATTTAAATATCTTGAAGTGTTGCCCCGAAGAAAAGCTAAACGCGAATCTTCGATAACAGAGGCTACATCGGATTACTCTGTGCTATTTCGAGAGAGCAACGAATACAAAGGTGAATTGGAGATCGTGCTTGGTGAAATTAATGAATACCAATCATTAAGATGCCGCTTTCCTGAACTTGAGAGCCGATTATCCCCATTGCTACAGCAAGCAAAAGAACGTTCAGCACACTTGCTTGGAAAGATGAATGGATTAACGAATGTTCTTAAAACCCTCTCTGAGGACGGTCAACTATGTTAAGGCTTTGGTAGGTTGAATTTTTTGGAAAAAGCGTTGTAAAAGTCTAGGGAAAACCGACAGTTCTTCTTTTTTATCAAGAGGTGAGGCATCTCGACCTTTAGGGTGCTACCTGCTTAATTAAATTACCACTCTCCTGTTTTTCTTGGTAATTACCCCGTTTTTATTGGTTATTTTTCCATCTTGAGTGGTAAGTTTTTGGGTTTTGATTTACCATTGTGGAAATGAAATATAAAAGCGTAGGCCAAAATGGAAGATAAGTTCATATTAAATTTGGTAGATGTCGCCCTTAAGGGAGATAAATCCACAGCGCAAATGATTGTTAGGAAGCTGGCTTCAAAGGTTCGCTTAGAAAACGCTTCTCTCTATGAGCAAATAACCCAGAGGTTGGCTTCTGATACTTTGCGTAGCAAAAACATTCGGCGTATGCCTTCACCGGTAGATTCAGATAGTAGGCAGAGTCTAATCAAGGTGGAAGAACCCGCGTCATTATCAAGATCTCCTATATATTCTGATAGTGTTTCTGATGTGTTTGAGCAGGTATTGCTGGAAAGAAAGTATGTAGATGCCCTGTTATCTGAAGGATTACAGCCAACCAAGTCTCTGATATTTCAGGGCCCCCCTGGTGTGGGTAAAACTATGTCTGCAAGATGGCTAGCAAACCAACTCGGCCTCCCATTGTTGATCTTGGATTTAGCTACTGTAATGAGTAGTTTTTTAGGAAAGACCGGAAGTAATGTTAGGGCTGTATTGGAGCACGCAATGTCTTTTCCATGTGTGTTGTTGCTTGATGAGTTTGACGCCATAGCTAAGCGTCGAGATGATGACCGTGAGTTGGGTGAATTAAAAAGACTTGTAACAGTACTACTTCAAACTATTGATGAATGGCCTTCAACGTCTTTACTTATTGCTGCTACTAATCATGGTGAATTGTTAGATCCAGCAATATGGAGGCGGTTTGATATGGAAATATTGTTTACAATGCCTTCTAAAGATATGATTGGTGATTACTTAATAGAGTACTGGCCTGATATTGCAGATAAAAAGCAGGAATATGTCGATAAATTTGAAGGAATGTCTTTTAGTAATATAGACAGGGAATTAACTCAGGAAAAAAGGGCAAGTGTGATTTCTGCTCTGACACTGAGGAATTTGGCAGGGGAAGAAAATATAGCTTATTACGAAGAACTGAATATTGAAGAGAAGAAGTCAATGGCTGTAAAGCTTCACAATCAGGGGTTTTCTCAAAGAGCTATCGCAAACAAGCTCGGCATAAGCAGACCAACAGTTAAGAAGTCGATTGAAGACTCAGAGGAAGGGTAAAAACAATGAAGAACTTTATTATTGGCTATGGTGAATCTCTTACTAACTCAGTAGAAGTAAGATCTGGTGGAGGTGATAAAAAACACCCATATTCTTTCTCTGAAGCAAGAGATAGGTTAGCTAAAGACCTGTCCAGCGTAATCGAAGATATTGATTCAAAGCCTGATGTACAGTGTGCAAATGGTGAGGTAGTAATAAAGTTCGTTCAGCACCCTTCTTATTTAGCTAAGTCTTACTATCCGACAAAGTTATTTAACCGATATGATATCAAGGATGTAGGTTCAAAATCATTACGTATAAAACCTAAAAAATGGGCAGTTAAAAAACATCCAGAAGAGGGGCTTACATCGTGTATTTTTGTATCAGGAAGCAAGTCGAAATTTGAAGCAATGTTACATAGCATTCAGCATGATAACTTACCTGAGTCTACGAGGGATATTATTAGATCTATCGAAAACGTAAGCTCAGTAGCTCCTGATGAAAAGATTAAACATATAGACAGTCAGAGTGAAGAGTTAAAACTAGAGGTTGTTCTGCATGCGTCGGTACACGATCAAGTTGTTAGAAACTCGTTTAATGACTATTTAGTTTCTCTTGGTGGCGGTGTTGACTGGAAAAGATCCAAAACGGTGGGAGGTCTGACTTTTTTACCTGTCACTATTGATAACGGCACAGAGCATGACTTGGCGCAATTTTCTCATCTAAGGGCTCTTCGGAGTATGCCGCAACTAAGGTTCAACCATCCCGACGTCATGCGAGAGTCTCTTAAAGAGGCTTTTGAGTTACCTCAATTTAAAGTGTTAAGTAATGATTTCAAGGTTTGTATTTTTGATGGCGGTATAGGCTCTGAGCATATCCTTCACGATTGGATAACTGAATATATTCCCTCAGATGTAACGCATGGGCACCCTAGTTTGCTATCTCATGGTAGTGAGGTATGTTCTACATATCTGTTTGGGCCTTACGCTGATGGTAGTCTATCAATGGGAGAACCGTATTCCAAAGTGGATATTGTGCGCGTGTTATCTGCCACAGATACAGACCCTGACTTGTTTGACGTACTGACTAGAATTGAAGATGTCTTAAAGAGAAAAGATTATAAGTACATAAATTTAAGTTTAGGGCCAAGACTGGCTATAGATGATGATGATGTACATGTATGGACTTCTGTTATTGATAGACTTTTACAAGATGGTCATTGCTTTGCCACTGTTGCTATTGGTAACGATGGTGACCTAGATGGTGAATTTGCTAGGATACAACCACCGAGTGACATGGTTAATTGTTTTGCTGTAGGAGCGAGTGACTCTAGAGGTGATGATTGGGAAAGAGCTTCATACAGCTGTATTGGGCCTGGTAGAAGCCCTGGAGTTGTAAAGCCGGATGGAGTGATTTTTGGTGGTTCAGATAAAGAGCTTTTTAAAGTTTACTCACCACTGACTCATTCTATTGTGGGCACGCTTGGTACAAGCTATTCGGCACCTTATGCATTGAGGGTTGCGGCTGGAATTGATTCTATAACGGATTTTGATTTAAACGCATCAACAGTAAAAGCTCTAATGGTGCATCACGCTAATCGTGACGAAAAAGAGCAAAATGATGTTGGGTGGGGGTTGTTGCCAAGTTCTCCTGAGTCTGTAGTGGAGTGTTTGGATGATGAAGCGATAATTGTATACCAAGGTGAGCTAAACAAGTCAGAGCATTTGAGAATCCCAATCCCAATTCCCGAGGGGATTGATTGTACTTGGGTTCACCTAAAAGCGACATTTTGCTTTAATGCAATTACAGATCCCGAGCATCCTTTACACTATACGAGAAGTGGCTTAGATATTGTGTTTCGGAGTAATGAAGGTAAGAAAAAAAATGATGAAGCAGATCATGCTGATTCAAAAACGTTCTTTTCTGTGGGGAATTTATATGAAACAGAAGATGAATTAAGGGAAGATGCGCACAAATGGGAAACGTGCATCTCTAGATCTCAACGATTTAAAAAAGACACTCTTCTAAATCCTGTGTTTGATGTTAAGTATCATGCTAGAGAGCAAGGCGGAGATAGCCAAACGGAACTGGAACCACTGAACTATTCCCTTGTTGTCTCTATTAGGGCGCAGGGTGATAACAATACTTATAACTTGGTGCTGCAACAAAACCAGACTTTACAAGCAGTGAAAGTTGCGAACCGAGTTCGAGTGTAGCGCTTAAGTATCGTCAAACCTGAACTATTATTTACACTTTTCAGGAGAGGGAATCGCTGAGACTTCCGAATCGAGTTCGGAAATTTTGTATTGATACTGCTGAATCATTAAGGCCAGTTGGTTATGCTGACTGGCCATTTCACTTAATTGTTGTTTATAGTCTTCAGCTTGCTTGTAATATTTTTCTTTCAAGCGCTTTTCATTCGCTAAACGCTCTCTCAGGTTTGCGATTTTTTCTTCGTAGAGGTTTTGCTTTCTCGTTTTTGGTGAGCTCTTAATCGCTGTCTCTTTTATCGTTGAGACTATGTCTTTGTAGTAATATGCGGACCCATCACCTAACCCTGCTTCTTCTTCTACGGCTTTGACTGAAATCTTTCTATTTGGATCTATACGTTCGGTTTGCCCACTTAGAATACGCTTTAGCGCATTTTCAAGCTCAACCCTCGTAATTTGGGACTTGATCATACTGGTCGCTTCCTATGTCGAATTTTTCGAATGGAATTTTAAATCGGTGCAGTACTTTTTCTGCCGCTCTAATCTGCGTTATGAAATGAGAATACATCGAACTTGTTAATGTGCCGATAGCATCCATATCTTTAACTTGTTGAGAGACCCAGGCATGACGCTTTTGCCAACTTTCAACTTGCTCTTGGCCGATGAGTTGGTTTTCACAACTCATGCAGTTTGCAGGTGAACTTATCTTATGCATCTGGCACTCATATCCTGCCATGCAATATGAGTGTAGTGTACCAACGAGATTTAGACGACCAGCTTTAACGTGCTCATTTATCGCATCCCAAGATTTATACTTTTGGGGAAGGGTCAGCCGATTCTTATTGATAGACCCTGCCATATGCCCCATAAGGTTGTTCGACTCCTTTCCTTCGTACCATTCATGGATTTTTTGTGTTGTAGATTCTTGAATAACATCGTTCAAGAAAGACTGTAATTCTGTGTCTATTTGTAGGGCTTTAATTTTACTTGCGAGCCCGCCTTCGCCATACCATTCTGTTGTAGGTAAGTCTAAATGTTTAAACTGCTGTTTAATTGCGATATCGCTGCAAAGATTGTGGCGTTTTGAAAATACAGCAAAAGTGCGACGAAGTTGATGGGTCGTTAATGGCCATACACAACCTTCAGCAATCCTTTCGTCAGCATGATTCGGTTCTCTATTTGGATTTATAACTTCAAATTCTATCAAGTCTTGAGCTGTAATAATTGCGCCAGCATCCTTACATAACCTGTTGAAATGTGTACGCATACTTCCGTCTTGACGAATAATTGGTTTTTGAGATTTTCTACCTTGCCCTAACCACAAACAACTTGAATCATAGTTGCTCATGGGGTCATCATCTTCTAATAACTGAATTCTCATATATCTAGAAATGGCTTCTGCAAGTTCGATTGCTTTTCGTGCTAAAGGAGTTGTTACCCACTCGGCGCGCTTCCCTGAACCTTGACTAAACTTATGCTGCTCAGATTGAAGAACAGTATAAGTACGCCCATATACTTCTTTTTCTTTATAACTGTTTGAATGAAGGCAGAATAACTCTGAGCGACGCATCCCCGTTAGTGCACCGCATACAATGTAGCAAGCCGTTTGTAACTCTATTACTTTCCCTTGAACTTTTACTGCGTGTCTTGGTAACAACATAGCTAGTTCAGAGTGCTCTAGGTGAGCTTGAAAAATACTACTATAACTAAAAGGCTGATGTTTATTGACCTCTACTCGATAGTCTGGAGAGGTTTCGTCTATCCAGTGCCAAGTGCCGGCTCTAATTTTATCATCAACCCTTCTCTTACCTTCTTCGTAGTTTTGTCTCATATCATGTAGCAACTCGTGTAATGCTTCTTTGTGCGGATAGTACTTTTCGACTAACCCAAAGCAATGGCTATATATCTTTTCCATTAGGCGAGTGGGAATTGCGTAGAACTGATTCTTACTGTCTTGTCTAGTTTTTCCAGTGGTCTCTTTAGAAAAAATAGTTTGTGTGTACCCATCTGGAAGAACTAGGTTGATGGGTAAATATCTTGCTATTTTTCCGGCATGCATAATTGCATTAAATAAGCCTTCTACTTGAGCGACACTGTAATTCTGGCTTCGAACGAATATGCAAAACTGGCTAAAAACCAAATTAGAATTAAGGCTCCCTATAGAAGTATAACCTTCGCTATCTAGAAACTTATATACAATGCATAGCTTTGAATAACGAGCAATGAGAGTTGATGGCTTTATTACTGCCCCTTTTCTATGGTGACCTGCGACGTACAACCATGAGAAACAAATTAGCTTCATCTCTCTAGCTAAACTGTCATCTTCGATTTTGGAAAATACGATAGTTTTTTTATAGGTGACTCTTGCGTCAAGATAAGCTTGAAAATTCCATTCCTCATCTCCCATGTAACTTTTTGCAGAGCCATCATAATTTTTGGTGACAACAACGCTTTCTAGCTCTCGGTATTTTTTGTCTACATAAAGCTGAATTATTCTTTTGTACTCAGAAATGTTTTCTTGCAGGATATTTTTTGGTAGCTCAAAAAGAGGTGTCATGATGTATTCTCCTAAAAGTCGATATTGATGCCGTCTGGCCAAAGAGGATGACGGCCTTCGTTTTCAAGCTTTTTTTCTGCGAGCCTTTTGACCCTAGGATGAATTGTGAAGATTATGCGATTAATTGATGCGAGGAGGTCGGAGTAATTGTTGGAAAAATGCTGTTCGTCTAAATGATAAACCTTTGAGTCCTTGATTGATTCTCGATAACTTAAAAGGCACCAAATGTCTTCGACACTCTCTATTATCACTTGATTTTCGCAGTTGAAGCAGTTGTGAATGTCCGAGCACGCTAGGTGATCAACAACAAAGTCTTTTGGATTAAAGTGATTTCTTCTCCGATATTTATCGACATGTGCAGAGAACGCATTCTTACACCCAGTGCCAAGTACGGTTTTTTGACCATTAGACTCAGAGTATTTGTTTAAAAACTCTTCATACGGGAGAACCTCAATACCTAGTTCTTTCTTTGCATGTTCTTTTGCTTGATTAATATCAGAGCACTTTGCTACTCCTTCTATTGTGTATGTCGCTGCCAGAAGCTGTTTTTCATTTTCTACAGTATTGCCCGATGAATAGTGTTTATTAAATGTGCGAGGAGTGTTTCCCAATAAAAGAGATGTCTCTACTGCGTTACCGGTCTTCGCTAAATATCGATAACTACCACTAGCTCGGAATCTCGATGCTGTTGGTCTTAGTGGTTTATTATCATCAGTTATCAGAGAAAATGTTTGCTGCAGCCAATTTGAGAATGTTTGAATATGACCTTGTTGCAATGGTGCTGCTTTTCCTGATTTACCTTGATATAGCAAGTGGGAATCGGTTGATATTGACGTGCTAAGTTTAAGAAGTTGCTCAAAAAAACGTAGAGCTATCTTGGGGACGTGGTAAGTGCCATTGTCACCAATTGAAACTGATACAAACTTATTTGCTCTAGGTTTCAATACACTTTGCTCAAACCAAGCTCCGCCTTCATAAATTTTTTCTTTTGGTTTGGTCATGTTTAGTAGCACGGTTGTGTTTCCCCATGTGTAATACGCCAGTAAGAAATAAGCTGCGCTAAAACATTTTGTTATGGGGGATGTAATATTATGGGTAAACCCTTGGTATATAAAGGTTCCAATACGTTTATTGGTTGTAGCTTGAAGGAATTTTTCTGGGTTATCTAAGATTTGTTTTGATAGCTGGTTAAAAAAACGATAGATGACTTTTATAAGAACACTTAACTCTTGATCGGAATAACTTTCAGTTGGGTTTATTTCAGAACGAAACAAGGTATAAGGCGAGAACCAAGTTGAGCTGGGGTTCCCTAGCCTTTCTAAACATTTTTTTACACATGAAATCTGCTTTCTAGCGGAGTTCACATTCATTTTTTCAATTCTAACTTGTTCTATTAAATGCCTTTCTAAAGACTCAACAGCTTCCTGGCTCTCAGGTCGAAGGTTCTTTGAATCACAATAACGAACAAAGAGAGCAAAGTCTCGAAGGTAGCTTTGCTTGGTAAGATCTGAATATTCATTGGTATCATTAAAAAATCGATACCAACGTAAAACATCATCATCACGATTTGCTGGCCTTGCTGATTCAAAGCTCCTTTTAAAGGCTACACCATGATAAAAAAATCGAGTGAAATCGTATGTAAAATACTGATCAATACCGGTGCGCATTCTTATGGTCAAAATAGGGGGAGAATAGCTCATTTAAGTGACTCCTCTAAAATCTGATCAAGGAGAACCATCGCTGATTGATTAGCTTTCTCTTTGCGAAGGTATTTAAGGTATTTCCATGTTGTTTTGTCATCCTTGTGACCCATCCAAGCCATTACTAGCGCAAGCGCATCACCAACAGCTAGATGCTCTAAAAGAGCATCTAACCGGTAGGTTCCATAAGTTGCTCTCAAGTCATGTGTTCTATGATCGAATGATGTTTGAAACCTGTTCTTAATCTCTTCTCGTAGACGGCGAAAATACTGTTGAATATTATTGCTACATAGAGGCATTCCACGATTATTGAGTAAAAGAGTAGAGTGCTCTTGGTTGGTCTTTTTTGCTCGATTGAATCGACGTTCTGAGACGCTGTAATAGTACATCCTTTGCATCAGTGAAAATGGAACTTCGACCTTTCTGGTTTTCTTGAATTTTGTGTGCACCCCATTGGATGGGCCGATTTCTACTTCGAATCTCTTTGAGTTGGGGGCTGGTTTTTCTACGGAAGCAATAGAGAACGTGCATGCCTCTTCGACTCTTAACCCTGATTGAATCTGTAATAGTTGATGAATAATGAATTCTTCAGAATAGTTTGTTAAGCAGGTTGCAAATTGAGCAAGTTCTTCTTTTGATAAAGGATTAAGTCTTTGGTTTTCGTTTTTGGCTGGTTTTCTAATTCTTAGATCTGTGGAGCGAACAACAAATTTAGGGTTGTTGTGGCTCATCATCCCTGTGTTTGCGATATGAACTAACTGGTAGTTAAACGGTTTATTATCTTCCGTAAAAGTTATAAAACGTTCGTGAGCCGCCCATTCATAAAACTTAATAACTTGCAGCATATAGAGCGATGCAGTTGAGTATGCGATCTCTCCCTTTTTAGCTGCGTTGAGTAAGTTATCGTTTCTAAACCTGTAAGTAGGCTTTAGGTAATCTGTAGGAGGAAAAGCATTCCAGGCACATCCAGTATCTTCAAGAAATTGCCAGTACCTTTTCATTGCTCTAACGCAGCAAGAAATATCAGATGCGCTTCTGATATTTTGAAGATAATTTAACCAGAGATTTACGGGAAGAATATACTCATTTTCGTTTGAGTAGAAAGTTGGAAAGCCTTTTAGTAAGAAAGACTTTGAGATTTTTGACGTAGGAAATATGCGAGGAACATTGAAATCTTTTGAGTGGATAACCGTAACCATACTAGCCTCGCAGAGTGTTGAACTCTATTGAGGCTAGTATGTTTTCCAGACTTTACAAATCTAAAGAGTAGATTTTCCAGACTACGATCTACATGGTAGCATTATTTTCCCCTTATTCGATAAATTCTGGCAAATTCACTTTCTTGCTGTTCTTTTCAAACCAAAAAACTACATGATGCCGTTTTTCTTGTAGTCGTAGTTTTCTACATAGTGCTCCCACTTCTCATATTTTTCTATTACATGTTTTTCACTGACATTGGGATCGCGTTTGAGTTTTAATAACTCATCCGTAAAGTAGTTTGAGAAGATATACAGCCCCCCATCATTAATAGTTTGATGCTTACGCCTAGCTATTATCATTTGCGCTAATGCCAATGGGGATTTGTAAGCCAACCAATGCATTGCCTGAGTGTCTACAGATACAATCATATCGGCATTTCGAGCTACGTTAATTAACACATCTAGCGTATCGACAATGTTTCTTGAATCAGGTTTATAATCAACGTTCAAATATGCTCTAAGGAGAAAATGATTGCTAGCTTCCCACCAATCGTCAACCTTTGATTCGAGCACCTCTTTATCATCAATTAAGCTAATTAAGTGTTCAAGAATGTCCTCTCTAGAGTACTCAGAAAACTGTTCTTTAATTCCTGCAACGTCATCTTCTGTTAATTTAGAATACTTGGGGCTAGCCTCATATTCGGGCGTTTCCGCTTCAATACTGCGCATCTTTTCCCCTTGGTCGTTAGATCGTTCCAATCTTCTTGATTTTAAAGTGTGGATTAGTTGCTAACTTTTTATCTAGTCGAGATGCTAACCACTCTTTAAACGCTTTTTTCCGTTCAGCTTTTCTAACATCATCCACAGCAAATACTTTGTATTTTGCTTGAGTTTTTGGTTCACCTAGCCACTTCTTGATAGCTGAATCTGTCCACAATCGATCTGTTTTTAGTCGAGTTACCGTAATCCAGTTTTTCGACCACTCAACAAAACGCTTTCGC
>Ga0222713_10004254_pt1 | contig 14423 bp, 9 predicted proteins | sample C33_649DmetaG_FD_165061 | JGI IMG/M metagenome (GOLD analysis project Ga0222713, IMG submission 165061) | Estuarine water microbial communities from San Francisco Bay, California, United States - C33_649D | ecosystem: Environmental > Aquatic > Marine > Unclassified | place: USA: California...
TCCCGACAGTGTGCGCCGGATCTTCGACGTGAAGGGGCGTCCGGCCGACAATCCCGTGATTGTGCATGTGCGATCGATCGAAGACGCACGAGAGCTGGCCGAGGTACCACCTCTTGCCGAACGACTGGCAGCTGCATATTGGCCTGGTCCTCTGACGATCGTTCTGCCGGCGCGCCCCATCGTGCCAGATGTGGTCACGGCCGGACGAGATACCGTGGCAGTGCGAGCGCCCAACCACCCTGTGTTCCAGAGCATCCTCGAACGACTCGGAGAGCCCCTTGCAGCCCCCAGTGCAAACCCCTCGGGAACACCCAGCCCGACATGTGCTGAACATGTGCTGTCGGATTATCATGGAGCGGTCCCAGTGGTGGACGGGGGGGCGTGTACGATCGGCGTGGAGTCCACCGTGGTGCAACCACTGCACGATTGTGTTGTCCTGCTACGTCCTGGAAGTGTCTCGCGCGAGGATCTGGCAGCCATTGTGGATGTTCCTATCGTGATGCCCTCTGCTGCGCAGGTAGGCGCATCGCCGGGAACACGGTATCGTCACTACGCACCGCGTGCATGTGTCCGGGTGTTTGAGCGGGAGTCGGATGTGCGCACGGCCTGTGGCAGGGCCAGTGGTAGGAATTCGTGTGTTGTACTATCGCGTCTGCCCATCGAGGGGGTCCGTGACGTGCGGTTCATGAGCCGAGCAACCCTGTACGATGAACTTCGCCGTGCTGATCACTTGGGAGTGGATGAAATTCTTGTACATTGTGATGGCGACGTCCGTGCCGACGAGGCATGGATGGATCGACTGTTGCGAGCTGCAAGTACCACGGAAACGCTACCGGAGCCATGATCGAGCAAACTGTACGAGTGGTCAATCGTGCCGGCCTACACACGCGTCCTGCCGCGATGGTGGTGAAGCTGGCTTCGGCCTTTGTGAGTGATATCTACCTCGTACGCGATGGCTTTCAGATCAATGCTAAGAGCATTATTGGTGTCATGACACTGGCTGCCGAGCAGGGTAGCACGCTGGGACTTCTTGTGGAGGGTCCGGATGAGGCTCAGGCAAGTGCAGCCCTCGTTGAGCTGTTTGCAGGTGGGTTCGATGAATCCTGACTCGACATCAGCCCCCGCCAGCGGCGAAGAGCGAGTGCTTCGGGGTGTAGCAGCTGCGCCGGGCATCGCTATTGGACGCGCCTTCATCCTGGACCACGGGTCTTCCGTGCGAGAGTCGGTGACGGTTTCGGTTCATCACGTTGCCGACGAGATCGCTCGCTTTCACGGTGCACTCGAGGCAGTGCTGGAGGCGTTGCATCGGGCTTCTGATCTGGCGGCCCGCCAGTCTACAACGGCCATGGCCATCATCGAGACCTACACGATGATGGTGCGCGATCCGACCATGTCCGATAGCGTCCTCCAGCGAATCGAGCGCGGGGTGTCGGCCGAGGCCGCTGTTGCCCAGGAATTCGACATGCATAAAACCGCCCTGCTGCGCACACAGAACGAACTCATGCGCAGTAGAGTTCAGGACATTGACACTATCAAGGAGCAGATCATCGGAGCGTTACGTAATCGCACGCTTCACCATGCTGCCGGCTATGATAGCATCGTTGTAGCCCCAAACGTCACGCCACAGGACATGCTCTTGTTCCAGCAAACGCAAACGCTGGGATATGTCACCGAAGTTGGGGGCATCAACTCGCATACCTGTATTCTGGCGCGCGACCTGAACTATCCTGCCGTGGTGGGAATTGGTACGGCTACGCAACTCATTCCGCAGGATGCCAACATCATCGTGGATGGATACTCCGGCACCGTGGTGGTGCATCCCACGCCCGAGACGCTCGAACACTACCGTCAAAAGCAGATTCGTGCCGAAGAGTACCGCGAGAAACTTGGCGCTCTCGTTCAGAAGGAGTCCACGACCACCGATGGTGTTCGCATTCAGCTGCTGGCCAATGTAGACGAGCCGGATCATGTGGATTCGGCATTAATGACGGGAGCTGAGGGGATCGGTCTTGTACGAAGCGAAACGATGCTGATGCACTTCGGACGCTACCCCACGGAGGATGAACAGGTTGCCTGGTACCGCGACATAGCCGAACGGATGTATCCTCACCCGGTGACGATTCGAGCGTTTGACGTAGGAGGCGATAAGTTCCGACAGGGCATTCCCCACCACGAAGAAAATCCTGCACTGGGCCTGCGTGGTATCCGCTTCCTCCTGCACCGCAGCGACCTGTTCGAGCAGCAGGTGCTGGCGATTCTACGGGCATCCGTTCACCGGAACATCCGTCTTCTGCTTCCCATGATCTCCACGTTGGAGGAGGTGGCAGCGGCACGTAGCGTGATTGCAGCCGCCCAGCAGACGCTGCACCGTCGAGGACTTCCATTCGATGAGCAGTTGGCAGTTGGAGTGATGATCGAAACCCCCGCATCAGCGATGATGGCAGATGCATTTGCCGAGGTTGCCGACTTCCTTAGTATCGGCACCAACGATCTGGCCCAGTATGCACTGGCAGCCGACCGCACCAACGACATGGTTGCCGACCTCTACGATGCCTTCCATCCGGCGGTCCTGCGAATGCTCGTGATGGTGGTGGAGTCGGCCAGGAAGTTCCATCGCCGGGTGAGTGTGTGCGGAGAACTTGCCGGCCATGCAGCCGCCACAGAGCTGCTCATTGGTCTTGGGATATCTGAGTTGAGTGTTGCCCCACGGCTGCTGCTGGAGGTCAAACAGAGAGTGCTGGCTTGTTCGCACGCACAGTGTGCACAGATGGTTCGGGAGCTTGGCTCCTGCAAGACCACCAGCGAGGTGTACCATGTTCTTCGTACGATGGTGCCGACTTCATGACCATCCTGCGGATGTTTCTGCTAACGTGTAGCGTGCTCTGTACAGGTGGTACCTGGACATGGGCACAATTGTCTTCGACACCAGTGGATTCCCTGCTCGACAGCGAGGGACTTCCTCGATTCATTCGGTCTGTCCATGTAGACCGGAGCGATGTGTTCGACCCTCGTCATCAAGACTGGTTCTTTGGTGCTGCCGTTCTGAATGCCCTGCATGTTATTACGCGTGAGTACATCGTGACCGATGAACTCCTGTTCCACCCTGGTGATGAGGTTGATCCGGATCAGCTGTTGGAAACCGAGCGCGTGCTGCGCACGAGTCGGCTGTTCAGTTCTGTACGCGTGCAGCCGGTGCTTGTGGGGGAGGACTCGGTAGATATCCATGTTCAAACCCAGGATCAGTGGTCGCTGCGCCCAGATCTGCTGTTTGGTACTGGTGGTGGCGTTACGAACATCGGCTTGAGGGTTTCTGAGTTGAACTTGTTCGGCACAGGCACGAATGTGATGGTCCAGGGCCTGTACCGAACGGAAAACAGTATCGGTTGGGAGGGGGCGGTACAGATTTCGCAGCGACGCCTGTTCCGTACCCAACTCGATGCTACGCTGCGCGTGCAGGCCACCCGGTTCCGCACGGACCAGCTCCTCGAGATCGGTCAGCCGTATCGCAATCTGACCACACCGTGGGCGTTTTCTCTGAGAGCCGACAATGCCTTCGGAAGTGATTTTGCCTATCGTCCGACAGGTACGGAACTCCTGCCCTTCCATCAGCGGGAGATCCGAGGATGGCTCTCGCAGGCCTACGGCAGTCCAGATCGTCTGTTCATGAGCGCCTCCGTTAGACTTTCTGACGTGCAGCGCGCGATTCCAGAGTCGCGACAAGCATTCGACAACTCCGGCCACGTGCTGGTGGGATTCGGCTCGATCCGACAGGAGTTTGCGCGCAGTGCATTTCTTGATGGCTACGAAACCGAGGATGTCATGGAAGGGGGCTGGGGAGCGGTTACCATTGGTCGTGTGTTTGCTTCGGCACCTGGAGGACAGCAGATGTGGTACGTCGGTGGCACCGGCGAACAGAGCTGGTTCCCCTCTGATAACCTCTACCTCTTTGGTAGTGTGTCGGCAGGTTCAGGTTTTGCGCAAGGGGCTCAGGCACGCTACACCTACCTTGAAGTGCAGGGGTTGAGTCATTGGCGGCTCTCCGATCATGTTGTTCTTGCAGCACGCGTGCGCACGCAAACGTCGTGGAACTGGAATGCCTACCGCCAGCTGGTCCTGGACTTCGAGTCCGGTCTTCGCGGCTACAATGCAAATGCCTTGGCTGGTGATAACCGAGCCGTCGCAAATGTGGAGTGGCGGTGGTTCCCACAGTGGCGCTGGTGGGTGCTGGGTTTTAGTGCGGCAGCATTCTACGACGTTGGTACGGTGTGGAATCAGGGCGACCCTCTGCATCGAACACGGTTGCGCTCCGCCATTGGACTAGGATTCCGTCTTCACAACCTGAAGGCTTCCGGAGGAGATGCTATCTTTCGTTTTGACTTCGCCTATAACCTCGAGGACAACTCTTTTTCCGGGTTGATTTTCAGCACCAATCAGTTGTTCAGCGCCTTTGCACGTCATCAGTATCGCGCTCCCGACCTTCTGGGATATGATCTGGATGTGCGTTAACACCTTGCCACACTGGAACCACCATGCAGCTCGCCCCCTACATCGACCATACCCTCCTGAAGCCCGACTCTACCGAACAACAAATGATTACGCTGTGCACCGAGGCTGCCGAACACGGATTTGCCAGCGTGTGTATTCTACCGTGGCACGTGGCGACCGCTGCACAGGTGCTGGCCGAAATGCTGACTGAATCGCTGACTGAACCGACGGTTCCGGTGTGTACCGTCGTAGGGTTTCCCTTGGGTGCATCAACAACGCACGTCAAGGTGGCTGAAACGGCACGGGCAATCGCCGATGGAGCAACGGAGATTGATATGGTGATCAGCATCACGGCACTCAAGAGTGGACATTATCAACAGGTACTGGATGATGTGCGGGCGGTGACAGAGGCTGCCCATGGAGAAAACGCTCTGGTCAAGGTGATCATCGAGTCGTGTCTGCTGACGCATGATGAAAAGGTGCGGATGTGCGAGATCGTATCAACTGCCGGTGCCGACTTCATCAAGACGTCAACAGGTTTCTCGACGGGAGGAGCCACGCTGGATGATGTAGCGCTGCTGCGTCGTCACGTAGCCAACCATGTGAAGGTTAAGGCCTCCGGTGGTATTCGCGACCGCCAAACGGCACTCGACATGATCGCTGCCGGTGCAGAGCGTCTCGGTACGAGTTCCGGCGTAGCAATCGTTGCGGGGTAGGGGGCATAGCCAGGGAGTTGCAAACGTGTGTCGCAACACGTATGTTTGTGTGTTCCAACACGCTTTTTTTGTGACACACTGAGAAGGAGATTGCCATGGCTACATGGAATATCGACCCGATGCACTCCACGATTGAGTTCAAGGTCAAGCACCTGATGATTACCACGGTCACGGGAAAGTTCGACAGCTTCACGGCTACTGTTGAAACTTCCGATGACACGTTTGCCAATGCTGCCGTGTCGTTTCAAGCTGATGTGAACTCCATCTCGACAGGGATTGCTGACCGCGATGCACACCTGAAGAGCGACGACTTCTTCAACGCAGAAAGCTTCCCTACGCTGAACTTCACCGGCACGTCCATGACGTCCACCGGAACGGACACGTTTGTACTCGAGGGCGACCTTACGATTCGTGACATCACCAAGCGCGTATCGTTGAACGTTGAGTTCGGCGGTGTAATGGTGGATCCCTACGGAAACACGAAGGCTGGCTTTGAAGCCACCGGCGTGATCAAGCGCAAGGAGTTTGGTTTGGCGTGGGATGCCGTGACCGAAGCTGGAGGTATCGTTGTGTCGGACGACGTGCGCCTGTCGCTGAACGTTCAACTCATGAAGGTGGCCTAATCATGGAGGTACGTGCGGTTGAATTGATCACAACGCCTCTGCATACGTCCGTAGGACCATTCTCGGTTGCACAACCGCTGCCGACTCATGCGTTGCGCTACGCTGATCCGTTCCTGCTGCTGCATCACGCAGGGCCGCACACCTTTCCTCCTGGGTCCGAGGGAGCCAAGATCGAGGCCCATCCTCACCGTGGATTCGAACCGGTAACCTTTGTCTTCCAAGGGAGTGTGCTGCACCGCGACTCCCTTGGGAACCAAGGAGTGATCGGAGCCGGTGAGGTACAGTGGATCACATCGGGATCAGGCATTGTGCACGAAGAAGGGCCAACGCCGCAGATGGCCCGCGACGGAGGCACGGTAGAGCTCATCCAGCTCTGGGTGAACCTACCGGCGCAGCGGAAGATGATGCGGCCAGCCTATCAAGAACTGCGCACAGACGCCATCCCATCGGTGCAGAGCGCTGGTGGCGCCGTCACGCTGCACGTGGTCTCGGGTGAGTTGCACGGTGTGCGTGGCCCAGCCATCACACAGTCTACCGTGATCACGGCGATGGGTACGATGCAGGCTGGCGGACGTGGTGTTGTGGATGTACCGCCGGTTCCCACCGTGGTGCTCTATGTGCTGAGCGGTCGTGTTCGGGTGAACCATACACACGTCGTTGAAGGCCAACGGCTGGTGATGTTCGGTACAACCGGCACCGGCTTCCACGTAGACGTTGAGGAGTCGGGATCGATGCTGCTGCTGGCTGGTGAGCCCCTCAACGAGCCAATGGTCCAGTACGGACCGTTTGTCATGAACACGGAAGAGGAGATCCGCGAGGCATTTCGTGATGTGGCACGCGGCGCCTTCGGAACGCTATAGCGACGGCGTGTCGCTCAGCTGCAACCCTTCGCTTCGCTGCAGCGTGTAGTCGATTTCCCAATCGCTCTTGAACAACAGCACGCTCCTACCTTGCTCGTCCAGCACGGTGGGCACAGCGTTACTGGGCGTGCCATTGCCAACCACCCACCGCGTTCGCGTATATGGGAGGCGCTCCAGGCGAATGCGCTCGTTGTACTCGTGTTCCATCCGCCAGGCAAACAACTCTAGCTGGAGTTCGCCAATAACGCCGATGAAGGGGGCGGGATTACCGTCGGCCTCGGCAAAAATTTGGACGACGCCTTCCTGACGAAGCTGTTCGATGCCCTTACGGAATCCCTTGGAGAATGAGCCTTGTGCCGGCCACACCTTCGCATAGAGTTCCGGCGCAAACCGAGGGAAGGCCTTCATCTGCAGATCGGCACCCGATGTGAGGGTGTCGCCTACCTGAAACAGACCGGGATTTGTCAAGCCAATCACATCACCGGGGAAGGCCTCGTCAAGAATCTGTCGATCCTGTCCGAAGATCTCGAACGGATAGTTCAGCTTGGTATCCTTGCCACTCCGCGGGTGGAAGGCTGTCATCCCACGTTCAAACCTGCCGGAAACGATGCGCAGGTAGGATACGCGGTCCCGGTGGGCCTTGTTCATGTTGGCCTGGACCTTGTACACAAAGCCTACGAAGCTGTCATTGGCGGGCTCTTGCACCACATCCGAACCCGTTGGCGAGGTAAAGCTGAAGGCCTGAGGTGTTGGTGCCAGATCAATCAGCTGTTGGAGGAAGTGCTCTACGCCGAAGTTCGTGATCGCCGAACCCCAGTACACCGGTGTGCAGTCTTCCCGGATGTAGGCCTCGCGGTCGAACGGTGGAATCACGTGTTCAACGAACTCAAGATCCTCGAGTAAGCGATCGTGAGCGGCCTCGCCAATCTGCCGACGTAACTCCGTGCCCCGCACGTCACCCACGGAAACCGGAGCTTTGTGACGGTTCCCTACGGTGCGCTCAAACTCCAGAAAGTCATGCGACTCGCGGTCGTAGATACCGCGGAAATCCGATCCATCGCCAATCGGCCACGTCCGGGGAATAGCAGTGATGCCAAGCGTCTGTTCTACCTCGTCGAGCAGTTCGAGAGGGTTACGGGCTGGCCGGTCCAGCTTGTTCATGAACGTGGTGATGGGAATGCCACGATCTCGACACACCTTGAAGAGCTTGATGGTTTGCTCCTGCACCCCGCGGCCGGCATCAAGCAGCATGATCGCCGAGTCCACGGCCATCAGTGTGCGATAGGTATCCTCCGAGAAGTCCTGGTGACCCGGCGTGTCTAGGATGTTGAGCAGGACGTTCCCGTATCGCACGCGCATAGCGCTGGACGACACCGAGATGCCACGTTGCTGTTCGATCTCCATCCAGTCCGATGTGGTGGACGAGTGTTTTCCACCCGTGACGGCACCAGCCTCGTGGATGGCTCCGGAGTAGAGTAGAAGTTTTTCAGTTAAGGTGGTCTTGCCGGCGTCGGGGTGGCTGATGATGGCAACCGTTCGACGTCGCAGGATCTCGGATTCGATATCGGACATGGGTACGTTTACTCGGGACGTAATGGAGTCGTGACTGGGCGCGACTTCATCAGGGAAAACTGCAATCCCAACATGGCCCGGAACGATGACGCCGACCACGCATCGGTCACAACAAAGGATGTGAACAACGGTGCAAACTGAACCTCGGGAACCAAGCGGAGTGTGCGCTGCGTATTCAGAGGGAATCCGTATCGCGCACCAACAAAGATACCGAACTGCATCGTGTTCAACTGGGGGATGTCGCCGGCGGTTTCCTCCCTCACACCAGCACCGTTGGAAAAGTCGTACGGAATGGAAGGATCGAGGGTCGAGCGCTGCTCGTAGGTGCCCGACAGGACGGCCCCCAAGCGCAATCCTCCCAGAAGGCTGAATCCTTCGGCGATATGGTAGGCCACACCGGGTTCGAAACTTGCCATGCTCACCGAGGGCGTCACCTCGTGAGCAATGAAGGATGGCACAGGCTGATCATTAATGCGGACGGTGATGTCCTCACGCGCATCCATGGTCACGCGCGTTGTCTGGTAGACAATTCGGCCAAGAATGTCCAGCTTCGAACTGACGGGTAACTCCACAGACAGTCCTGCTACGGGGCCACCACCGCTACCACCGTCATATCCGGGGCAGCACGTGGGAACGTCAGGAACCACGAAACCCGAAGCCGTATGTAGGTCCACACTATAGCCCGCCATACCACCTACGGTGATCAAGCGCTCGCTGATCATGACCGGTGGTGGAGGAGCTGGTTTCTCCTCGGGGGCTGGTGGTTTTGGTGCCCTTGGAGCAGGCTTGGGTTGTGTGAGGGTTTCCTGTGCTCGGACATCTACAACCGACGCACAGGCTAGCGTTACACAGGCAGCAAGGAGAATGCGCAGCTGATGTTTCATAGGGAAATGTCCTTATCGCTGGATGATGACCGGCATTCGGTACACCGAACCGCGGGCATTGATCGTGAGGAAATAGGTGCCACTGGACAGCGTCGACACATCGAGTGCTACAACGGCATTTCCATCGGCATTCGGGGTAAGCGCCCCATCGCGCACAACTTGACCGAGGTACGTTACGAGGGTCCACGATCCCGACTGCGAACCCAGACCACGCACATCAAGCGTCACCTGTTGCGATGCTGGCTGTGGGTAGACGCGAATGCTGAAGGCCTCAGCCTTCGGGTCGAGGAGTCGTGGTCCGTCAACAAGGCAGATATCGGTGATCGTCACACTACCATCCTCGCGCTGCACGGCCACGGTGGTGTCCTCCAACCACACAAACCGCGAAAGCGTCAGATCGGTGCGGACATCCGTACCCAACACAGCCGTCAGATCCAGCGTAGCAAGCGTACCAATGGAGTCGGTCCGTGTGCCGGTGATGGTAATTGTGCACGGAGCATACTGGCCTGCCACGAAGCAGTCTGGTGTGGAGCCCGTGCCAACAACAACCATGGGGTTGTACGTGATCTCGGCCTCCCATGTGCGGAGGTTGTTGGCATCCAGTCCGGCCGATGATGTTAGTCGTATGGGTACAGCGATGCGTTGGCCGACCGTGGCCGTCACGTCGTCGATGACCACGGTGGCAGAAGCATCAGGTGTACCGTCACACGTTCCAGTGAATACCGTGGCAACCTCCAGCACGCAGTCGCCGAGGGTGACAGCCGTGATCGTATCGTTGATGACGTCCGAGCAGACGATGCGGTAGTCCACCTCCAGAATCGACCCCGGAAGCAGGGCCTCAATCGCCGAGGGTCGAGTGGCAACCACGATGGCATTGGCACTGGCCAAGGCTCCTACAAACAGGGTGTCGGTGCCGCTGTTGACGTAGCGAATGGTGCCCGTAGCATCGCCGGTAAGAGCTCCCAGGTTCACCGCAGGTGTTTGTGCTGTGAGTGCCGGCGTGGTGCGAACACCTTCCACGCGAATCACGCGACGCACATCACACGGCTGGAACACCACGACCACCGAATCGATGAAGGCTCCGTCGGCTTGCGGCGTCCACGACAGGGTGAACGACTGTGGCTGCCCTGATTGCAGCGTAACGCCCGCTTGCAACGAGGTAGCCAGGCTGGATCCGATGTTCACCGAGGCCACCGTTCCACTGCCGGTGCCGTTGAAGGCAATGCTAAACTGCTGCGTGATGGTTGGTTCATCGGTGCACGAATTCAGTTCACCCATAGCAATGACGTCTGGCGTGGTATAGGCGATGCCGTTCTTCGAGCCGGTAATACTCAATGGGAGGGATACGTCGCACGGCTGTGCAGTTAGCACTGGAGCAAAGGAGAACGCGCCAGCAGCCGATGGACGAACCGTCACTCGTACGTCCTGAGTGCCTTGTGCAGAGATCGTGATGGGCCCAGCAGGGAAGAACACGACTTCTGGCAGAGCGGGGAGCGTCACTGTCACGTCTACTGAACCCGTGTTCGAGAGCGTGATCGTTGTGTCGCGCTCATCCTCGCAGCCTTCCAGCGTCCCCATGTCGATAGTTGTTGGGGCAGCCCAGATTCCCACGCTGGAACGCGCGCCACGCAGGGTGAGGCGCAGAGTGTCTTGGCAGTCGCCTGTGGTGTAGGCAAACCGTGCCACCTCAGAAAAGGCGCCGTCGGTCATGGGCTCGAACCGCACCGACACGCGGAGTGTCTCTCCGGGAGCTACCGTGGTAGGGGTCGTGGGGGCCACGATACTGAACGGACCGGCAACCACACCTGGTTCTACGACAAGGGGCTCGGTGCCTCCGTTACGGATCACGGTTGATGAGTCACGCACCAACGGCTCGCAGTTGACACCGGCACCAAAATCGATTGTTCCGGGAGCAATGGTAGCCGAGGCCTTGGCCTTCGTCACGGTGTACGGCAGGGTAAGGGTCCATGAACAGGGAGCACCACTCAGTGCAAAGGTGCCGTTGACGGTCCCCTCAGTGGTAGGAGAGATGCGGAGTCGTAGCACTCTGCTGGCACCGGCAGCAACCGACAGTGGTGGGTTCAGCGACGTTACCAGCTCTAGGCGTGGGTCATCGGCCGTAAACGTTGCTATGGTGATAGCATACGGCATGGGATTGGTGACCACCACAGAGTCGAAGCGCTCGCTCTCACAGGCACCCATCTCGCCAAAGTTCACCGGTGACGGCGCTGCAGTAGGCTGTGGGTTGATGATCGTCACAACGACCGTATCTACCGCCGTGCATCCCGCGGAGTCTGTGAGGATGACTTCATAACTCGACGTCGCTGGAGGATTCACGCTCGGAATCTGCAGCGTGTCATCGTTGATGTAGCTCGGTCCCGATGCCAGGCGACGCCACTTGAAGCGATAGGGGGCAAGCCCACTCGTAGGAGTTGCAGTGAGTGCAATGGGCTGGTTCAGACAGCCAGTGGTATCGGCCCCGGCGGATACAACAGGTACAGGCGACTGTGTCAACACCACCGTATCTCGGAACCGGCAGCCATTCACGTCCGTGCAGATCACCCAGTATGTGCCCGTATCCTGGGCAACGATGGTCCGCTGCGTTGCCCCCGTACTCCAGAGGTACTTGGCAAATCCATTTGGTGCAAGCAGCGTGCGTTGTGAACCGGGGCACAGTGCGGTTGGACCGTCCAACACGATCGAAATGGCCGTATCCGGGCAGTCGCTCCACACCGTCAGGTGGGTAACCATCATCACGGTGTCGGACTTGAGCGTATCGCCAATCTGGTAGGCACCCGGAGTGGTCGAAAACCGTAGCGACTGTACCAGCGAGGCCGTGGCGATGTAGGCGTTGTTGTCCACGTGGATACTCGTGATCTGGTCGAAGCCGAAGTCTGTGCTGGGAGGGGGCTGATTGGTATCACCCGGAGCAGGCATCGGGGGAAGGTTCGGCTGCGGCTGCGCCCCATAGTAGGTACAGTACAGCACCGATCGTGCATCCGGTGCCAGCTGAGCGAACCAGCCGTCGGTCAGCGGCCATTCATCATCGGCATAGGGTTCACTCTGGAAGGCGTTATTGGTTACGGGAAGGTCGGTCGACAGTTGCGTCCACCCACCGATCCACAATCGACCGGAAGCATCGAGCGAGATGGCATTGATCACGTCGTTCTGATTTCCACCGAAGTAGGAGGAGTAGGCCGTTTGGCCGTTGGCACTATTGAACCGTGCAATGAATCCGTCAAGGTTCCCTCTGATCGTACCTTGCAATGCATTCACGGTGGGCAGGTCGGTTCCGGAGGTATAGCCCACCACGAGAGGGTTGCCCTGAGCATCGATCGCCATGCCGCCGAGGTAATCGAAGTCGCTGGAACCGTAGTACGTAGCCCACGACCGCACGGGATTGTAGATCGTAGGTGTCGTGAACTTCACGAGGTAGAGGTCTCGGGCGCCGCGGAAGCTCGATCCATTGGTCACCGGCACACTGTCGCTCTGCGTAATACCAACGGCAACCACATCGCCAGTGGACGACAGGACAACGTCGTTGCCGAAGTCATCGTATTCACCTCCGTAGTAGCTCAGCCAGTCGTTGGTCCAGCGGTCCGTCGAGCCTGGCTTCAGGATCAGTCGGGAGACGAACATGTCGTACTGCCGGGTGTTGTTGGCAGGGTGGTGGGTATAGGGCTTGCCGTTAACGTCGTTCACCCGGGGACTTCTTGTAGAACCCACCATGGCAACGTGGGTGTTCGACACCGCGATGGCACGGACTTCGTCGTCCTCGCGTCCGTCCATGATCCAGCTGTCACCCCAAGCCCCTTGCGGAGTGAGTCGCATCACAAAGCCTGCTCTGCGGATGATCGTGTCGCCGAGCAAACCACCATGGGGGCCACTGCCGGCAAGGTCGAGATCGATCAAGGGGTGATCATTGCTATCGATCGAACCGCATACCCACGGATTACTGTTCGGATCTAGCACGAGATCGTAGATGAAGTCGGCACCGGAACTGCCGAGGTACGTATTCCACACAAACTGTCCGTCCCAGCTGAACTTGGCAATGTAGGCCTCGAGTCGAGCTCTTGGTGCACGCTGAAAGACCCCTACCGATCGAGGTAGGTTTCGCGCAACGGTCGACGCAGCAGTATAGACGTTGCCGGTGGGATCGATGGCCACCATCGGGCTGTTGAAGCTGCCGTTGCCAGCATAGTAGGTTGCCCACATCCGCTGCGGGTCGATCACGAGAGTCTTCGACCGATCGTACGTTCCAACGGAAAACTGCACGCTGGTGCCGTCCACCACGTAGGAAACCTCCACCGGCGTGCGTCCAGAGCCATCGGACTGTTGCGTCCATGCGATGGGCTTCGCCTCGCGAATGCCACAGATGGGCGTATTCATCCAGAGACTGCCATCCTCCTGCACGTGCAGGCCGGTTACGCCGGTGTAGGTCAGACGGATGGTCTCGGGCCGTGCTCCCGGATGCACGATGTAATCGACCTTTGGTCCTCGGTCGTTCACCGAGAGGTGCTGGTCGATGCCGGGATAGACGTCGCGATACACCAGTTTTCGGTAACGGACGGCAATACGTCCGTCGGCACTATCGCCCTGGAGGATGTACCGGCTCCAACCTTCCGACCGGACTCCCGGCTCCAGGCGAGCGCTGCGGTTTGATCCTACCAGCGTGATGTCGGCACGATACAGATCCACGCGTGGCATGCCGTCCTCTGTGCCCGTCTTGGACAACACCACGTGCATCCCGCCGGCATGGACGTACGTTGTGGACGAGCCGCCCACAAGCAACGCATCCACATGGCTGGCTGGTTGGCCATCGACGTAGGCAGCCTGACCGACGTTTGCGATGTAGGCAGGGGGCTCGCCAGGAGCAGAGCGCGATGGCGTTGTTCCGGCCCACAGTGGGGGAGCAACGCTCATCAGAGCAACGACCACAAGGGTCAAAAGGGACAGCGGAGAGGTTTGCATGTGCATTGTCCGTATCATTATGACGTTGGAACAGTCAAGATACAGCCAATGACGCAACTAGAAACCCTCTCCAGTCCGCAAGGACGAGCCTTGGTTCGCGATGTGTACCGCGAGCTTCGGTACGAGCGTGGTATGGGAGGCATTCAAGCCTTGACCACCACGTGGCAGCTCTGCACGCGAGAGACTGAACTTATCCGCCTGTGCAGCCGCGACGTGACGGTCCTGCATCCCTTGGGGCCATGGTCAGGTTCGTCGCTGTGGATGCAGGAAGTGGTCAACCGGTTCTTGTATCCTGCCATCAACGCCTTTGTC
>Ga0222713_10004256_pt1 | contig 14416 bp, 22 predicted proteins | sample C33_649DmetaG_FD_165061 | JGI IMG/M metagenome (GOLD analysis project Ga0222713, IMG submission 165061) | Estuarine water microbial communities from San Francisco Bay, California, United States - C33_649D | ecosystem: Environmental > Aquatic > Marine > Unclassified | place: USA: California...
TTTTGGATTAAACACTTAGGGCGAAAGGGAGATTTTTATGAGGGGCATCAATTACAGGCAACTCTTGTCTGCATGGGATATCATCATAGACAAGCTGTGCGAAGAGTGTACTCCGCACGATGTTTTGGGTGTGGTCAAAAAACATTTAGAGTCTAGTGCTGCCGTTGCCAAAAAATCTGGTTTGAATTACGAAAATATAAATGATGCTATCAAAAATCTAGACAAGGCTATGAAAAATATAAATCCAGAGTCTTAGTTTCTGATTGTAAAACAAAATGTTTTTGTTAGAATGGGTTTGTGAGCAATCCTGAATTTTATCCTCCGACCAAGATTGTGGTTGGCAAATCTGCCGTCCACGGTCTCGGCGTGTTTGCTACCGAGTTGATTCAACCCGGAGAACTGGTAGAACGCTGCCCTATGGTTCCTTTGAATTTCAGGTCCAATTACCACAAAGATACGAAGCTCTACGACTACCTCTATTTGAATGGAGAGCATTCTCAGGAAAGCGAACAACATGGTTTTATCATGTGTATGGTTTTAGGATATGGCATGATATACAACCATCAAGACAGACCCAACGCCAATTGGAAATTCAATTGGGTTGAAAACTATGCGGACCTCGTTGCTCAAAGACTCATTCGCAAGGGCGAGGAAATATTTACCAGTTATGGTGAATACTATTTCACGACCCGCACCAAAGTTCAGCAGCAACCTTGCCAGAAGATAGTTGCCCGTCCAATATTCAGGAAAAAATAAATGCTCCACAAGCATTTTCGTCGGTCCCTGCCGGTAGGTCAGGAATATTCTGACCGTTTGGCTAGGGAATTGAGCCTTATTGAAAAGTTCAAATTTGCCGACACCTTTCTGCAAGTCCGTGAAATTCTTGACCTAGTGCCTGAGTACAGGCATATTACCCGTGGTTCAGCAGGTTGCTCGTTGGTTGGATATCTTTTGGGCATCCACAACATGGACCCTGTTGAAAATAATTTCATCCTCTCCAGATTCATGCATGAGTTGCGCCCTGATCTACCTGATATAGATGTGGATTTTGCTTACAACCAAAGGGATATTGTTGTTGATAAGGTCATGAGCAAGTATCCCGGCAGGGTTGCCAGAATATCCAACCATGTGACCTACAAGTCCGGTTCGGCTGTCAGGCAGGCTCTCAGGGATATGGGTCATCGCAAGTTTGTCCCACGGTATTTTGATCTAGATGCGATTGCTGGCGACCTTAAAGATGAGGTGTTGAACAGAACTCAAGCACTTCTGGGCAAGCGGAAGAACTACTCCCTACATTGCGGTGGAATTGTTATTTTCCCCGATCAAGTTCCAGCGGATTTAAAGCTGACTGATACTCAAATCAAATTGAATAAAGATGAGGTTGAGCAACAAGGGTTGTTTAAAATCGATCTGTTGTGCAATCGTGGTTTGGCGCAGTTGAATGAGCTATCCAGCCGTCCTTTGGAGGATTATCCAGAAGAGGACGAGGCAACAGCGAATATGTTTTGTAACGGCGATACTTGGGGAGTGACATTTGGAGAAAGTCCTGCCCAACGCAGGCTTCACAGAGACATACAGCCAAAGAATCGCAAGGATGTCATTTTTAGTTTGGCTCTGATTCGACCTCTACCTTCAGCGGACGGCAGAAGAATCAGGGTTCTGGAGCAGTTTAATCAACATAGAAACCATCGTGGGCACTTGATTTACGATGATGACGGTGTTGTTTTTATCCAAAAGCTTTTGAATTGTTCTGAGTCTGAGGCTGAGGTTTACAGAAAAGCTTTTGGAAAGAAAAATACCCAGAAAATGAATGAATTTGAGGAGAAAATTAGATTTCATCCTCAAAAAGCCGAAATCATGCGTGAGCTTGGTTATTTCGCTCTTTATTCTTTTTGCCATGCCCATGCCACCAGTTATGGCAATCTGGTTTGGGCTTTGGGATATGAAAAAGTTCGTCAACCCAAACGCTTTTGGTGGAGTGCCCTCAACCATGCACAAAGCATGTATCGTCCGTGGGTTCATATTCAGGAGGCCAAGCGTGCTGGCCTAAAATTCGCAGGATTTGGTCGTGGCGCTTGGAGGATGTCTGGTGATCTATTGTACCCAGAACACGCAGAATCTGCTGGAGACGGTTGGTATCAGTATTCCAAGAGAGGTTACTGGATCAGCGACAGGTTCATGCCGGGAATGTATTGTCGTCAAGAGGGTTCAGAGATAGTTTTCAAGGGTTTGATTGCCACAGGCAGGTTCCATACTGTGGGTGGCAGAGAAATTACTTTTGTCACCATTGGTTCAAATACAGGTAAATATCATGATTTGGTTCTGGATGGCACCCATGATTTTGACAAATATGATTGTGTAGAAGGCAGAGGCGTGTTTAAAAACAATTCAATTCAGGTTAGAGATTGTGAATTTTTACCTGCTCAAAAAGTTTATACCCAAAAAACTTTTGTTTTCTCGCTTTAAAAATAATCTTGTTAATTCCTAAATAAAATAATCTTTTATTTGGGGAATGACATGAAAAGCTTTTATGAGTTCTATCAACAGGTTTATAGCGAGTTGGCACCAGCTTCAGGCGAAACATTGGGTGTAAAAGACCCTGCTCCCCTGAGTCAATTTGCAGCCAATAAGTCTCTTGCAGCAGCCGCTGCTACAGGAGGCCAACAAGACAACAACCCCAAAGACGATGTTGTGCAAGCTGTTGAGAAGTCCAGCGGACCAGTTTCTGCTTTAAAACCAACCCAGAAGACTCTGGTTTCTGACAAAGTGTTGAACTTTGCTCTGGCCTATCTGCGTGGTGAGGGTTGGATGAATTTGAAAGATATGGGAGCTATTGTTTCAGGCGATGATGCAATTATGGATGGCCATCATCGCTGGGCTGCTGCTTTGTTGGTTGATCCGGGTATGCAGGTTGAATATGCCAAGATCATGCTGCCTTTGGAAAAGCTCATTAGTATTTTGAATCTTTATTCTGTGGGTAAACTTGGAATTACCAAAGGTAATCCAGATCAGGGTGAGACAATTGCTCAGGCTTTTCAAAATCTTGTCACTAAAATTCCCGCCGCCCTTGAAAATGGTTTTTCATTTGGAAAAACAAATTACGATTCTGAAACAGTAAAGAAGATTTTTGCAGCTATGCCCGGTGCTGATGGAAATCCAGAAGAAGGTGTGAGGGTTATGGTGAAGAATTGCCAAGCCGCACTTAGCAGCGACAAAATGAAACCCGCCACTAATATCGCTCGTGATCAAATGCCTGTGATTGATAAGGACAAAGTTTCCGAAGTCGTCAAGGACCTGCAAAGCGGAAATATTGATCACATTCAACCCTTAAGCCAAGCTGTCTTGGCTGCGGTCAAGGGTGGCGCAGCAACCCCGACACCTGCACCCGCTGCACCCGGAGCACCCGGAGCACCCGGAGCACCCGGAGCGAAGCCAGCCGCACCCGCCGCACCCGGAGCTCCTGCTGCACCCGGAGCCCCTGCTGCACCTGTGCAAAATGCATCAACTGAATATTTTGGATTTACTATGTTGGAGCAGGCGATGATTCTGTCCGGTTTGTCATCCACAGATCAGATTGAAAAAAAGAAAAAGAGGAAATAATGAAAAATTTCTATGAGTTTTATCGTCAAATAAAAGAATTCACAGGAGCTCCCACACCCGGAGCTCCCACACCCGGAGCACCAGCAGCACCCGGAGCGGTCGCTGGGAGACCAGCCCCCGGCGTTGCTCCCGGTGCCGCAATAGGCCCCGGCGGTATGGCTTCCGGCAGTCCAAAACTAAGTTTTGAGGATGCCGCTGCCTTCAAGCAAATGGAGGCAGAACTTCAACATATGATGGGCGATGATATATCTCAGAGCAATTTTTTGCCTCAGTTGCAAAAGTTTATTACTAATCCCAAGTTTAAAGAATTCATGACATCTGGTAGTCCTGAAGAAAAGGTTGATACTGAAAAAAAGACTTTGCCTGCAACTAAAGTGTTTCCCACACAAATGGAAATCTTTGCTGAAAAATCTTTGAATAATGGTTTGGATAATACAAAGTTTGGCAATCTTGATGACTTCCTTAAAGGAAAAGCAAAATTGGGTGATGTAATCTGCTGTGAGGTAGGCAGCACAGTTTACATTATTGATGGACACCATCGTTGGTCACAAATATTTTGCTGGAATCCTCAAGCCAGCGTGAATTGCCTAGTTGTAAAAAATCTGCCTAGTTATTTGCAGGGTCTCAAGTTGGGCCACCTTGCTACGGCTTTCATGGGACAAAAAACCACGAACGATGAAACCGGCTCAAACATTCTTCAATTCACTCAGGATCGTCTCAGAACCTATGTTGTAGACAATCTAAACGAGGACGCTGCACTCCCAGTTTTTCAAGCCAACTACTGGTGTGAACCTAGTGCAGAAGTAATGGATCAAAAGAATCAAGTCGCTGATCGACTTTGGGTAAATGTTCAGGACCTCCAGAAACACTCACAGGGGACTGAACCTCGTGCGGTCATGCCACAGGTCATCAAAGACCCCCTTGAAAAGGAAATCATTCGTAAAGAACACCTGTTCCTTTCTGGTGTGATCACAGCCGAACAATATTATCGATGAAAAGCTTTTATGGATGGCTGGAGGCGCTTGCCCATCTCGCACATGTCAACTATGGCGATGAGAGATACAAGCGTTCTCCAGACGAAATCATAGACTCTGTAAAGTCCGTGCTTTCAGGTCATGTTGATCCTACCCATTACGAAATTCTTGGCCACGGACTCAGATCACAGGAAGATGTTCAAAGAGTTTTTGAATTGGGGCTTCAGGCTCCCAATCAAATGTTTCATCGACTGGTAATGACGGTTTTTGAGGCTGGCATTCCACTTGAAAGCCAGCCACGAGAGGCTTTTGAGTCGTTGTTGCAATGGCCTTTCGGGCGCAGGCAACACATCATCCTAGTCGCCGCACCTCCCGGCGATCCTGATGCAATTTGGCGACCTATTAGAGATGATGAGGAAAAATCATACCTTCCCACCGCTATCGGCGGCGTGAAATTCACCATCGACCCAGAGCACATTTTGGGTGTATTTGATGCAGCAAACATCAAATTCACACCAAATGCATAAAGTTAAAAATATTTTAATTGAATTGTTCAAACAATAAGATGTAAGATGAATCAAGGAAAGGAGGACTTCCATGATTCGTCGCATTTGTTTGTTTGGCGCTCCCGGTGCAGGAAAAACCGTCCTGACTCATGAGCTATTTGTTTATTTCAAGAAGCAGGGGAGAAACTGCGAGATCGTCAATGAACTGGCCCGTGAGTGGGCCTACCTTGACCGTCCAATCCAAAGTATGGATCAAATATTTCTCTTTGGCACACAACTTAATCGGGAAGATTCGCTACTTTCCCGTGGCAAGGTGGACTTTATTATTTCCGACTCACCAATACTGTTGAACTCATATTACGGCGTTAAAAAGAATCGTGAATTGATGCAAAGCTATCTGGAGATGATTCGTTGCTTTGAGGACAAATTTAGCAGCATCAATCTTTTTTGTCCTAACAATCCCAAGTACCAATTTCATGAGCAAGGCAGGTTCCACACTCGGCAACAGGCTGAGGAGATTAGTAGGGAAATGCTGGACTTTATGGACAGGATGGGCGCTGAGTACCACATTCTTCCTAATGAGGACAGACTTCAAGCTGCTGTAAACCTATTGGAAGGCAAAGTTTAGTTGTCAAAAAGGTTTCTGACTCCGTTTTCGTTAGTCAGACCTATGTGCGTTTTGACTGGCACACCATTTTTGAAGAGAATTAGAGCAGGGATGCTCGATATTTGATACCTGACGCACAATTCAGAGTTTTCGTCAACATTCACTCCGACAATTTTCTTGTCTTTGATTTGTTGCAGGATTGGCTTGAGTTTCATGCAAGGGCCACACCACTTTGCCCAGAAGTCAACCAGAACAGGCTCGTTAGATTGAACAACTTCTTGTTCAAAATTAGCATCAGATATCTCTTTCATTTTCGCCTCCAGTAAATATATGGTTTGACCATTCAAATTTGCCGTGTAACAATAACGGCATGAGCACACACTTCAATTATCAAGGCGTTGATCTCCACCTGACCAAGGCTGGAGCGATGTATTATCGTGTGAGTTTTCACGACAGAGATACGGTAGGCTTGGTTAAGTCCGACTCTGTCACATCCAAAACTGTGTTTTTCCTCTATGACAGCACGGGGAAAAAAATAGATCATCGCACTACTGACTTGCTGAATGAAACCGAAATTGTTCACAGTTTTTGCGAGTGGGCTTTTCCTTTGCTTCTGCGATACCCAGCGGAAGTCAAAAGACTGACCGAAAATGGCTACAAAATAAAAAAATATAGATCAATTTTTGATGATTGGCAGAAATCTTTAGATATATAATGCATGTTTTCTATACAAGAAACTAATGGCGGGCACGAAATCCTTTTGGATGGGGAGTCTATCAAACTCATCGCAAGCAGTCGTGAGGAGCTTTACGAATTAGTCTCTTCCCTTCTGCAATATCTTGAGTTTTTGAACGACCACGGGGCTACCTCTGCCCGATCAGGAAAATGGCCAAAAATACGCAATGAATTTGTTGAGGAGCACCCTTGCTGTGCTGCCTGCGGCTCATCAAAAATGCTTAATGTGCATCACATCGAGCCGTTTAGCGATAATCCTGAAAGAGAGTTGGACAAAAACAATTTGATTTGCCTGTGCTTTTCCTGTCATTTTATTTTTGGCCATCTAAAGTCGTGGACGAGTCATAATCCAAATGTGGTTCACGATTCCAATTGGTATAAAACTAAAATGGAAAATCGCCCAAAAGATTTACCAGCCGGTTAAGTTGTGTTAAATGTCTTATTGACACGAGGAGCAATCAGACATGGGCTACACCACGGACTTCAAGGGCGCTTTCTACTTCGATTTTAAAGTAAAGCCCGAACAGCGTGACTACATCAACAAGTTTTCGCAAACACGCAGAATGGCACGAGATTCCATGCTTGCAAAACGCATGGCTGATCCTCTGCGTCAAGCAGTAGGGTTGCCGATTGGCAAAGAGGCTGAATATTTTGTGGGAGGTATGGGTTTTGGTGGACAGGGAGACGATCCTAGCATCAAAAACTTTAATACGCCTCCTGCATCCCAACCCGGATTGTGGTGCCAATGGGTAATCTCGGAAGATTGCACCAAGCTCGAATGGAACGGCATGGAAAAATTTTATAGCTACGACGAATGGTTGATGTATCTTATCGAGCATTTTTTTGAAAAATGGGGTTATAGCTTGTCGGGAAAAGTTGACTGGCAGGGAGAAGACCCTTCTGACTTTGGGACTCTATTTTTGGAAGACAACCAATTGATAAAAGCCGGTCCATAGACTACATAGGTTTATGGATGGCTTCAAAAGATTTTTTGTAGAGTCTGAACTTACCCTCAAGTATCACGACCAATTAAATTCCAAGATTTGGTCTGGAAAAAAACTCAAGGCCGAAGTGCGTGAACATCTTCTTAAAATCGCAGAGCAATGGAGGCAGTCTGCAAAAATCCCGAAAAATGCAATCAAAGATATTTTGCTGACAGGTGGAAACGCAAATTACAACTATACAAAATTCAGCGACCTTGATGTTCATCTTTTGGTTGACAAAAAATTGATTGCAGACTGTGAAAGTAAGATTCTTGATGACTATCTTAAAGACAAAAAAGCCATGTGGACCCTGAACCATGACATAAAAGTTTACGGGTTTCCCGTGGAACTGTACGCTCAGGACATTTCAGAAAAAACTCCCAGCAATCAAGGTGTCTTCAGCCTAAGAGATGACAAATGGATTTCTGAGCCACAAAAAGAAAAGGTTGACCTGACTGATCCTGCTTTAAAGCGAAAAGTGTCTGCGTTGAAACACACGATTGATTTGTTCATTCAGCAGAAGTCTGAGGATGTTGAAAAAATGAATGCTTTCAAGGAAAAGCTGCGAAACATGCGTTCAGCAGCAATTCAAAAAGGCGGCGAATTTAGTTTGGAAAATCTTGCCTTCAAAGAACTCAGGAACATTGGTTATTTAGATAAGTTTTCCAACTACATCAAAAATATTACCGACCTCTCCCTAAGCTTATCCTGATGTTGTAGTCTTGGGATATATCAAAAACATGCTCGTCATCTGGTTTCTCGATACCAGCAGACTGCCAGTAGTTGTCCTTGACTGATCTGATTCCCACAACCTTGGCGTAGGCATCTGTTCTGTCTTCGGGTTCCAATGTCATTTGATCGAGCATGATTTTGATGTCTTCAGAATCAACGGGCCTATCCCAATCAATGAGCGACATGTCTTTGACTGGAGCGACTTCAAAATTGTCCTCGTTTAGGTCATAGATTAGACAAATGACTTGCGAAGTGGCCGCATCGTATTTTACCAAGTAGGTTAGTTCGCCTGATTTCATGTAGGCAAATGTGTTTTCTCTGGCCTGATATTGCTGTGGCCTTTGCGCCTTTCTCAATCTTCTTTCTTTTTCAAGTCTGTCCAGAGTTTGAATTCTTTCCCTTCCCACGGAGAGCAGGTCACGGTAGTCGCTCTTCGTGAGTTTTGTTTGTAGTTGAGATTCAGCGTTCTCTCTGATCCAATCCCTGCTCACATAAACATTCGGATTCACTTCGGTGAAACCTTTGCCTCTTGGTGGATTAGGTCTCAGGAACATTTTGGCAAAAGCGTTGTATCTGGGCAGCATCAGTTCGTTGTAGGCAACAAATGTGATTGCGTTGACTTCTTCGACTTCAAATAATCTCTTGATGGCTTCCAACACATTCTTGTAGACGATGTTGCCAGCCATGCCAGCCAATCCCGTGAGTTCAAACCTGCGTGGTCCTTCAAAGTCAACTTTGAAGAAACCGTTGATTGGCACTTCCAGACCGAACATGCTGATCTTATCCAATCTTTCAAAAAGGACTGTGAATTCCTGAATTTCTGTTTTCTGGGTTTTGACACCACGCTCGTCTACTTCTTTCGTGACGGGCACTTTGAAACTATAGTTGTAATCTTTTCCGCTCCTGCGCAGGTTGATGTGGCTGACATCTCTTGTTGGGAGGTCAATGAAGATTTCGCTGATTACAAAAAATTCCTTGAAATTCATGATTTTCCCTTTTTCTCTTTTTTGATGCTCTCGATTTCCTTTTTGACAAACCTTTTGGTTTTGAGTATTCGCCACATATCTTCGGCTGAAAACTTTTCCTTGTTGTCTCGTATCCATTGTTTATTTAGGTAAACCTCGGGATGAATTTGAACAAAGCCTTGTCCTGTTGGAGGGTCAGGCAGCAAAAATTTTCTGGCAAACAGGTCGTAAACAGGAAGCATGTAGCGGTCTGCTGCTGAGAACAGCAGGGCGTTCACAGGCTCTCCTTGTTGCAGTTGAGTCTCGAAGATTTTTTTAATGCCCAGCAGGACATGCCTGTAGACTAAACTGGAAGCCATGCCTGCGATGCCGCTCAGCTTCACTCCGGTGTCGCCTGAGAAGAAAATCTTGAATGAGTTTGGTATGGCCAGAGCTTTAAAGGGACCTATGGAGACATTTGGTGCTTTGAAGGCATTCAGATAGAACTTTTTCATTTCAGAAACGCCTTGATCATTGACGATTGGAACTTCAAACTCGTAGGTGTGACCCCGACTCCAGCTTTGAATATCGACATCATCCTTGCTGCCGTATATGTCGAAAATTTCCATGAATTGTTTAAAATTAAGCATGTTTTCCTTCTATGCAGCCATACTTGGAGGTATTTCAATACCTATTTTTGCAAGTTGTTTGTCGATGGCATCTTTGATTATTTTGGTTGGTATCGTGTGGTTGATTCTGTAGGTTTGCAATTCAAAACCAAACGCCTTTGACAATTCAAAACTATCAGCAGCGGGAACGACAATATCCCTTGTTCCATGAATGACGATAGTGTCTTTAGGCAGGTCTGACGGGTCAGCGCCAAAAACTTTCCAAGCTGGCGCTCCCAGAACAAATTTGGAATATGGATAATTGTGTGCAACCTGCATAACCACAGCGCCACCTTGGCTGGTTCCAACTATGACATCGGGCATGAAATCTTCATCAGACATTTCTTTGTTGTGTTTGGCTACATTCGTGGCAAGGTGTGCCGCCCCTAGTTGATCGGCTCTTTGAGGCATGACTCCGTATCTTTTGAAGCGACCAAGATATGCTGCGAATCTGTTAGTTGTTGTGCCAATCTGCTTTACATCATAACCCATTTCCGCAAGTTCACGGGGGCCTTGTCCTCTGCTGCCCATGCCCGTGATCCAGAGCACACGGGGCGGTCTATCCTGTGCTTCTGTAAGTCGTTTTGTCTTGGAGTGCATCCAGTCGTAAAAACTTTTCATTTTTTCCTCTCTTCGTATATAGTTTTTTTTACATTTTTGTTGCAATTAAGTTTTGTTTGTGGTAATATCACTTTAAGTTTTTTTATCGGGGGGAAAACTATGAATCGTGCTGATTACACGCCTCTAGCCGACATGAAAAAAGACATCAACAATTATGTCGATTTTAAAAGACTGAAACGCAGTAACGACCTGTGCTGGAAATGGGCACAAAGATTTGGTGTTAACTCTCACGGTTATACAAGTTTCGCAGTATGTTTGCGAGATAGGTTTCAGGAGCATAAAGACAAACTGGAAGTGAGATATCGCTGCCAATTTGTTAAAGATTTCAAGATCATGTTCTACGCCGCTGAAATTGAAGAATTTATGATCAAGCAGTATTCTGCCATGATCTTGTCAATCCTCAAAAAATACAAGATTCCGCAAAATGAACACGAAGATTGTGTTACTGAGGGAATGATTGCAATCAGGAATGCGACTTGGAATTTTCGTAATATCGGCGTAAAGGCCAGTTTTACAACATATTGCTATAACTCTATTATGTTCAGAATCCGTGGCATGAGATTAAAAACTTACAAAAAGCGACAGCGGCGAGAAGCTCGATTTAATGTGGCAAATGCTACCGATCTGAGTGCTAAGTTCAATTTCAACATATTTCCTAAAAAATATTCAGTTATTGAAGATGAGCCTGATCAGCACGAAGAAATTGAAAAAGTTCTTGAAATGTGCAAACTGACTGAGAAGGAATGTTTTTTGATAAAGTGTTTCATAAACAGATATCAAGGTCGCTCTGAGGATCGGTCTAAGGGTTTGTGGTACACAGAATTTGCAGAAAAATTTAGGAATCCCAAAGAAAATACCAAATACTCAAGGCAAGGCATCTACAATCAACTTGTCAGAGTACAGTTAAAAATACTGCACATTATGAAGAAAGCCGAACAAGCGCCTCAAGATTACCAGTTGCCTCTTAGTCTAAAAGGTTTGAGGAACCTCTAGATTTCTTCCAAACCAAATTGCATTTTGGAGCCAGTTCTTTTGGTTTCCAGATGCTCAACTATGGACTTCATGCCATCTCGTTTGTTTTTGAAGTGCTTAACGCCATTTTCGACTTGTTTTTCCTCAGGTTCTGAAAAATGTCCATAAACTATACTGCCGAACATGGCGAAGATATCCTCTTTGCTCAATCTTGTTTTAACTGTCTCTTTCACAAATTTTTCGATTTGCTCGTCAGTAATTTCGGCCTGTTTTTTAATATCGTGGTAGCAAAGGTGTTTACTCAATCCTGCTGCTTGAGCTAAGGTAAGTGTAATTGTCGTTTCTATAGCACCTTCTGACAATTGTATATAAACATTTTTTTCGTCGAAGCATTCTTGATAGATGTGAATCTTATCATCAAAATAGATAGTGATCTTAGTAGACATTTAATTGTCCTTCTTTTTAAGATTGGCGATTTCCTTTGTCTGACGATCCAACAGCCTACATTTGTCCAGATTGCTATGCAATAGGTAGTAAACCAGATTTGCTAGGTCTTCCTTGCCTTCATTTCTAAGCCGTTGAGCTTGCTGAAAAAGGTGCTGATGATCTTCTAAAAATTCATCCTCTCTGCTCATTTTGCCCTTTTTATTGCTTTTCTTAAGTAAATTTAAGCCAAAATAAGGTAGTTCAGGTTTATCTGAGTAGAAATTTTTTAGTTTTTGGTGTATGATTTTAGACAGGTGTGGTAAAGCAAGTCTGTCTCTTTCTTCACCAGTTTAACGAGGTAGGATCATGGAAAACAATACTAATGACACTAAAGTAGCTTTTGAACTTGAAATGCGCAATATTCTGCTACAAAGAGCTCGCAGACTAGTAAAACTGCTTAAATCAGATGCTCCCTCGACTTTGATTGTGCATGAGATTAAGTTGTTGCAAACTGATTTGCCAGCTTTTGACAAGGACTACAAGAGTTGCATGTTGCAGTCTGTGGACGCTGAAGTTGGCAAAATCAAACAGAAGTACGGGTTTTGCAGCAGCAAGGATTGCTACAATCCAGTCCGGGGCGAAGGTTTATGCGAGGATTGTAACCACGAGTTTTCAGAGTTTGATGCCGTATTTGAGAAGTTTGTGACGCAGCTTCAAAAAGTTAAAGGGGATTGCTATGAATCTGTCAAGCAGGTTCCTGAAACAGTCTGATTTAGACTAAAATTTTTTCTAAACCGGGGGACATTAGTCCTCCGGTTTTTTTTTATTTGCAACTACATAAATTTAACGACCAATAGGGAGACAACATGAAAAGATTTGAAAATTGGCTAAGAGCGAGAGATTTCAATTTACACGAAGACATTTCTCACGAGGATATGGCTCGTCATGATTTTGATGCCATGAAATACGCTCAACAAACTGTAAAAAGTCACAAAGAGCGTGATGAGCAGCAAACAGCCATCAAAAATCTAGACAAAATTAAGGAGCATCTCCCTGAATGGGTTGGCCACGACAAGCATGGTGCAGCAAAATTAAAGTACATCGCAGCCATCATTGACAATCACGGCAAAGACGAATTTCCTCATGATGCCTATGTGCAGTTAGATGATCTTCACAAGGTTGCCAAGATTCTAAGTAAGGAGAATATTGAGAAAGCTTTGGGAGAAAAGGAAGTTTTGGCCCACATTGCTCATGCAGTCGAATCAAATTGGGACACGGACATCTGGCCTCAGATTCAAGACAGGCACGCCAGCGATCTCTATGGCGATCACCCAGATCGTGGAGACATGCCCGATGTTCCCGGCGTTGAAGATCACTCTCACGGCGACTTAGGCAAACACTTTGCTGACTTTACGGTTGCTCATATTGTTCATCTTGCGGGCAAATTACAAAATGCCTTGAAACAGAAGCATGATCATGACGATCAGAGTAAAGCAGTTGATAAAACTATGGGTCAGAATGCTGCTCAGGCGCATTCTAATGCAGGTAAAGACTCTGATGATCATCATGCAGATGTTGAGCCAGTCCACGATGATGAGTCAGCTACCATGCCTCCTTTAGGTGAGAAAGATGGTGCAAAGTAATGGACATTAAATATATTCAATATTTGTCTGGAGTCATCAACGAGAGTCAGTTCTTGGGCGAAGGAAAAGGTGGCGGTTTGAAGAATTATATGTTCTTTTCTAATCTTCGCACAATTAAGGAAAAGGTTGACAAGTTGCTTGCTATGGATGCGAAAGAATTAGATGCCCGTCTGTCAGATGGACATGATTGGGCAAACGATCATATTGCGACAAGCAAAGACGACATGGAAGAAGTTTACAATTGGGCATCTGGGAGAGGTAAGGACTAACTCGAAGGAGAAAAATGGAGTTTCCTAGTTCAAATTGTACTGAGTTTATTAGAAAAGGTTATGTCCCTAAAATAGTCAGGAACACCAATTGTTATATTTGCAAATATGAAAGACCAAATATTTATTTGGACAATTTGAAATATCTGAAGACTGAGTTCGGTGGGTCCCTACAAGAAACACTTATTGTAACCGAAAGCGGTTGTTACCTTAGGAAATAAAAATGGTTAAGCAGTTAACTGTAAAAATTAGCGAATTGCCAACTTTGCAGGAATTGCATGATGACACAATCATGGCGGTCGTGGACGCTGGGGAAACCCAGCAGACGACCGCTGTTGATTTAAAGGGTTATATTCTTAATGGAGCACAAGGTAGCGGAAATCAAGGGAACCAAGGTGCGCAAGGTAGTCAAGGGGCGCAAGGCGCTGGGGGCTCATCTGGTGCACAAGGGGCGCAAGGTGCTGGTGGCTCCGCTGGTGCTCAAGGCGTTCAAGGCGCTGGGGGCTCATCTGGTGCTCAAGGAGCTCAAGGTGCAACTGGCGCTCAAGGCAATGCGGGCGCAACTGGAGCTCAAGGTGTAAATGGTGCTCAAGGAAGTATAGGTTCTACTGGAGCTCAAGGCGCTGCTGGATTGAATGGCGCTCAGGGTGACGCTGGTTTAAACGGTGCGCAGGGTGACGCTGGTGCTCAGGGTTTAAACGGAGCTCAGGGTGCAAACGGAGCTCAGGGCGCAAACGGT
>Ga0222713_10004257_pt1 | contig 14413 bp, 14 predicted proteins | sample C33_649DmetaG_FD_165061 | JGI IMG/M metagenome (GOLD analysis project Ga0222713, IMG submission 165061) | Estuarine water microbial communities from San Francisco Bay, California, United States - C33_649D | ecosystem: Environmental > Aquatic > Marine > Unclassified | place: USA: California...
AGTCAGTTTTACATTCAATTAACATACACTGTTTAAGCTGGTCGCTTTCAACAAACTAAAATTATTCCTATGCTAACAGAAAACATTTACATCAGCGAGTTTAACATCCAGCCTAACGGCTGCATCGGTGTTCGCAAAAGCACCGACGTACTTAAGGACGGCGTGGTCATCGCGACGAGCTACTGGCGTTGCGTGCTGACGCCCAACGACCCGACAGCCCCCACGGTGCTCGACGAGCCGTATTACGCCGACATCGCGACGTATGCGTGGTCCCAACCGTCGCCGCAGCCTTATGTGCCGCCGTCTCCTCCCGAAGTCTAATTTACCATGACCAAAGACGACCACAAAAACGCCATCGTTTCGCAACTCCAGCAGCAGTCCTTGAACCTACTGGTGGACTCCCTCGCGGCTGCACTCGCCGAGATTGAGGCACTCAAGGCCGCTGCCGCTGACAAGCCCGCGCCGTGAACCTCCAACGCTCTCTGCTCCTCGCGGTGTTTGTGCTTGGCCTCGCGGTCGTGCTTGGCCTCGCGTTGCGTAGTGAGCGGGTGCTGACGGCGGGACTGCCGCTGCGGATCGTGGTGGCGTCGGAAGCCGAGGCGTGGACGATGGCAGGCCCGTCCGCCGTGGTAGTCTTAGGCACTGGCTCGATGGCACCGTACATACCAGCCGCGCCTGCCGGAGCTGACCCGTTGCGAACGGTGTCGGCGTTGGTTGTGCTTGTGTCGGGTGCGAGCTACGCGGACATCAAGGCGGGGTCGCTCTGCATCTATGTCCCGCGCTGGGCTGGCCGCAACGTCATGCACCAAGCCGCGCAGATCGACGCTGGCGGCTGGATTATGACGGGGCTGGGGAACAAGGCTTACGAAACCAAGGAGCGGGTGACTGCGGCTAACTTCGTGGGCATCGTGCAGCGCACTTACGTCTGGGGGCGATGAACCATGAGCCTCACCGACATCCTCTTCAACGCAGCTTCTGGGGGTGTCGTAGGTTCGCTGCTCCATCTTGGGACGAGTTTCTTTGAGACGTGGCGCAAACGTAAGGACGCCGAGGTGGAAATCATGCTGTTGAACGCGAAGCTCGCCGCAGCCGAGAAAGAGGCAGCGTGGAACGCATTCACCGCGTCGCAAAAGACCGGAGACAACACCCTCGTCATCCCCGCTGGGACGTGGCCGTGGGTCGGCTCAATCTACGTCCTCGTGGACGCCTTCCGCCAGCTCACGCGCCCAGGGCTGACGTGGGCGGGGTTCATTTTCCTGACCAGCGTTTACTTTTCTGCATCCCCTGAAGTCCGCGCTACCATGTCACCCGAAATTCAATTCGGATCGTGGACGCTTATCTTCTGGTGGGTGGGCGCAAGGTACAACAAATCCAAATGACACCCGACAACACCAAAGCTCTGCTGACCGCCGCAACGCCTACGATTGCCATGCTGTCGCTCTCACAGGTCAACGAGGTCGCTGCACTTGTCGGCTCATTGCTGGGCATTGCCTTCCTCCTCTGGCGGTGGCGCAAGCAATGGAAGGCTGGGAACATTAAGAACCTCGATTGAGGATCCATAAGAACAACTCACCATGAACTTACCTGTCACCTACTCCCCGTTTAACTGCCCCGCCTCTGGGAAAACTGGTATCCAAGGCATTCGTGGAGTTAACAACTCCAAGGATGTTTTTGTCTCGGGTACTTTAGATGATGGGTCAATGCAGTACGGGCTGATCTATTGCGGTCCGCTGTCCCACAACGGCAGTCTCGGCCAATGGAATCAGTTTGCCTACACCAGCCCTGACTTTGACGACGTGGTGAATACCTCCTGCTACGGCCCCAACAACCACCCTGCTGGCGTTGAGTGGGTCGGTTCCTACAAACGGACTTCCACAGGATCTTCCGCACTTGGTTGCCTCTACCAAGGCTCGCTAGACGGCTCCGGTACTTGGACTACCATCTCGCCCAATAACGGTGACACCAAGAACGTCTACGTTCACAGCGTCATGGGCGGGTTGGCGGTGGGCAACTACGACACCAAGCTGACCAACGGCTTTGCGTTCATTTACGACATCCAGAACAAGACTTTCGACTACATCGTAGCCCCCAATGCCCTTACGACCACGTTGTATGGCATCTGGCACGATGGCAAAGACAACTACACCCTCGCTGGTGGATTCACCTCCAAAGACGCTGGCAGCGCGTCTCAGGCATTCCTAGCCAATTGGAATAGCCGCACGAAGCTAATGACCAACCTCCGTGCCTATCAGGGCGACAATCAGAAGGTGAGCAGCTTGGTTACGCACTTTGAGGGCATTACTAATGCGCCAGGAGGCTACAATATTGCTGCTGGGTTTTCTAGTAAAGATAACGCAGACGGAGCAGCCTTTGCCCATATCCGCCGTAATCACGATGGCACCTTTGGTGAGGCGGAATGGCAGACATTGCGCTATCCCGATCAAGGCGTGAAGATGACTACTTCAGATACCGTCTTTGAGAGCAATATCCTTGGCATTTTGGTGTCCGAAGATGGCCTTGCATCCTATCTGGCAAAGATAGGTTTTTAACCATAAGCATTATCTTGATTAAGCGTCCACAGGCATAACCTCAATGAATCGTTATCGCGCATACGGTAATATTGATGACCAACCTCAAACGGTTGGGGATAACTCATTTCTTGGCGTAGACGAGTACAACGCCCCTGAGAACATCAAGCCTGGTAACGTCCAGAAGGCCGTTAACCATGATTTCACCACTCAGGATGCAGTGACTAGGGGTGGGTTTGTCTGTTTACCAGAACTGGGGATAGTTCCCTATGGTCAAGTTTGGACGTATAACGGAGTGGCTGGATCTCCAGCTTTTATTGATGTAGCCTATGGTGCTAATTTATTTGTAGCAGTTGGTTCTGCTGGAGTTATTTATTCTAGTCCCGACGCCATAACTTGGACATCGCGCACTCCTCCAAATACACCAAATTACACAGATATTGCTTACGCAAATGGACGTTTTATTGCTGTTGGAGGAACAACGGGTTCAGGTCCATATCCAGTAGCCTATTCTGATGACGGAATCACTTGGTCGCTTCCTGTAACTCCATTTTCTGCTTCACGTTCAGGAATAGCTTATGGCAATGGATTATGGGTTGCTGTTGCTAGCAATGCAGTATCAATTAGTTCTGATAACGGATTAAACTGGACTACAACAACTCCAGTTCCTGAACTTGTTTTTATATTTGGATTAAGTTTTGGAAATGGAATCTTTTGTGCAGTTGGATCATCTGGGAATATTGCAACAAGTGCAAATGGAACTACTTGGTCAACTGTTAGTGTTCCAGCATCAGGAACTATTCTTGATATTGTTTTTGGTAATCAAATATTTGTAGCCCTTGATGGTGCTGGACGAATTTTTACGTCAACTGATACTGTAACTTGGACTCAACAACGCTCTTCGGATGGAGATGTATGGAGAACAATTACCTTTGGGAATGGAAGATTTGTGGCTTTTGCTGATACTTCTGGCGGAGATAATGTTATTTATTCAATCGGCGGAACTCAATGGATACGCCTAAATGATATTCCAAATTATGCTTGGCAGGGCAGTACTTATGGCGATGGATTGTTTGTTGCCGTAGGATCTAGTGGTGCTACAATGAATTCTGCTAGTTTAGGGGTGTATGCATCTGCGGTTTATTCTGATCCTAACAACATTGGACAAACTTGGATAATGATTGTCGGTTATGATTCTGTTGGGTTCTACGCCAACGGATACACGGGCAAAAGCATCAGTCTTGGAGCTTACACCGTAACTGTTCAATCCACCATCGTTCAGGCCAACAATCAGGTCTACATTTTCCGTGGGCCAGATGAAACCCCGCTGTACTGGGATGGCAATTGGAACGGCACGTTTGAGCTGGTTCCAGACACTACGCTGCCAGCTTCGTTTCTATCCATCCCCAACAGCAATCAGGCTACTTTCTGTCAAAATAGGCTTTGGGTAATAGACGGCAAGGATGAGGTAGCTGCATCCGACGTATTGGCGTTTACGGACTACGATCCTCTTGCAAACGAGTTGCATATAAATACGGGTGGCAGCGACTACTTGGTTGCCACGTTCCCATTTGGACAGGACAGCATTATTGCCTTCAAGAACAAGTCGATCTTGCTCATTCAAAACGTCCAAGGGACGTTGACTGACGCTACTGTCACTGAAATCACCCGCCAGGTGGGTCTGGTAGGCATTAACGGCGTCACGTCGATTGGCCCTGATCTGGCCTACGTCAGCAACCAGAACATCAATCTGCTGACGCTGACATCCACCAACAACTCGCTTCAGCATAAGACGCTGCCTCTTTCCACCCGCATTGATATGATTATGAGTCGGGTCAACTGGAAGGTTGGCTACAAGATCAGCATTGGGTATTGGAGCAACAAGCTCTACGTTGCCTTGCCCCTTGATAACAGCCTCGTCTGCAATGCAGTTGTAGTCTATAACTTTACTACTGAAAACTGGTTTGGTGAGTGGAGCTTTGATAGCACGTTAAATATGTGCATCCAAAGCTGGCAGGTAATCGATTATCTGGGGTTGCAACGAATGCACGCAGTCACCGAGGACGGACGTATCTTCGTCACGGATGAAGGCCAGAATGACATTAGCGGTGCAACGCTGGCTGAAATCAGCACTGAGCTGGTTACGCGGGCCTACGATACCTCTAACGTCAATCACTTCCAGCGTCGGGCATTTGTGGATTTGGCTACCAACCGTCCAGAAGTGTCCGTGTCTGCGTTTACGGAGGGTGCCAGCGAAGAGAGCGTTATTCTGACAGACCAGACCTACAGCCGGTCTGAGACATGGAAGTTTGCTGACTCCTCTTACGACCTGACCAACGCGAACAACGATTTCAATCGTGCCTACCGCAAGGATTACAGCACAGGATCGATTGGTGGCAATGATCCGTCCCCACCTAGCCCAGGACTGCCTGCAACGGGCTTACAGACGGGTACTGGCTTCCAACCCGAGATGGAACAGCAATACCGCTTGCCGCTCATTACTCGGCGTCAGGGACGCCTTAGCTGGTTGGAGCTGACCAACACGCAAGGTTACATGAGAATCATGGCTGTTGGCTATGAAGCACGCGCTGGACAACGCGCTAACCTCGTCCAAGTTTAATTTATGTACGACTTCAAAATGCCTTCTAAGTTGGTTAAGAATGGAGATCCATTGCCAACTATGCCTGCTGGAGTAGGTGCCCCTATGGGATCCGCTGCATCAATGCAACCCAGTCAGATGCGCGACATCGAATCATTGATGTCTAATTACAATCAGAACCAAATGGCTCCTAATGCTGGTGGGTCATCTTTGACCAATGGAATGATCCCGCAACAAATTCCTTCATTTGGTATGCCGCAAATGGTTGCTAAAAACACAAACAATGGCAATGCCATGAATGGGGGCGGTCAGTATCGCTCAACGGGTCCAGCTTTCTTCACGCTTTAATCCTATTTGTCATGCCATCTGTAACACCAGGATACACCTTTACGGGAACGACGGATCCGATCACTTACACAAAGTTGAATCTGTTGGCGCAACCTACGGTTGCAGCTATTGCTGCGGGTGAAGTTACGACTTCAATGCTTGCAGACGGTGCAGTAACTCTGCCCAAGATTGTTGACGCCGCAGCCAACAACACGTTCCTAGCCCGCTCAACCACCGGTGCAGGAGACTACGAGGCATTGGTTACCACTACTACTGGACTGGGATTCTACACGGGTGCGGGTGGTACGGCTCCCGCAGGAGCTACCAAGGCTACTGCATTTACTTTGAGCAAGATGTGCGGTGAAATTACAATGGCGGCTGATGCGTTAGCTGCAAATACCATTGTTTCTGCAACATGGACAAACTCGCTTATTGCGGCTACTGACGTTGTTATCATTAACCATAAATCAGTTGGCACTATTGGGTCTTACACATTTAACGTAGCTTGTGGCAGTCCTACTTCTACGCTTTATATCCGTAACAACAGCGGTAGCAGTTTGAGCGAAGGTATTGTCCTTAGCTTCGTAGTCATCAAGGGCGTCACCTCTTGATCTGTTTTAACATCCATCATAAATCGTAATAACATTTAACGCATATGGCATATCAACCAGGAATATTTCAGTATGGCACCATTGGCGCGGATGGTGGCGGTTACGACGACTACGGATTTGGCACGGATCAAATTTACACCCTTCCTCCATTTAAGGTTAATGAGAACACTGGAAACGACGGCACGGGTCTGAACAACACGTTTACCGACTTAGATCTTCAGAACCTTTACAATGCAGGGCTGACGGGTGGTAACATTTTCACTGGTGGCACTGGTGCTGGCGGTGGTGGTAGTCGATTTCAAACGCCTAGCGATAATGGCGGGTATACTGATCCGGTTAATATCGCAGATTATAAGGCGGGTCTTATCGGCCCAGAAGGTTACGGAAGTGGTCGATCAGAACCTAAACTCATTAACCCTCCAGGCCCAGTAGTCCTTCCTAAAGTAGAAGTTCCTATTGGACAAACAGGAGAGGTTGGTGCTGGCGGTTACACTGATGCGCTTAATCAGAGTTTATTTACTCAAGGTCTAATAGGTCCGGCTGGTTACAGCAGTGGCACAGGTCCATCTGTGGGTCTAATCAATCCTGGCAGTTCAGTTGTGCCATCAAATTCCACTGCTGTATCACTTCCAAAAGTAGAAGTTCCTATTGGTTCAGGTGCAGGTGGTTATCCCTTGTTTGATGATGTTAATATAAACCTTTATAACAGAGGTCTTGTTGGCCCATTTTCCGATCCTCTTAATATATCCTTAAATCCAAACGCAACTAACCCTAAGTCTGAAGATCCCACTATTGTACAAGTCCCCAAAGTGGAAGTACCTATTGGTACTAGGCCAGCTTCGCAGACCAGTACAGAGGTTTTGGATATGATGAATTTGATGGGGCAAAGAGTATATGATGCTGCTGTTGTAAACGCCGGTAATCCTATAACGCTTCCAGCGCAAAAGACAAATGTAAACACGACTAATGCTCCACAGACCACCGCGCAGTCGTTGAATCTGATGAATTTGATTGGGAAAGGAGTATATGATGCTTCTGTTGTAAACGCTGGTAATCCTGTAATACTTCCAAAAGTAACTGCTGTTGCTCCCCCTGATGTTAGCTCATCTACTCTTACCTATTCCGGTCCACCAACAGTTTTTCAAGGGCCAATTCAAAATCCTAATCTTACGCCCTCAACTACAGCTTCAACTACGGCTTCAACTACGGCTTCAGGCACTGGTGTAACTCCATTTGATCCAAACAGCATCAATAGTGGTGTCGGTACTTATGGAACCAATGCACAAACGCTGACAACTAAGCGTAATTTTGGTGCGGAACTAGCGGAATCCCTTAAAGCTCTGAAAGAAAATCAAGCAGGAATCATGGGGATGTACGGGGATCTGTACAAGCAGTTCATGCCTAAGGGCATTACTGACACAGAATCCAGCATCATTGACCAGTACAAGACGGACCTATCACGCTTGCAGCAGCGTCAGGCGGGCGTTCTTGCCCCAGAGGACATCAGGCAGTCCCAGCAGGCCGCTAGGGAGGCTTATGGTGCCCGTGGGCAGGTAATGGGACGTGGTGCAGTGGGTGCTGAGATCATGGGCCGTGAAAACATCCGTCAGCAACGGGAAGATCAAGCCCGCGCAGGAATGCAGGCTAGCTATGGCAATATCATGAACATGGCAAATCTTCAGACTGGGAACATCTTCTCGCCTATTGGCAATCTGATGAGCAACACGTTCAATCCTCTCAGCCCATATGCTGCGGATGTCTATGGTACGAACGTAAACGCCCAGCTTGCCAAGGAGATTGCTCAGAAGAACTACGATGCTGCTGTCCGGTCTGCCGAGCTTTCAGGAGCTGCTCAGAGAAGTGCTGCTACTACTTCGGCGGCTGGAAATATTTTGGGGCCTGCGATTGGCGGCGTTATAGGCAAGGGACTTGGGGCCATCTTTAGCTTTGGAGCTAGTTTAGCTACTTCCTGTATGCCAGGCGATCAGTGCATCGACACTCCTACCGGCCCCAAAGCAATCAAAGATCTAAAGGGCGGCGATTCAGTTATCGGTTACGACGGCGAGGTGGCATTCATTGCACAGGCGTGCAGTTGGAACCAAAATCCGTTGCGGACATTCCTTACCATTACCCGCGAGGATGGTTCTTCGTTCACGGTATGCGATGACCACAAGATCATGGGCATCCCAGCAATGGAATGGGTTGAAGGGGCTGAACTGGCTGGAAGCCTTATCAAGAGCATCGAGGAGAGCACTGGATTACTCACCAGCTACGACATTCTCACCAATCAAGGCGGCTACCGCATCAACGGTATTCCCGTGAACTCCATGATCCCAGAGATCGTAATGCAGGTCGTCGAGTTCCACCGTCAAGTTGACCGCAATCTTCAAGCAATCTCTACCTAATAGCCATGCCCTACGCACCTGGAATCCAAGACATCAGTGGTCAGCTCCTCGCTCAGGGTATGTCCCAAGCTGGGGCAGCGCGTGCGCGATCGATTGAGAGCATAGGTGATAGCCTTGCTAGTGGCATCAAGCAATATCAGCAGAACCAGAGCTTTACCCAGCAGTCGTTGGCGAAGTTCACAGAGCGGATGCAGGATCCTGAGTTCTACAAGTATGTTAATAACATCTTGGCTGATGACTCCAACAAGATGGGTGTTCCTGAGAGCGTTAAGACTGCGTTTAGGAACGCTCAGACAGGCAAACTGAAGCCTAACGAGGCTTCTACGCTGGCGACCATTGCTCAGGATTATTCTGAGAGGAAGAAGGCTTCTGAAGAATCCGATTTCAGGAGAATGCAGACGGTCTTGGCATTTGCTCAAGCGCAAGGTGCATTTGCTAAAGCCAGTGCAGTTAAACCTGGACAGATAATGACTCGGGAAGAGTTCTTGAAATTAGATCCTGCATTGGAAGCTAGAGGTACACCAATGGGTGATGGATCGGGCCGTATTCTCGTCGAAAGCTTTAGCAATCGCGCTACTGCTGCCCCTGTAGCACCCGTTGCCGTTGGGCCAGGAGGCGGAACTCTCGTCAATACGGTAACTGGGGAACAGAAAATTATTTCAGCTATTCCTCAGGCTGATGCTGGCTCTATGCTGGTAGGTAATGCTCCTGCTGGTTCGCAAGCAGCCCCTGCGGCATCAATTAATCCTGAGATATTGGCAAAGTTTGCTCCACCTAGCAGCATGGCCCCTGCTGCGGGCGGTCTACTTGCTCAAACAGGTCGGCAAGCAACTCCGACTGTTTCTCCACAGACCGTCGAGGCTATCCGCGCTGTTCAGTCTCAAGCTGCACCAGCTGGTCCAACGCCCACTACGCCATCTGGAGTCCGAATGGAAGTAATTCCAGGAAGCAAGGCTGCTCAAGAAGCGCAGGCCAAGCGTGAATCTGAAGTATCAAACTATCAGCTTCAGATACAAAACTTTGATACCATAATTTCTGCGGTTGATAAGATTATTCCGAATGTGAACTCAAAGAGCACTGGTTTCGGATCATTGCTTAAACACGTTCCGACAACCAAAGCTAACCAAGTAGCTGCTGATCTTCGTCCTATCCTTGCTCAAAACGCTTTCCAAGGATTGGCGGAGCTTCAAAAGGCTGGCATAACGCTTGGACAGGTCGCCATCTACGAAATCAAGTTATTGGAAAATGCTCGTCTGGCGTTGAATCAAGAAGGTTCAGCCAAGGACTTTGCTGATTCGCTCAAGAATCTGAAAAAAATCACGGTAGATTCCAAAAAGCGGTTGGAGATCTTGGCGCGTGATCGCAAGGCAGGTTTAGCGCGTGATCCCAAGACAGGCTTGGAAGTTCCAAGTAAAGAATACTTCGATGCTGGTGGGTACTGGCCTGGAGTGTCCAAGGAGATGCCCACTGCCACAAACGTAGAAGGTGGAGCTACTGGTGGAGGCAACGTCGTTCGTCTGAATGTCCAGCGTGGTTCCACGGCTGGCAGTTCCACATTACAACCTGCTGAATTCGATTTCTCTGCTTTTGAAGGCCAAGTCCTTAACACCCCAGATGGTAAGCGCGTTCGCATCGTAAACGGAAAGCAAGTGCCACTCTAATAATGACTCCCAATCTACCAGCCGGTTACTCGGTCGTTGAAGACACGGAGCAGACGCTTCCCGCACCGCAAGCTTCTTCCGCACCTGCTTTGCCTAAAGGTTACAGCTTGGTAGATGAACCGAAGGAGCAAAGCATTGCCAACTTTGCCAAAGGTCTGGCTACAGAAGTAGCGGTGGGTGGTGCTGGACAAGTTGTGGGCGCAATGACTGGTCCTGGTTACTTTGTCATTGCCCCCGCCTCAGGTGCTTACGGCAATTATCTCAAGCAACAGCAAGAAATTGAACGCGGGGAACGCAATCAATTGAGCGTGGGCGAAATGGTGGCCTCTGCTTTAATTAACACGATTCCTGGTGGCGTAGCGACCAAGGTTGGTGCCAAAGTGCTAAAAGCCCCTACTGCTGCTATTGGTAGGACTGTGGGAGAAAGGACTGCCCGTATTGGTGAGCAGGCCGTTATTCGCGGTACCGAGGGTGCCGTGATAGGGGCGGGTGCCAAAACCGTTGAAACAGCAATAGAAGACAAACGCTGGCCGACGTATGACGAGTACTTGAACGTCATTAAGTCCGGTGCTGCTTTTGGTGGTGCTGTAGGTGTCGGTGAAAAAGTGCTTGCCCCGACGCTTTCTAAGACTGCTAGCAAAATTTGGAATCGTTTTTCGGGTAAGACCCAGCAAGAGGTGTCGCAAGAGCTAACCACCATCCGTAACACTGGAAATCCCGAGGAACGGCAAGCTGCTGGAGAGATTATTGACGAGGTTGGTCAGCGGATGGGCCTTGTTAATCCACGCCCGAAGTCCGCTCAAGAGTCCGCTACTCAATTCGCGACCGCAGTAGAGCCTCGCGCTACTGGAGCGGCTGAAGAATCAGCCCGCGCCTTGCTTGGCAATGAAGCTGTTGAAACGGCTAAAAAGCAGGCTGCGATTCCAGCGGAGGTTCCCATTCCAGCAGCGCAAAAATCTGCTGCTGTGTTTGAGCAGGCTTTTACAGAAGGTCAGACCCAAGCTGGATCACAAGGGTTACGCGCTCGCTTGGCTGCTGAACAACAAGCTGCTGAAGCGGATAAAAAGTTGCGATCCCAGTTCGGCCTTCAGGGTGCCGTTGGTGGTGCCGCTGTCTTGGACGAAGCCAATGCAGATCCCGATGAGAGCGATATGCGCCGAAATTTAAGGCGCGTGGCTTTGGGTATGGCCGTACCAGCCCTCGCCAGTAAGGCACTCTCCAAGCGGGGGGCAGTCGTTCCCAAGAGGCCGGAGATGTTGTGGGAAACCGTCTCACAAGAATTACCTAGCGCAAACACTTCAATAAACCAGTATCAACTTCCGGCAACTTTTTCAAAGGTTGAGTTCAAGCAGGGAACCATCAATGCCGACATAGGGGGCGGGCGTTTTAACAATGCAACCGAATACTTGAAAAAAAATGGGGTTGAAAACGTGATCTTCGACCCATTCAATAGGCCTCATGCGGAGAATGTTGCGGCTATTAACAGGATAAGCAATGGGAAAGCCGACACGGCTACTGTGAATAATGTTCTCAATGTAATAAAAGAACCAGAGAACAGGTTGAAAGTAATTGCCCAAGCGGCCAACGCCATTAAGCCGGACGGAACCGCATACTTTCTAATCTACGAAGGAAATAACAGTGGTTTTGGTCGAGCAACTAAGGCCGGAAGCTGGCAGGAAAACAGAAAGCCCTCATCTTATATTGATGAAATTAAAACGCATTTTGATGAATTTTATAAGAGAGGGAATCTGATTGAAGCCAGAAAACCAAAGAGGTTGGAGATAACGGCTGAACAACAAGCTGGAAAAATAGGACGATCAATGAAAACTGATATGCCAACCACCGAAGACATAATACAAGAGTTTCAAAACGTACCTGGCGTCAAAGGCCGCGCTGGCGCGCTAAAGATGGGTCTAGTTGGTTCCGCGGCTGCTGCCTCAACAGTTGCGGCTGAATCGATGGGCGATAAAGGCGATGCTACGGTGAAGGCACCCGTGGATTCATACGAGATTGTTCATCCCGATTCCCGTATCGGCACGCTTAAATATGATGCCACGAAATGGAATGAGGATTCCATCCTTCAAGACATCAACAAGAAGGAGATGGAGTTAGTTAAGATTGATGTCGCCTCTCCTTCGCTGATCATTCGCGAAAAATGGCAGCAGGTTCAAGATGCTCGTGATCGCGGTGAAATCACGGAACTGGAGGCTCAAAAGAAGCAGTTTGATTTGATGCGGGATACCCCGATCAAGGAAATGGGATTTGCTATGGCTGCTGAAATTGGTTTCCCACTCCTAGGTGAAGCCTTAACCGCTAAAACCCGCGTCCGTGGCTTAGGCCGAGTTCCTGGAGCCATGATTGGCGAGGCTGTTGGCTCTATGATTGAAGGTAGGCCAGTTACGGCTGGCGGCGTTCTCGGTGCTGGAATTTCTGCTAGTCCTGGTGGCGTAAAAGGTCAGTTCGCCAAGAATCTGATGAGGTTTGCCGGTGCTAAAATTGGTGGTGAAATAACCAAGGAGGCTATTGATCAGGGCGACTTTATTTCATATAATCGGGCAGCAATGGCTGCTGCCGAAGGTGGAGCGGGTGCAGCCACGATGAAACTCATGGACAAGGCTGCTCGTGCCGTTTCCTCACAAGTTGCTAAACGCGGTAATTGGGCGGCCATCAAAACCCTTTCTGGAGCGAATGAACTGGGCCTTATCGTCGATCCCACGATTTACAGCGATTCATGGCCGCAGAGCATGGTGATGAAGCTAGCTGGCGGATCTACCAAGTTCCAAGACGCTGCATCCCGTATCAATTACCCCCGCATGACGGAAGCAGTGGAAGGCGTCCTCGGCGTCCCTGCTGGAACATCGTTTGACCGGCCTTTCTTCCTCACCATGAGGATGGAACTGGGCAAATCTTACGAGAAGATCGCCGCAGTCAGCAAGCAGGCTCGCAGTGCTGTTGATGACTGGAAGGCAGCAAACGAGGCTATAAGCGTCAATTCCAAGGCCGCTGCATCAGAAACCACCCCCAAAGTGCGAATACAGTACCGCGAGGCTGCTGCCAAGGCACGCGAAGATGCAGACAAAGCCTTTGCTGTGATCCAAACGGAAGCCTATGCGACTGGTAAGGGCAATTTGGTTGATGACTTGATTGAAAGCCGCAAGCAGTTAGGTCGGATGTACGCAATCAAAGCCTCCGTAAACGAGGCATCTGGCAAGATAGAGTACCCTGGAGTTTGGGGTGAGATGTATCAAGCTGGAACTAGGTTCGATGGCAACCTTGAGAAGCTCGCCCGCATTTCGGCTATCATGCCTGAGGTTCTTCAGCCTCCACAAAACATGATTCGTCAGCGACCCTTAAAGGGAGCAGCTGAAACAAAAATGATGCAAAATATGATGTCGTTGCCCTTCCGAGCAGGTTTAGCTGGACCTCAAGCAGCTGCCCTTCAAACGATGATGTCTCGTCCCTATCAGAGCGGTGCAATTGGAGACATGATGTCTTTCCGCACCCAACCAGGAGTTCCAGACCAACTCGGTCGTTTCCTTGGAACCGAAGGTGCTGAAGCTGCTCGTCCAATTCCTTATCGCTAAAAATCAAAAAAAAGTAATCTTTATCCCATGAACTACAAAACGCTTCCAAATTCCAATCACAGCCCGTGCGAATGCAACGCCACGTCTGGAGATCGCATTCAGGGCATTCCCGACAAGGTACAACGCCCAGCCCGCAAAGAGATCAATGTTACCTCCATTGGCTCCAAGATGAAGATTGATAACAAGGGGTACAAGATCGTCAATCTTAGTGCCACTCTTGAACCCGTGGGTACGGGCGGCAAGGGCATGAAAAAGAAGAAGAAGTACAAAGACGACGACGACGACAGCAGCTACGACGAGTCCTAAGGGATCTGCTCGATCAGGATTTCAGTGCGACGGTGGGGTTTCTTGACCTGGTACTGTCGGAACTGAAATTCTATGCTGCTGGGGTCGTCGTCTGGGATTAGACCCTCGTAGCGGATAGCGTCTAGGAGGGGTTTGCAGCCCCCTGCGCCGTTATCAACGTCGAGGGGGCGGGAGCCGTAGCGGGTGATCGTAACGCAAAAACGAGGGCGTCTCTTGCTTCCTTTTTTAGCTTGGTCAGGATCCAGAAATTGCGCCCCAGCATCGTGTTTAAGCTGGGTGTGTTGTAGCCCGTGAGGGTCAGGCGCAGTGGGTAGGGGAGGTTGGGGTTCCATGATTTATTCGCGACCTTGGATTTCACCTTGCGTTTTACGGAGGCGATAGAAATTAACGAT
>Ga0222713_10004263_pt1 | contig 14401 bp, 17 predicted proteins | sample C33_649DmetaG_FD_165061 | JGI IMG/M metagenome (GOLD analysis project Ga0222713, IMG submission 165061) | Estuarine water microbial communities from San Francisco Bay, California, United States - C33_649D | ecosystem: Environmental > Aquatic > Marine > Unclassified | place: USA: California...
CTTTTTTTCACACCCAAGAAAGTAACAAAAAGGGGGTTTTTTATTATATTTGTTGCAAATATGAAACATTTAAACAAAAGAGCTAAAGAAATTTACGATAAAATAGTCGATGACTTTAGCGCAAACAAAAATTGTGTTGACTTGGATTTAATTGGGGCGTATGCTGTTGAGATGGAAACATTTGAGAGGGCATGCAAGAAAATAAATGCAGCGGAAGAGATTACTGCAGCTCCTTCCGGTTATCCAATGATTAATCCTTGGTACACGATTAGGAAACAATCGCTGAGAGCTACTCAAGAAATCGCAAAGATTTTGGCAATGACGCAACTACAGGACAAACAAAAAACTAAAATAACAAAATTAGAATTATTAACTCATGGCAAAAAAATACAGAATCAAAAAACAGGCTGAGTTTTACATCATTGAGATGGCTAACGGTAAGCAATGGAAGGAATGTGATAAATTTGGACTATGGTCAGATGAGCCACATTTGTACAGGAACGAATTTATTGCAAATGTAAATAAGCAATATTTTGAAAATCGCACCACTACGAAAATAGTTGAGGATGAGCAAAGCGATCCAATACTGTGACGATATAATTTCAAAAAAGATTCCAGCGTGCAAGCACGTTGTAAATGCGTGCAAAAGATTTAAATCAGATTTAAAGCGGAAGGATATAAAATTTGAGAATGATTTATATCTGCACGCTGTTCAATTCATAGAAGAGCTTGAGCATTCTGTTGGATTGTATGCGGGCAAGAAATTTATTCTTGAACCTTGGCAGCATTTTATAATTGCGAATATATTCGGATTTATAAAGTTGGACGGCACTCGAAGATTTACAAGAGCCTACGTTGAAGTTCCTCGTAAAAATGGCAAGAGTACTTTTTCAAATGCTATAATGCTATACGGTCTTATTGCTGATGGAGAGGAAGGGGCGCAGGTTTATTCTGCAGCTACGAAATTAGATCAGGCAATGATGGTATTTTCAGAAGGCGCTCGAGTGTGTAAACAATTAGACTGGCTTCGAGATGATGTAAATGTATATAACTCTGTTAACAACAGGAGGATAAATTTTGGAACGTCCGTATATCGGCCGCTTGAATGGAATCCCGGCAAACAAGATGGATTAAATACACACTTTTGTTGCATTGATGAATATCATGCGCACAGCAATGATGAGTTATATAACGTAATTAGGAATTCAATGGGCGCAAGGAGTCAACCATTGCTGTTTACAATTACAACTGCGGGCTTCAATCGTGAGTCGGCATGTTACAAGCATCGAGATTATTGCGTAAAAGTTTTAAATGGCGGAGTAAGTGACGATGCTTTGTTTTCTGTGATCTATTCACTTGACGATAAGGACGACTGGACAGATTCCGCCAACTGGCAAAAAGCAAACCCAAACTGGGGAGTCAGTGTCAATCCTCGTCAATTGGAAGAGGGATTGAATGAAGCTCGAGAGTTGCCACATAAACAAGTTGAATTTAAAACTAAATTATTAAATGTTTGGACAGATACGGCTACGACTTGGATAAGTGACGATAAATGGAATGAATGTAGAAATGAAGATGAGCCGACTGGCGTTTGTTTTGGTGGCTTAGATTTGGCGTCAACTGGTGACTTCTGCGCTTTTAGTTTAATATTCCCATCCGACGGCTACAAGGTGAAGACTTGGTATTGGTTGCCAGACGCTGCGGCTCAACGTCGGAATGATCAAATAGGAGTTTCGATTCGCACATGGGTGCATGAGGGATGGATTCATCTGACAGATGGCAACGTGACAGATTATTCATTTATAAAATCTAAGATTCTTGAGTTATCGGATCAGTACGATATTAAAGAGATTGCATTTGATAGATTCAACGCTACGCAGTTAGTTATTGAGTTAGGTAACGAGGGCATGACGATGTTTCCCTTCGGTCAAGGATTTGTTTCGATGTCAGCGCCAACAAAGGAACTTGAGCGACTTGTTAACATTGGCGAGCTTCAACACGATGGCAATCCTGTAACTCGTTGGATGATGAGTAATATTTTATTGCGTCAAGATCCTGCAGCAAATATTAAAATAGACAAAGCCAAGTCAGGCGATAAAGTCGATGGACCTGTATCGATAGTGATGGCGCTCGGAACATACATGCAAGAACAATCTAAAATCGTACAAGATGGAGAGTTATGGTTTACAAATATTTAGTCACGAAGACTTTATAAAAATTTATTATAATCAATTGCCAAATTTCAAAACTTACGGCGAGGCATACGAACATTGCGAGAGCTTATATCGTGAGAAATACGGCAAAAATAAATATAGCAGTTATGTTGTATTTCGTGCGACTCTTAGCCGATATATGAGAACTCATCCTAAATTGTAACAAAAAAAATAAACATCTAAATTAATATTGTGCCATGGCTTCATTGTTAAGCATATTTAAACCAAAAACACAACAGCGCTCAAGCTTATCAGCTCCGACTGACTGGCTCATGCAATCATTGTCTTCATTGTTTGGCAGCCAAACAACGAGCGGAATGGCTGTAAACTCAAATAGCGCAATGAGTATCGCATCTGTACACGCTTGCGTGAGAGTAATTGCCGATGCAATATCCGGGCTTTCTTTTAAATTATATTTCGATGATGGCACAAATAAGCGCCAAGTTGTAGCGCATTATTCTAATTATGTATTGAATGAGCCAAATCCTTACCAAACTAAATTTGACTTCATGACTTTTATGACTGCGCAATTAGTTTTGAAGGGTAACGCTTATGCCTACATAAAAAGGGATGAGAGGTTTATTGCGACTGCATTACATCCAATTGTAAGCGATACGGTATCGGCTTATCTTATGGACGGCGAGATGTTTTATCGTATTAACGCTCCAGGATTCCCGTCGGTTGTACCCGCTTCCGATATGTTGCACTTTAAAGGGCTTTCAACTGATAATGTTTTGGTTGGTAAGTCTCCGATTGTGATGCACGCTGAAACATTGGGAATTGATCTTGCTGCTATTAAGTCGAGTGCCGCAGTTTATAAAAATGGGACATTGAAATTCCTTTTGAAATCTCAATCCAAAATAGATGCGGCGCAGGCTGCTCCTTTAAGAAAATCTCTTGACGATGTAATTGAGGGCAATCAAAGAAGTACAGTTTTGCCTCATGGAGTTGAGATGGAAAAATTATCGATGACACCTGAAGAGGCGCAGTATATTCAAGCTCGTCAATTTTCAGCTGAGGAGATTGCTCGTATTTTTGGAGTACCGGCTTCAATGATTGGGGCGAAGGATGGAATTAAATCAAGCGTTGAACAAGAGTATCAAGATTTCTATTCAAGAACTTTGATGTCTTATTGCATTAACATTGAACAAGAGCTTCGCAGAAAGTTACTAACTGAAAATGATAAAACTTTTTATTATTTTAAATTTAATTTTAATTCATTATTAAGAGCCAGCGCAAATGATCGCGCAGACTTTTACAATAAAGGTATTCGAGGCGGTTGGTTAAGTCCTAACGAGGCGAGAGCCTTTGAAGATGCCGAAGGATTTGACAATGGTGGCAAATATTACGTTGAGGCAAATTTGATTCCTGCAGATCAATTCGAAGCTTACATGAATGCAAAGATTGAACAATTAATGTCAAGCGCATATTCAAACAATAATCCAGACGGGAATAATAATAATACACAATCATGAAAACTTTAAGAGCAATAGGTAGCATAAATTACAGAGCAGTTGGTGACGGTATGCCGAAAGAATTCGGCGGCGTCGCTGCGGTTGTAGATGTGACTACAGATTTAAAATATTTTGAAGAGAAAATTCTCAGAGGCGCATTTGATAACGCATTGAAAAAAGATTATGACATCCGTTGTCTTTTTAATCATGAATGCGAATCAATCCTGGGCCGCACAAAAGCAAACACTTGCAATGTATTTGTAAATGCTGACGGCAACCTTGAGTATACCTGGGTGCCAGACTATGAGAATCCATTGCACATGCAAGTTGCTCGCTCAATTATGCGCGGAGATATTACTCAATCTTCTTTTGCATTTACTGTGAAAGATAGATCATGGGAAAAATCTGATAAATACGGTGACTTATCTTTGCACATAATTAAAGAAGTGGACGAATTATTTGACGTTAGCCCTGTAACTTATCCTGCTTATGTTGACACCGAAGCTGAGGCTCGCAGCTTAGATATGACGAAACCAAAAAAACAAAATGAATCTGATCAAATAACAATACTTAAAACAAAATATAAATGAAAATCAAAGCTTTGAAAGAAGAAAAAGGACGTTTAATCGAGGAATTGAACGGACTTCAAAACAGCATTAACACCGAAGCGCGTTCAATGTCTGAAAGTGAAAAAACTCGTTTCTCGGAAATCGATGCACGTCTTGACGTAATTGCGTCTGAAACTGAGACTCTTGAGAAATTGCAAAAGAGAGCATCTGAAAAAGTTGCATCTGCTCCAGTTTATGGCGCTGCATCTACAAGCGAAAAAACAGAACGCAACAAAATGGCTGACGCTTACTCTTTCAAAAGAGCAATCGAACAAGCTACGACTGGACGTCGTGATGGTGTCGAGTATGAAATGCACAAAGAAGCTGCAGATGAATTCCAACGCGCTGGGGTAAGCGTAAGCGCTCACTCTGTATTGTTGCCTTCTGACGTTTTCAAACGTGACATGACTGCTACTGGTGGAACTTCTGGTTCTGAGGGTGGAGTTAACGTTCAAACTTCTGTAGGTGGAATCGTTGACGTTTTATTGCCTCAAACAATTTTGTCAGGTTTAGGAGTAACTCGTTTCGACGGATTGACTGGAAACTTAGATTTGCCAACTGCAAGCACCCAACCTTCTGCAGGATGGAATACTGAAAACGGAACTGCTACTGAGAAATCTCCTGCATTTTCTAAAATCACTTTCTCTCCTAAGAGATTGGCTGCATTTATTCAAGTTTCAAATCAGTTATTGCGTCAGTCTTCAAATTCAATTGATGCTTATGTTCGTCAATATTTGATTAACGCAATGGCTATTGAATTAGAAAAAGCTGCTATCTTAGGCGGTGGATCTAATGAGCCAGTTGGTATCATTGGAAATAGCAACACTAACGTAGTTTACGCAGGTGGCGCAACTTCAAATAGCACCAACGCAAATGGTATCGCTGCAATCTGGAAAGACGTTGTGAACTTGATGAAGTCTGTTGAATCTAACAACGGTATGGGCCAAGCTTACATCACAAACCCACTTGTTAAAGCTGCTCTTCAAACTACTGCAAGACAATCAAGCGGTGTTGAAGGTAACTTTATTTTACAAAGCGGTGCAGGTGAGTTGAATGGCTACACCATGAAAACTTCAACTTTAGTTCCTTCTACTTTGTCAAAAGGTACAAGCTCAACTTTAAGCGCTTTAATCTTTGGTGATTTCAGCAAATTGGGTATTGCATCTTGGGGCGGTATGGAATTGACAGTTGACCCTTACTCAGGCGCAACTGCAGGTTTGACTAACCTTGTTTTGAATGCTTACTTAGATGTTAACTTATTACAGCCGAAAGCATTCGCTGTATGTAAAGACATCGTAGCTTAAAAATAAACGGCACGACGTTAATCGTGTGAAATGGAGGGGCTTAATTGCCCCCTTCATTTGCTAACAATATGAAAAAAGTTATTTTTATTAAATTCCCTATTGCATTAAATTTATGCTATGCAGTTGGGGACGTTGCAGAACTTGAAAGCAAACAAGCCGACATCTTAATTGAGGAAGGCTATTGCGAAGAGATCAAGGAAGTAAAAAAGAAAAAACCAATTAATCCAGAATTTGACTAATGTTAACCGGGCGCAGAGTAGTTTCATTGAATAATACGTCAACAGATTATATAACTGTTGCGGAGGCGAAAGCTCACTTGAGAGTAACTCATTCTCAAGACGATTCCTATATTTCAACGCTTATTACTGCAGCTCTTGAAACGTCTTCGCATTATGTGGGATTTTCGATTCCTGAGGCTGTTGTACGTTATGGATACGATTCATTGGTAGGTCAACCCGCTTTAATGAATCCATTAAACGGATCGCCATTAACAATTGGAAATTATTTGAGAGTATCTTCAAGAGTAATAGACATCGAGCATTTATATTATGTGAACGAGAATAACGCATTGACAGAATTTTCAGCGAGTGACTGGATTGATTCGCCAGATATGCTGTCCGATTTTGGTGTTAATATTTTTGTGAATAACTTGCCGCCAACGCTGACAGATGACAACACTAAATACATTGTCGAAGTAACAGAGGGATTCTCTCCCGCTGATTTCCCCGAAACAATAAAAATAGCTTGCATGTTGCAAATTGCGCAGTATTACGACAATCGTCAAAATATTATTGTCGGAACTATTTCAAGCGACATGCCATTTGGTGCAAATCATTTATTGGATAAATATAAAATACCCGTTTTTGGATAATGAACGGCGGAAGATTTGATACACCACTTGCGATATATCGCTATTCCGAAAATGTAAATTCGGACACTGGAGAGCGCACAAAAGCGTGGTCTAAGTTATTAGATATTTGGGGAACTTACGAGCCAACAGACGGCGGGAATGAGGGTATTTATGCCGATACAAGAGAGAATAAACAGATAGTTAAATTTCAGATTAGATTCACTGATATAAATGTGAGAGATCGCATTCAAATGAATGGCACATATTACAACGTTATTTCTATTCAAAGAATTGAAAGGGACATGTATATGAAAGTAATGACGCAGTTGACAGAATGAAAAGGGCATTTACAGGCAATACATCCTATAAGCATGTTGAAAATATTTCAACTGTTATGAAGCTTCTCGAAGAAGCGGGAAAATCATTGGAGTACGAAAAAATAAAACAAATAATTCGTAAAGAATCACTTGGAATAATTATTGACGCAAGAGCCAACGCCCCAACTGAGGATATAAGAAAAGCGTTTTGGTTTATTGAACGCAAGGAGGAAAAGTTTCCAACTACTGTTTTGATAGGGCCGCGTTATTATGGTGGCTTTAGAGGTCAGTTAAGCCATACGTTTGAATATGGAACAAGGATGAGAAAAACAAAGGACGGCCAAGACAGAGGATTTATCACAGCGGTTCCTTTTATTCGCCCTGCTTATGATAAATACAGAGCTAAAATTGTAACCAATGTTATTGACAAAGTCTTTAAACTTGCAATCGATACTTATAACAAATAAAAATATAATAATATGGCAACCACAGGACTCGTAAACGGTACTCTCGTGAGCTTATACAAAGATGTAAGCGGCACATTGACAAAAATTGCTAACGGCACAAGCGCCGATTTCAGCATGACAAAAGACACAATTGACGCTACCAATAAAGATGGCGGAAGTTACAAAGAATTTTTAGTAGGTTTGAATTCATGGACAATGAATTTTGAAGGACTATTCGAAGAGGATGGATCTGTTGGCACTGGCTTAAGTGCAAAAGATATGCTTTCTGATTTAATTGCTGGCTCATTGGTAACAGTTGTAATGACTTCAAATGTAACTGGCGATTTAAAGTTGTCAGGCTCAGCTTTATTGACTAACTTTGCATGGACTGCTCCTGTGAATGATGTGTCAACTTTTACTTGCGCTTTGCAAGGTTCAGGAACTTTGACAATCGGAGTAGTAGCTTAATACCTTTTTGTTTTCATATTCCATATAAGAGAGGGGGCGTAATGCTCCCTTTTTTTATTATATTTGCAACATGGAATTAGAAATTAATAAAATTAAATATCCGTTGTTTTTTAATATGACGGCAATCGAAAGTGTAATGCAAGCTGCGGGAATGCAAGATTTTTCATCATTTGGAGAGAATAAAGATTTAGTGAAAAGTCTTAAATTTTCAAGAGATTGTGCATTTTATGGCATGAGAGCGGGATGCAAAAAGAATAAAATTAATTTTCCATTTGCAACGAGCGAAGATTTGGGCGACGAAATAGAAAGCTTTGAAGATTTAAATCCTGCAGTTGAAGCATTTACGAAGGCGGTGGGTGATTTTTTTCAAGTGAAGAGCCAAGAATAAAAGGCTCTCAAAAGGAATCAAAACCCTTAAACTGGAAGGATATTAAATTAATCGCATGGGGTGAGATGTCAATCATGCCTCATGAATGGGATGACGTAACGCCATTATATTTTCGATTGCGCCTGGAAGGAATGCGATCTGTTCAGATGCAAGAATATCGGAATAAATGGGAACAAACGAGATGGCTTGCTGCTGTTATGTTATCGCCACATGCGAAAAAAGGCAAAGAAATAAAGCCTCAAAGTTTGTGTTTATTTCCATGGGAGGAAAAATCAAGCCAAGACGTTATTGATATTGTAACCAAAAACAAACATATATTTGATAAATTGCGGCTGTGAATTCTTTGCTCATTACATATAACATCCTGAAAAACGACTCGGCTGTTAACGCTGCAACGAGTGGGAGAATCTCTCCCTTGCGTTTACCTCAGGCGACTGCATTCCCGGCAATATCTTATTTCCAAGTGTCACTTGTTGCAAATCAAACGCAAAGCGGATATTCTAAAACTGACTTTGCAAGGGTGCAAATAAATATTTTTGGAATGACGATTGCAAGTTGCACAAGCCTAGCGGCTCAAGTTAGAACTGCAATGCAATCGGCACCAGGAATATTTAACGGCATTGTATGTCATGATATTAAATTTGATCAAGAAGTTTTGCTATCAGATGACAGCGCAGGGGAGGAAGGAATATTTCACATTGCGCAAGATTATATTTTAATGTTTAACAGGGATTCAATACTTAGCGAATACAAGATACTTCTTGAGAGTGGCGACTTTATGTTGCTTGAAAGCGGTGATAAATTTTTAGGATAATGGCAGAAAAACAAATTAATATAGTAATAGGAGCGGACATTCAAAAACTTGAAAAAGGTTTTAAAGATGCTGTTACGGTAATCGGTGCCAGTGGTAAAAAAATCTCTTCCGAGATGGATGCCACAGTGAAAAGTATTGAAAAAGATTTTGAACGACTTGCCAACTCGCCAAATACTAAAAGGACTGTCGCGCAATTACAAAACTTAGCGCTTAAAGTTCAAGCTCTTGGACCTGAATTCCAAGACATGTCAAATAAGATTATCCAAGCAGCGGGTAAAATTAAAGACAAGGTTGCAGATGCGGGCGCTCAGATTACTTATTTTGCATCTGATACTAGAAGGATTGATGCGGTAATTTCTGGGGCTCAAGGAGTAGCGGGAGCGTTTGGAATTGCAGAAGGAGCAGCGGCTTTATTTGGGGATAAAAATGAGGAGCTTCAAAAAACACTTGCAAAAGTCCAAGGCGCAATTTCATTAATGAATGGAATACAAGCCGTTCAAAATGTGTTGCAATCAGAAAGCGCAGCGATGACAGGATTGAACGCGGCTGCTCAACAACTTTTAGCAATTAAAACTTATGCTGCGGCATCCGCAATGAATGCGATGAAGGTTGCTTTAATTGCTAGCGGTATTGGGGTGGCTGTTGTTTTAATTGCATCTCTTGCAAGCGCAATGAATGACGCTGCTGATAAAAGTAAATTATTAGGGGAAGAGATTCAAAAAGCAAATAAAAAAGCAGAAGAAGCGGCTAAGGAAGGATTTGATTCTCAAAAGAATTTCACAGCAAAAAGAGTTGCAGAACTTGGAAAGGAACTCCAAGCACAAGGTAAATCACAGGATCAAATATTAAAGGCTCAATTAGAATTCATAAAAAAAGAAAAAGAATTGCGCACAAAAGAATATCTTGATATTAAGACAAATCAATCAATTAAAGGACAACTTTATAAAGAGATTCAAGATTTAGAAGATCAAAGATATAGCATCGAATTAGATATTCAAATTGCTGCAAATGAGGCTAAGAAAAAAGGATATGAAGAATCTATAAAAAATGAAAAAGAATTTGTAAAACAAAAACAAGATTTAGAAAAAGAATTAAATAAATTAAAACCTGGGCAAGTTGGAGGCGAATTAAATATGCCGACACCATCCGTTGAATCACAGGGCGGAATGTTAGCAATTGCAAAAAAACAAAAAGAAGATACTCTTAAATTTACTGAATCTATTTCCAGTGATATTATTGCAGCTGAAAAAGATTTTACTGATAAAAAATATACAATTGATCAAACTCAAATTGACAATTTAAAGAAAATACTTGCAGCAAATCAAAGTATTACAAACCAGCGTATCGCACAGCGCGAAAAAGATAAGAAAGCAAATGATCAATTTATTGCTGACAATAAAAAATTTGTTGATGGAATTAATACCGTATTTGCAACTATTCAGTCTGATGCTTACGCAAATTTAGGGCTTGCAATTGCAGACGCCTTTATGAATGGCAGTAATTTATTAGATAGTGTATTTTCAATTATATTAAATTCGGTTGCCTCATTTGCTGATGCATACGGAAAGGCTTTGATTGCTGCAGCTATAGCGTCAGAAGCCTTTACAAAATTATTGATTTCAAATCCAATATTAGCCATTGGCGCAGGTGTTGCCTTGGTTGCTGCAGGCGCTGTTGTGAGATCTGTTGCAGCAAAAGGACCTACAGCATTTGCCGACGGTGGTATTGTTAGCGGTCCGACATTGGGACTTATGGGTGAATATCCGGGAGCTTCAACAAATCCTGAGGTCATTGCACCATTATCAAAATTACAGAGTATGTTAGCACCATCAAGTGGAGGCTTTCCTGCTCTCATGGAAACGAGATTTGATGGGAGAGATTTATATTTGGCAGTAAAAAAATACGAAAGGGATTCAAAACGTGGCTAGAGTTTATTGGGGTGAATTTACATCCGTTGCAAATGTTGATTATAAAGTTGAGATATGGGATGGGCCAACGGGAAGCGGTACAGGTGGCACTGAATTAAGACTTGTAAAAGAAGGAATTCAAATCGAGCGGCAAGGTCAAGGCGATACGTTGTTTGAAAACATAGTTAAGAAATCGAAAGCCTCTGCATTTTTTGCAATTGACAATAATACTGATGCAACGTATTTTGAAAATATGGCTACAGATTTAGAAGGCAGTCACGCAATGATTATCTATAAAAATAATTCAGTTATTTGGATAGGAAGGGTATTGAGTGATTTATTCCAGTGGCAACGAAGCGCAGTTCAAGGAAATCGTATTTATGAAATTACATCCGTAGATACTCTTTCTTTATTAGATAATTATAAAATTGATACAACTTGGTTTACAAGTGGCAAAATTACTTTACTACATTTGATTACGTCAATTTTAAAAGTTACCGAATTGGATGCTTACTGGGGAGCTGTTAGCCGTTCTGGTTATTTTATTGCCGATGCTTTGGTGACTTATGAGAATAGTTCAGGTTCAAATTATAGGCTTCCAAGATTCAGAATCAATGCAAATAGTTTAATAAAAAACTACGATCCAACAGAAAATATAGTTCAATCGAGCGATGACGAAAACGAGGATAATATCACATGTTTAAAAGCACTCGAAAAAGTTTTAGGCAATTTCGCTGCGTATATTATTTTAGAAAATGGCATGTATTTTATTCATCAATATGCTGCCTATAGTACTTCAATTATTTACGACACTTATTCAACCACAGAAACATTAACTGCAACAAATACTGTTATCACTCACGAGCATACAATAAGCAATTCAGCTCGTCCATTTCTTGAGGCATTGCCAACTCATTCTTATCAGCCAGCAATTAAGAAAATCAAACTTACCACAACAAAAGCGGTGAGTAAAAAAGTCGCTAAGCCTTGGCGCACGCCTTGGAATGACAGTTTGTTGAGTGTTGGACCAGTCACAATGACCGAAAACAAATCGGTAAAATTTAATTATTATGTAAGATTTGAGCCAGATTATCGTTATACATATTTTGTATTTTTTAAAGCGTGGGCCGTACAAAGAAGTACGGGAGATGTTTATACTTGGAGTGGGACGTCTTGGGTACTTACTTCCCCTGTGTTGTCGACTATTTTAAATATAGATTTACCTTATCGAGCTGGCGTTGGTGGTTCAAATCCATTAACTCACGAATATAGATTCTCGTACAATGTCCCCGACAATACATTTATTGGCGAATGTGATTTTTATAGTGAAATAAGCATGAGAAAAAAGGTTGCAAATGTATATTATTCATGGCCATTTACGGGATCTATTTTAATATCACAGCAAGCAAACGATAATTTAACAACATACAATAATACAACCAATACAAAGGCTTCAAAAGTTATTGATTTAGATTCGTATTATTACGATGGATATGGCTCAGATTCAATTGGAAGTATTCAAGTTTACAATGGTTCTACTTGGGAAAATTCTGACTCATGGGTTGCGCCTGGTCCAACAAGTGGAAGTTTTGAAAACATTTACGCAAAACAAGTTTTAGGATATTATGCAAAGGCAGTTAAATCAGTTAAAACTAATGTCCGAGATAATGGCGGTTATAATGGATTGAAAACGCTTTTATTTGATTCGTCTTCATGGGTAAGCAATGGTTATACTTGGAGCGCTATGAATGAGATTTATGATGGCGAATGGTTAAAATTATACGTTGATTATACATCAGTAGAAACAGGCGATACAGAATACTATAATAATCCCGCAAATCAAAGTGAGTTTAGGATTCAGCAACTTGAACAATCAGTCGATGCGATAAATGGCGCAGCGGGTAATTTGACGGATAATTTGGCGTTTGATTTATTTGCAAAAAATATTGAAGAAATACCTTCTGTAAATTCAAGATATGCAATAACGGTTTTCCATAACGTAGCGGAAGAAACTTCACAACTACAACTTAACGAACTTGGCTCACTTGTAACCATTACCACAGGTACTCATTCAGCCAGCATTTCAACACCTTCATATATATGTAATACAACTGACGGCAATATTACAATAAATCTTCCTGCAGCCAACACTTGTAAGGGTGTAGAATTTTGGTTTAAAAAAACATCCACTTCACACGCTGTAAGAATAAATGGTACAATTGACGCGATGGATCATACAGATTTGAACAACCTTCATGAATCAATAGTAATTGTTTCGGATGGCTCTGTTTATTGGATTAAATCAAACTACCCTTAAATTGTAACAAATCACCCGGTCTGTTGTTTTATTTTTGAAATATGGCAGACCAAAAAATTAGTCAGTTAACAACAATAACAACCGTTGACAATGCGGCTGATTTATTCCCTATTGTCGATACGTCAGCAGCTGAAACCAAAAAGATAACACCTACTGCGTTAAAGACTGCGTTGGCTTTAAATAATGTAGACAATACAAGTGATGCTTCAAAACCTATCTCAAGCGCAACTCAAACTGCATTGGATAGTAAAGTTGACGAAAACACAGCCATCACTGGAGCAACCAAAACTAAAATAACCTACGATTCAAAAGGGCTTGTAACTGCGGGAGCTGATGCAACGACAGCAGACATTGCAGATAGTACCAACAAACGTTATGTAACGGATGCACAAGCAACTGTAATCGGTAATACAAGCGGCACAAATACGGGAGATAATGCAGTAAATAGCTTATATAGCGGGTTGGCTACGAGTAAGCAAGATGCACTTGGATTCACCCCTGAAAACGTATCTAATAAGTCTACAAGTGTAAGCACAGACCAAGCGAGTAACACGAAATATCCAAGTGTAAAATCAGTATACGATTGGGCAGTTGGTTTGTTTGCGACTATTGCAAACCTTGCTTTGAAGACTGATAAATTAGTTGTTGCAAATCGTCAAACTGCATCTTATACTTTGGTGTTAACCGATGCTGATAAACTTGTAGAAATGAATGTAGCAACCGCAAACAACTTGACAATACCATTAAATTCAAGTGCAGCATTTGCAACGGGTACACAAATACTTTTGGCACAATATGGTGCGGGACAAACAACTATCGTTCCAACAAGTGGGGTAACTATTAGAAGCAATGGTGCAAAGGTTAAATTAAATGCTCAATATAGCGGTGCAACTTTGATTAAGATTGCGACTGATGAGTGGTATTTATTTGGAGATATAGCATAATGATTTTAGCAAGTAGTGGAATAATAGCAAGTTCAATAAGTGGTGTAGATGCTGATTGGTTGGCATACTATAACAGAGTTATTACTGCGGGTGGTTCATTAACAACTACCGAGCAAAATGCGACTAAACAATTGGTTGCTGATTTAAAAGCAAATTCTTTATGGACACCTATGAAAGCCATATATCCAATGGTTGGAGCAAGTGCTGCTGCTTGTGCGCAGAATTTAAAGAGTAGTAGTTTTACAGGTACTTTTTCAAGTGGTTGGACTTTTGCGAGTACGGGTGCTACGCCAAACGGTACGAGTGCTTATATGGATACGGGATTTTCCCCCTCAAGCAATTTAACATCAAATAATGCATCAATAGGATAT
>Ga0222713_10004264_pt1 | contig 14401 bp, 11 predicted proteins | sample C33_649DmetaG_FD_165061 | JGI IMG/M metagenome (GOLD analysis project Ga0222713, IMG submission 165061) | Estuarine water microbial communities from San Francisco Bay, California, United States - C33_649D | ecosystem: Environmental > Aquatic > Marine > Unclassified | place: USA: California...
CGCATTTTTGGTTTTATATTATCATGTTACGAGATATGTGTACAAATTTTGACGAATTCAATATTTCAAACGCAGTAGTATGTGATAAAAGCAAACCAAATATATTTGTTAGAAAGCCTGTTATAAATAGAACGAATCTGGAAGGTTTTTCTGCTGCATTTGCATTGATATAAAACTTATATGTGACTGTCATTAAGATAGTATATGTAATAAACATTTTCATACTATTCATGTAATTGTCATAATATTCCGCATATGAACCGGATAATTCAGGCTCTTCCCCTGTATTTTTTTTATAAGCTGATGAAAATAATTTATAGGATATTAAAATTATCAGTGATGATGCAACCATTAATACGGTAGATAATAGTAAAATAACGGTTAAGTAACCGTATGGTTGTGCATTGTTGTTAACTAATAATGCGAATATTACTGATAGTATGAATATAATTATTGGTTCTGCAAATACGAATATAGCAAGTGTCAATACGGATATTATTATTAAATAATTATATATACTGAACGACTCCGTGTCGAATATGGATTCTTTTATGAATATGTATATTATGCTAAATATCAAGTATATAACAGGGAATATAATTAGAGTGTAATTTAACGGTGTATATGTAAATAAATTTATAAATAACCATATAAATGACGGAATGGTTATGAAATACAATATATATTTTAATATGTAAGGTTTCCAATATGGGACAACTAACCATGCAAATATCTTAACTATGCTATATATCGCATATATACCTAGTGCAATACCTATGAATACATATGCATAAAATGATTGTGACCTGAAAATGAGTGGTATTATTATGAACATAAGTATTAATAAGACACTAGCAAAAAAACTATAGAATAAATATTTTCCTATACTTCTCCAACTTGGCAAACGATTATAAAAACTAGGTATTTCATTGTCATTTACAATAATTTGTTTGTTATATGTATTATTTATCCAGTTTAATATAGCGGTTATGAAAAATATATCCATAAATACCTTATTACTATAAATGGATATTTTATCATGATGGGGGTGTAGGTAATTTATATGTTGTACATAACCAATCCACTAATGTTTCTACCGAGCAGTTCAAAAAACCGTGTGGGCATTTTTTAATATTTAAGAATTGTGGTTTACTCATATCAGGTCGCTTATAGTACACGTATGCCCCATATTGGCCTCTTCTTATATCCATGTGTGAATTCAGTTCTCTTAAAACGGCCTTTTTTTTGTCTGGGAGTTCTAACAGTTGTTTTATATCCTCTAAACAAATTGTCTCGAACGTTATATGTGCGGATTTTATGCTGATACGTTTATCACCATATTCTACATATAATCCATATCGACCTGACTTCACATATACATCTATGTCCTCTATTTTACCTACAATACGTTCTGTTACTTCAATCAAATCATCTAATTTATATTGGTTCTCTTTTAGCTTCTCTAAATCTATGTTTTTTTTGGCAACTATGTATTCCACGCTTCCATCTTCTAATGTATGTTTGATAGATGGGCCATATTTTTCAAAAATCAACTCATATCCGTCTTGTAGTGGATAGGATTGTTTTTTAATTTGGCGAATTGGTTTTGATTGACGCTTTATTTCTTCCACACATGCACGACATATGGCTGCCCATTCAGTTAGTTCTCCGTTTGATACTTTATCTAATTCATATTCCATGTTTTTTGTATATTCATACGAGAACATATCTTGGTAATATTGCATCAAGAACTCAATTGTGATGATTCCAATCGATTCTATTATTAATTTCTGCTTTTCAGCACCAAATACTTTTTCTACTCGGTTGGTCGTAATATTTTCCCCAACTAACTGGTATTCTTCACACATCTTTGTAATACCCTCTACGTCTGTTCTCTTTACATATCCTCTTTCTTGAATAGTATCTACAATAGTCGCAAATGTAGACGGGCGACCAATACCAAGTTCTTCTAATTTATGGATTAAACTGGCTTCGGTGTAATGTTGATGTTTATTTGATATATGCAGTTCGCTTTTTATTGTATTGTAGAGAACCTGTGTTTTGGAGGCCTCTATGTTCTGTAAATACATACGCATTGCAGTTGGTGTACTTTCATTTTCTATAGGTTCTCCCTTTTCTTCTATTTTTTTCCATCCAAGGAAGGAAGGAATCTCTAATGTATATGTGTAATGCATATCGTTCGGTGCTGTAATTTTTACTTGTGATACGTTGTAATTTGCGGCCGACATGCAACTTTCGACTGAATTTTTCCAGATTAGCTTATACATGGTATTCATTCGGGTGTCTTCGCATTGGGGTATAGCTCTTACATCGATTTGAGTGACTCGAATTGCTTCATGAGGATTATTTGTGTCCATGTTCTCCAATTTGTCCAAATTTCCTATGTATTTTTTATTATGATATAGGTTCTCAATATAGGTACTTGCCTTTTCTAAAAATGCTTTCGAATATTTTATACTTTCTGTTCGCATGTAGGTAATAAAACCTCCTTGGTATAATTTTTGACATACATTCATGGTATCTTTTGGAGACATGTGGAGAACATTACTTGCGACTTGCAATAATCTTGATGTATGGAATGGTTTTGGAGGTTCTCGTGTCGACTTTTTGTATTCTCCTACAGTTAGTTGATGATTATATTTCTTAGATAATTCGAGGAATTGGAGAACCTGGTCTTTAGATTGTAAGTCAGTATTTAAATGAAACAGTATATTTTTTGCGAAAAAGGAGGCATTTATTTTGTATTTTTCATCCAATATGTTTGTTTTGGTTAAATGGTTCTCATATACTAGACGTAATGCGGGTGTTTGACACCGCCCTGCTGATAAAGAATTGGATTTATTGTTATACAAATACTTCCATAAAGTGGGTGAAATCTTATATCCAACCAATATATCGAGAACTTGTCGAGCATGTTGTGCATGCACTAGATTCATATCGATGATTCTGGGGGTTTTTATACATGATTGTATCGCATCTTTTGTCACTTCGTGAAATATGACTCGTTTGGTCGTATTTATAGGTAAATCGAACTGAATACAGATGTGCCATGCAATGGCTTCACCTTCTCTATCATCATCTGTAGCTAAAAAAATATTGGATGATGAGAACCTGGATATAACTTTCTCCATTTGCTTTACATGGTCCTTTTTTTCGTCAATTATGGAGAACGTCGGTTGAAAAGAATCTTTGGTATCGATAGATGTTAAACCCTCTATGGCCCGGAAATGACCTTTTGATGCAATGCAACAATATTCTTCTCCTAAGAAATGCTCGATTTTTGCACATTTAGAAGGGGATTCGACAATGAATAAATATTTTGCTTGGGCTATGTTGGTCGATAAAATGGTGGATGTACTTTTGCTTTTTGCAGTTTTTTTATAGAATTTTGGAGGCATAGGGAGAACCTGACTATTTGTAGTATATGAAGGTTATGTTTTATTAGGTTTTATGTATAGTTATAGAACCTAATAAGAAGGGGGTCTCTATTTGGAATCAAAATAGTACTCAACTGTTATGGTCAATATACCCTGTAGTAATGCAAACACTATCATTATAATCGCCATATGAGACCAATCTTTCATAGATGGTGAAAAAAACTCGAACTGGGTCGTATCGTTTTTGTTACGACCTATGTTATAATGAATATAGTTCTCAATCATGTTTATTACTGCATATACTAAAACTGAAATAATGAATATATGCATCATTTTAGTACGGTAATATTGTTGTAGTTGACGAACTAAATAATACATTGATGTTTGTATATAATACTGATATATATAATATTCACGCCCGACATATTTGGTTCATTATATTGGCCACTTGAACGTTATCCATGCCACATTTGGTTCATTTATATAATCGTCTGTAATATAAGTATCTCGTACCAAATCAATATTGTATTCATTTTCATCCCCTGACTGTGCGATTGTGCTACACGTTACGTGAGCATCATTGAATTGCTTGTATCTACGCGATTCAATACTATCCCCGTTTTTATACATGCGGACACCCTTAAGGTCTCTCACGTGAATGTTTAGTTTTTTTACGTTATTCTTGTCGATTAGTTGCAATTTTCCAGTGTCCAGTCCATCACAAAATAATTGATGCAATTGTTGTTTATACCTAGGCTTAGCTCTATCGCGAATGGCTAATATCAATTGAAGATATTCTTCATCGTGAAATATTACTTTTACTGGAATAGTATTAGCAGATGTTACGAAGTCAGTTTGATTAAATTCACTTGGATTCATCCTGCATATTGCTTCCAAGTTTTCATTGAATTCAATTACCGCATTTTTAACATCGCGGGTACAGACAATCTTCATTGTGTTTACATATTTCTTACCGCCACTTGCGCGTCCGGCAATTTGAATCAATCGATTTAATGAATGTAAATGGTAGTTTGATAGAATAATCGACGTAAATCCAAAACCATCTGTATTAAAGGTTATCCCTCTCTCAATTACCCAATATCCTGTGATAGCTAGATTCATATTTGGATATAGCATATTCCATCTCCGTAAACTATCGCGCAACTCACCAACAATGTTGTTTTGTTGCTTGAACTCGTCTAGCGTAACAGTGGAACAATCAGGAAACTTGAATCCTTTGAATGTTCCATTCATGAGAAGAACACAATAGCCTTTTTGCAAGAAATATTCTGTCACTTCACTATGTGAACCGACTAATAATTTACCATCAGTTGGTTCGCATCTAATATGCGCAGGTGCAAACAATATTTGACGCGTATTTTCATCAATCAACTTGCGTTTAAATACTTCCTCAATATAGCTAAGCGGATTTGTAGTATCGTTATCTAACAACACGATATCATGGTGCTTAAACGAACGATATTCTTCTAATTCGTTGTCGAAGTTGTCCATATAATCACTATTTAAATTTAACAGTGTGGTAATACCATGAGTTGCTAACATCTTCCAAAACTCGGCGACGGGCGTGGCTGTAATAAACAATATGCCATTAATGTGGCCAGACTCAATGTAGGGTTTTACTCTTTTTAAAAATTTAGTGGTTACACCTAGATTTGCATCAGGTTCATCAAAATTAATATGAAATTTGAAATGACTGGTGATACGAACAAATGTTTCGCCACTGAATGCACGAATCAACCTAATCAAATCTTCACAGACACGTTTGGAATGATAACATACAATCAATATATTTGGTAGGTCTGCCTTATTAGTACAAGTCATGATATTTGTAATATAATCGTTAATATTATGGAAATCACTCGTGTTTTTACTGGATAAGATGTCGATTTGAATATTTGCAAACCGTTCATCTGGTTGATTTTGGAACTTGATCGTCGTACGGGTTTTCCATTGGTCGGTTTCGGCCAAACTTTTATTTGTTACAACGATATCTATAAGATGTTCGTCGTGATTCAAACAGTTTAACAAATACCGCTGGGTTAAATCACACAATGTATCTTCCGTTTTTCCACGAGTAAATTGTGTAGGTTTGGAACGAAGACCAAATTTGAACATAGGATTCATTATGTATAAGTTCGAGAACTAAATATAAGATAGTTTTTATTATATTGGCCAATAATTATCAATTTTATGCAATGGAAAAACAGGTAAATTACTATATTCTGAAATCAAACTAAAAAATAGATAGTATAACGATATTTCATTGATATATATGTGTACTATAGTCTATTTCACAAAACGATTGTATAGTTCTACAATTACTTCAGTGCACTGCATATGGAAGTCCAATAAGGGGGTTAATTCTTTTGAACTATTTTTCACAATCGGTACAAACATCTTTGTGAGATAGTTTTGTAATTCTAATTTACTATCCAAACTTAATGATTGGATGTTTTCACGAGAATTGCTATTTGATACAGCTGATTTTTTTAATACTTGTACTATACTTGCGTTATCAGTTTCGTTGGCTGTAGACATGGCAACTTGTTCCGGTACAGTTGTAACTGGTTCTAAAACTGGTTCTGGTACAGTTGTAACTGGGTTGGCGGCAAGAATATCACGTTCAGTGTTTGTCAGTGTTGCATTTTGGACAAGTACCCCAGACAATTGAGGAGCCGGTGTATTTGTCAACTTCACCGTCCGCTTGGGATTAGGCTGCAATTGAATAATGTCAGGAATAATTATATTCTCGAATTTTGACTTATGTAAATAACATTTGCCCTTCAGCATAGATTGAATATAACCGATAACTTGAGTCAACCCAGTGTTAATATGAATATTAATTTTTTTATTAAATAACATGCCTATATGTGGATTAATAGACTTAGATACATATGTTAGCTCATTGTATATGTGATTTGCATAGCCATCATTATCTGCTTTGATAAACGTAACATCATCATAACGACGTCCGTCGCGGAAAACTCGAATCTTATTAGAGAACAAGAAAGCATTTCCATTAACATCGACGAAATCGGTATTGTAGGTTGATGTCGATTTCATTGTTAACATACACACATTGTTATGCTTTTGCATATTGTCTAATGTTTCATGGAACTGAATCTTCTTTTCAAACGGTACAATCATTTTCTTACTTAGTCTATCCCACTTAAAATAAACAGTACTTCTGTTGTTCTGCGACCGTTCAACCACAATATCGACAATATTGTTATTATTATTATCGAGTGCAAGATGTATACGGTGAGTAATAGTACGTTCACCACACGTGGGGTGCTTGAATACATCATGGTTTGGTTTTAATATATCAAATTGACTACTATCTTTTTGCACGTGAATTTTTAATCGATTTGATTCAATTGCACCAGAGTATGTTAAACATAATTCTTGTTTGATAACGTTCACATCAATATCTTCACCTAACTGAGTAAGTTTTGAAAGAACAATTGTCGAACCGGTTGTAAATCCAGACATATTTACATGATTTGCAACATATTCTTCTTCGCTTATATTCGTAAAAGTAGCTGGTTCGTAACTTTGTGTTGTCTCCATATTTGCAGCCATTTCTTCGAAATTAAATTGAACTTTTATATATATATCGTTACACCTTGTGTAAATTGTAAAGACATTTGCCAATACTACTGCCGCACATTTTAATCCAGTACCAAATTCAGATGTTTCATTATCACTTGAATGACCACTTCGCATATGGCCAAAATTGAATGGATTACGAACACCATTCTCATTGATATTGTCAAACCCATGTATGTAATTATCACTGATGATGATACTTTCACATTTTCTAGTATGAGAGTTTGTTCGAAATGTATTTTTTATACATGTTGCTTTTCCTAACACGTTGTCATTTATATCCAGCATAGCATTAATCGCACTATATCCTGATGCACGTGTTTGCTTAAGTTTAGACCCAAATGACGGAACGCCTACTATAATTTGTCTAGACATGATAGTATAGTTACTTGATTTACTTCGTATTTACATTACGTTATCAAATCAATTTTTTGAATAACATATTATTCATGTAAAAAATTGAATACTTTTAACGATACATACTATTGCATCAAATGAACAATACACTATATGTGTGATTTAATATGACCAACTATATACCAGATAGTTTCTTTACAGATTTACAAATGGAACAAGACATTTCCAATTATATACGTTACGATAAAGTTCCCAGTTATTTACAAAAAATGAAATATTCTCAACACATAACCATGAAAAACAAATGCCCGGCATTGGATGACATTGTATTACATGATTATGATATTCGTCATGATTACAGTGAACTAATGTCTCACATACAAACTAATATATCTAAATGCGACGCCGTGATGAATATAATCACTATGCCTACATATGAACCTGACACCTGCCCAATTTGCATGTGCGAATTTGAAGAAACCAATTATGTGATTCCAAAATGTAAACATAAAGTGTGTGCGGTATGCTTTACTAACAATATAAAACACAACAAGACTACAGGTGATTGTTGTGTTTTATGCAGAAAACGGATATGTTAAATGTGCCAATCAAGGGAATCGAACCACTTGCTTCGCCCCCACAATTAGGGCTACTCGTAACCAACAATGGCAATATATGAACAGAAATTTATTTAACTATATCAAACGAACGATATTACACGGGTGTAACTATGTTTTTTTGTAGACTTTTTTATCCACTGACGAGGAATAATAATACCCAAAAAATTGATAATACCAAAATAATATTATTGGTTATCAAAATCAAGTTACCGTACACTCTACTTTATAATGCAGTTCATTGAGACCACTCGACACGAATATAAAATTTACCCTAAATATAAAAATTCTTTTACTGAAATTGCTCATTATAGCAAGGAACTTTCAACCAACAAAACAGCTACCGTGTTATATACGACAATATGGCGAAATGGATATGCAAAAATATCGTTAAATGATGATGAAAAAGATGAAATTATGCAAAAACAACATATATGTATTACAGAATATGCCGGAGAGTTTTGTGATGCGAATGATGGATGCGATACATATGCTGAGTTGAAAGATGCTGATACATTTACTACAGATGAAATGAATGAAATTATGTGTTCGGTATGCGAACAGGTTGACAATGACGAAGTGTGTCGATATATAAATGATTGTAATCCTGAATTTATGGAAAATGATGGCGGATGGATGTTGGATGAAACCCATTATTATATTGACGGAGGTTGTGTATTAAAGTTATGGGGTGAGGATGATGTAGATGATGATGAGGAAGATGAGGAGGATGATGAGGAAGATGAGGAGGATGATGAGGAAGATGAGGAGGATGATGAGGAAGATGAGGAGGATGATGAACTAGGTGAAGACGAGTTCAAATGTAACGACTGTTCCACTATTCAAGGATTAAACAATTGTGAGTTATGTGATGCTGAAAATGTTTGCGAAGAATGTCATGGACAAGGTGGAGATTATGGACCGAATGAAATATGGGTATGTAATAATTGTCTTCCGGTTTGTTTAGAATGTGATACAAAACTATATAGTGCATGTGACGAATGTTGTGGAAAGGGACGAAGTGATATAACAGATGATGATGAAGATGATGAAGATGATGAAGATGATGAAACTGATGACGTTGATGCATAAACAATTTGATAAAACATATTAAACACGTATTGCAATATTATATGTATAACAAATGAATTTATATAGGGTCGTAATCCTTGACCGAAACTATTCAAACCATGTTTTTTATAGTGTGGATAATAAAAAGGAGGTAGATATGAAATTGATTACGGGGTTGAATACAATACATCCAATTGAACATAAAATGTTTATGGACGATATATTTGAGTATAACCATCAAACACCAGACAAAGTAAACATTATACGGTCGATTGTACGTGCAAGCACACAAATCGCAGGAGTGTTGATGTTAGAACAAAATAAAACTTTCGGGCGTACAGAAAACAATAAACGTTTATTGTATAAATGTATACCCGATGATATACATTTACCTGCTTTTTTGATTCCGTATGATGTAAAGGTGGGATTTTCAAAGGTCCAAAAAAACAAATTTGTTACCTTTAAATTTGATAATTGGGCCGATAAACATCCACGAGGTATTTTGACGGAAACAATTGGAGATGTCGATAATTTGGACAGTTTTTTTGAATATCAATTATATTGCAAGAGTTTACATGTGTCTTTGAATGAATTTAATAAAAAGACGACAGATGCTCTTCGGCAGAAAACACATAATGAATATATTGAATCTATATACAATAATTCTAATTTCCATATAGAAGATCAACGTGATAAATACGTGTTTACAATTGACCCTGAACATAGTACTGATTTTGATGACGGATTTTGCATAGAACGAGAATTAAATACTGACAGTGTACCTTGCGGGTGGAAAGTAACCATATATATTGCAAACGTTTTCTTTTGGTTGGAAACATTGGGTCTATGGGATTCATTCAGCAAACGCGTGTCTACTATTTATTTACCAGACAGACGACGACCCATGTTGCCTACTATTTTGTCGGATACGTTATGTAGTTTACAAGAAAAACAAGACCGGTTTGCTCTTGCCATGGAAATATACGTTGATGATAATGGGAAGGTTGACACAACACAAATAGTATACAAAAACGTACTAATTCACGTAAAAAACAATTATCGATACGAAGAACCGCGTTTAACAAAACCGTCTAATATTCACTATAATCATTTACTCCAATTATCTATGCTTATGGATAAGACAGTTGTTGATAGCCACGATGTAGTAGCTCATTGGATGGTACAAATGAATGCATATACAGGTTTGGATATGTTAAAGCGCAAAGTTGGCATATTTAGGTCAGTGTTTTTTACCGAAACTCCTTCAGATATACAATTTGAAAAAAATGTTTCTATAGGTGAAGATGCCTATCGTGTGATAAAAACATGGAATAATACTACCGGGAAATATGTTGTGTATAATGAAACGGATACTTTAACCCATGAATTATTGGGAGTTAAGACATTTAGCATATTTAACGCAGGAACATCTAATAAACCTCAACCATATATACATATTACAAGTCCAATCCGTAGGTTGATTGATTTGTTAAACCAAATCGTATTGTTTCGTGAATATAAATTAGTCGATACTATAAGTGAAGATGCTAACACATTTTTTAAAAATTGGACAGGTAATATGGAATATATTAATGCGACAATGCGTTCGATTCGTAAAGTCCAAACCGACAGTAATATATTACTACAATGTGTAAAGCATCCAGAATATATGGAAATGTCTCACATTGGTATCATATTCGATAAAATGGTCAAAACAAACGGATTATTTACATATATGGTTTATTTGGATAAGCTGAAATTATTATCTCGAATTACATGTCACCAAGATTTGCAAAATTACACATGTCATCACTTTAAACTGTTTTTATTCGATGATGAACACTCCTATAAGAAGAAAATTCGTTTACAGATTAGTACTATATAACGATATACGCATTTCGCGTTGAATAGAGTTGTAATGTCATAAGCATAATTTATATTTGCAAAAGGGACTTAATGATTATTTTGTTTCTATAATATATAATCGAATGTATAAGATTATTTGCGTTGCTATGATGGCATCTTTAGTGAGTGCATTGAATCTACGTACTCCTTTCAGTCAGCGGTTCGAGCAGTGGGTGAATGATTTCCGCGTTGAAATTCGCGACCATGAACATAAAGTACATTTGTTTGAAAATTGGCTAGAAAATGATAAGGTTATCGAGACAACCAATGCGAAAAATTTGACCTATACGTTAGGTCATAATCATTTATCTGGGTTGAATTCCGCTGAATTTAGTCAATATATGGGTTTTGAAAATAATGCTAAGGAACTTTCATTCCATATTCCTACTATCCATATTCAATCCAAGATTGCGGAAGTCAAGTGCTTGACGGGTTGTGTCGAACACTACGATGTGGATGCTAAGTTGTCCACTGTGAAGTGTGTAAAGGATTGTCTTGCCGACCACGAGGCATTGGCTCTAGCTAGCGCCCCTAGTTCTGTGGATTGGGTGAAAGGTGGAGCTGTTACACCGGTTAAGAATCAGGGACAATGCGGTTCTTGCTGGAGTTTCTCTACCACGGGTGCTCTTGAGGGTGCGTTCTTTGTGTCGCATAATACTCTTCCTTCTTTCTCTGAGCAACAGTTGGTGGATTGCGATAACCGCAAGAATGGAGGTAAGGATATGGGATGCAATGGTGGTTTGATGGATAATGCTTTTACATGGATTGAGAAAAACGGTGGCTTATGCAGTGAGGATGCTTATCCTTATACGTCGGGCACTACACAAACCGCAGGTACATGCCAAACAACATGCACCAACATTGCAAACAGTAAGATTGTTACTTACACGGATGTTGCTAAGAGCTCTGACTCGGCAATGATGGCTGCCCTTGCCAAACAACCCGTTTCTATTGCTATTGAGGCGGACCAAAAGGACTTCCAATTGTACAAATCTGGTGTGTTCACTGGAGCATGCGGAACAAACCTTGACCATGGTGTTTTGGCGGTTGGCTACGGAACCCTTGATGGTGAAGACTATTACTTGGTAAAAAATTCGTGGGGTACTACTTGGGGTGATGGAGGATATATCCGTTTGGGCCGTGGAAGTCAATACAACAACGGAAACGGACAGTGTGGCATGTTGATGCAGGCTAGCTATCCTTCTGTTTAATTTTCATTTCATGTTTTGTTTTGTAATATAACTTATTTACATGACCTAAAAAATGTCTAATTTCTCGTTTTAATACATTCGGTAATGGTAATGTGTATATACGATATACATTAGCAAATTGTATTGGATTGGGTATCAAAACTTCAAAAAATTTGTTTACAGTGCTCACTTTACGTTGCACTCCATCTACGTTAAATATTGCTTCATACCGAGAACGCGAAGTAAGTAGTTGCAATCCACTATCAAATGAATGTGTACGTCCTCTTACATAAACATAATCTACAAAAGTTCCTATGAATGAAACTGATTTATTCAGTCGAAGGTTATTTGTTATATTCCATTGCACTTCTATCAAATACTTTTTGTCAGGTTTCAAATTATATTGAGAAATTTGTTTGGATAACGGCATTATGATATAGAGTAACATTTTTTTAGGTCGTTAATATATTAATTGAAAAATTCATCGTAGAGTAGATTTTTTTGCATATCTTCTGTTTTCATTAACCATCGCTCGTATTGTTCCCGCATTTCAAACATATGTTGTTCATCCACTTCTTGTATAATTCTTGGTATGGTTTCTTCTAACCAATCAATCATATATAGGCATCTATCGTTTCGCATCGAATAATCACTACCGCGACTATTATATCGGTGATTGTAATAGGATAGTAAATCTATCATCGTTATTCCTTCTTCTTCTAATTTGTCTGCAATATCATCTACACAACCGATATGTTCACTGTTTATATAGTAAGTATCATTATCGTTATTTATATTAGCATTAGGCGTCTTGTTATCATTCAATTCGTATAATTCACTACGGCAACATGGACATTTGTTTGAGTGTTGCATGGCATGTGCTATGCATTTGAAGCAAAAGTGATGACCACATTCAGTGACACTACGATTTATTATGGATATTGGCTCGTAACATATATTGCATTCTTGTTGCATAGTTGATATATTATTTATATTATACTCATTTGTTTGTATGAATAGTCAATTTTACATATACGTAATAAGAAGAGTATAAGAAGCAACATGAAATTATGTAACAAATATGTATTTATTAGGTTATATTGTTGTTTGCAATAACATAAATATAACAAATAATATATGTAATAACCATGAGTCCAGTATTACTTATATTTGTATGTGTGATTGTTTTTCTAGGAATAATATTTTTAATTGGTGTATCATGTATAGTTACTGGGGGGGTACTATTGGAAAAAACCTATAGATAGTTGGAAATAATCAATGGACACGTTACATGGTTGTGTCTGGTTCGTTGCTTTGGGAAAATGGAATTATAGAATTTGAATCGAATGGTTCTATATATTGTATGTTATCGTTGTTTTGAAGAAAGGGGATAATGTTTTCAGGTTCTCTATAATCATACATATAATCGTCGTCGTCTTCTATATATAATGCATCATTATCCAAATATTCAGTTGATATGTCGCTCATAACTTCGAATGAATCTATGGTTGATTTATTTGTTCCTGATTCAATAGTCTCATTGGAGTCATATTGTTGGTCATCAATTGTATTATCAGTGAGTGCAAGTTCATTTGTTGGTACATCTACATCTTCAGTTGAAATTGTATTTTTTTCTAGTTCGCTTATTTCAGTATTTGTACTTCTACTTGTATCTATGACCGTATTTTCATCAAAAATTTTATTCTTTTTACTGAATAGGTTTTTGATTTTGTTCATTTTGGATGCATGTAATGTGTCTAACAACTGTTCTCTGTGTTTGATAAAATTATTCATATCATTTTCAGGAGCCTTTTGTATGTAGTATTTTTCTTTGACCGATGCATATATTTTGGTACTTGATATGTAAGTGAATATTATAGATATTAATAAACCAATCAATATTAATATTTGTATCCCCAGTTTTAATCCTAGGAATTTATAAAATAAATTATTATTTATATTTGAATTGCCCAACTGTTTAAAAATAGAGGGATTACTTGTTGGTATACTGCTTGGTTGTCCGGTTGGTAATCCTGATGGTTGGCTAGACGGTAATGTAGATGGTTGTCCGGACGGTTGACTAGAGGGTTGACCAGTTGGTTGACTTGATGGTTGCATGGAAGGTTGGCTAGTTGGTTGACTAGAGGGTTGCATGGAAGGTTGGCTAGTTGGTTGACTAGAGGGTTGCATGGAAGGTTGGCTAGTTGGTTGACTAGAGGGTTGCATGGAAGGT
>Ga0222713_10004266_pt1 | contig 14395 bp, 13 predicted proteins | sample C33_649DmetaG_FD_165061 | JGI IMG/M metagenome (GOLD analysis project Ga0222713, IMG submission 165061) | Estuarine water microbial communities from San Francisco Bay, California, United States - C33_649D | ecosystem: Environmental > Aquatic > Marine > Unclassified | place: USA: California...
GCGTCGTGTGTCGTGAGCATCGTGCGTCGTGCGTCGTACGCAGTCGGTGTCGCTACGAGCGAAGTTCGCGAGGCAACTCGCGGGAGTGCACCACCACCAGCCGCTGCGTCGATCGCGTGAGGGCAACGTACAACCCTCGTGGACCGGCATCGGACGACTCGTAGATGTCGGTCGGCTCCACCACCACGACACCGTCCATCTCCAACCCCTTCACCACGCTCACAGGTACCACCGTGAGCGAGGCGTCGAGCCCCGACGCCCCCGCACGACCGAACGACACGTTCGCTGCGCCAAGTGCCTCGGAAACCTCGTCGACGAGCCCATCGGGACAGACGATGCCCACGCGCCCATCGGACAACTCGGCGACCAACGATCGCGCAGCGGCGACGATGTCGGACGTGAGCGACGTTCTGGTGCTCGTGACGATACGAGGTTCGGCATCGCCTTCCCGGACCGCCGTCGGTGGCGTCTGTTGGGGGGCCGCCGTCGCCAGCAACTTGCCGGCGAACTCCATGATCTGACGCGGAATTCGGTACCCCACCGACAGGGTCGCCACGCTTGCATCGCGATTCTTGGGCAGCAGCGCCAGCACGTCGCTCCAGTCACCCGGCGCGAACGGTCCGGTTGCCTGGGCGATGTCGCCAACCACGGTCATCGCGCCGTTCAAGGATCGCCTGCCCACCATGCGCAACTGCATGGGGGTGAGGTCCTGCACCTCGTCCACCACGATGTGACCGTAGGTCTCGATGTCGTCGGATTCCTCCACCACGCCCCCCTTGCGCGGCTTTGGGCCGAGCAAATGTCGTGCTTCGTCGAGCAGTGCGACGTCGCCTTCGCTGAACGTTGCGACTGCAAGCGTTTCTGCACGGGGTCGGTACAGCGATTCGACTTCTTCGTCCGTGAGGATGCCGCGACCGGCGATCCTCAGCAACGCCCGTGACCCGAAGAGATCGCGCAACAACTCCGCCGGTCCAAGTGACGGCCAGATGCGAAACACCAATGCACGAAACTCGGGAATCTCACGGAGCCGGCTTCGTGCCGTGGCAAGCGTGTAATCCTGGTCGCGCATACTCGGCATGAGCATGGCGACGAGTTCACCTTCGACTGCTCGGCACAGCTCGTTGTGACGCTTGGTGCGCCGCTGCGCCTCCTTCACGACGCGTGCAGTCTCTGTCGGCCCGAGACGCAAAACGCTGCCGCCGAACGGCAACTCGAAGTGTTCCTTGAGCGGACGTTGTCGTGCACGAATGGCCCGCTTCAGCACGTCGACCATGCGCAAGTCACCCTTCACCCGACGAGCAACCACCGAGTCGACGGCGCCGTAGCGAACGTCGTTCACGAGGTCGGCGAGCACTGCCTCACGTACACCCGACTCGCCGAGTGACGGCAACACGCGCTCGATGTATCGCAAGAACACCCGGTTCGGCCCGATCACCAGCACGCCTTGGTCGGCGAGCGGAAACCGATACGTATAAAGAAGGTACGCGGCGCGATGGAGCGCCACCACCGTCTTGCCGGTGCCCGGACCACCCTGCACCACCAACACGCCCTTGTTCGGTGCGCGAATGATGACGTCTTGTTCTCCTTGGATGGTGGCGACGATGTCACCGAGCTGTCCGCTGCGTCCCTTGGAGAGAGCGGCGAGCAGCGTGCTCTGTCCACGAAGTTTCGGGGCTTCCAATCCCTCGTCCCTACCGATGCCGAGGTGGTGCTCACCGAACAGCTCGTCCTCGATTGCCACGAGGGTGCGACCGTCCATCATGAAGTGACGGCGGCGAACCAATTGCATGGTGTCGCGACCCGTGGCCCGGTAGAAGGGCTCGGCCACGGGGGCGCGCCAGTCCACGATCAACTGGTTGCTGTCGGCGTCGGCCACCGCCAAGCGCCCGATATGGAAGGCCTCCGGGTCGCCACCGCCGTCGGGGCTCCGGTCGATTCGCCCGAACACCAGGGCGGCGTCGCCGATATCGAGGTTGTTCAGCATTTGCACGAGTTTTTCGTCGAAGTAGTTGCGCTCGTAGCGCTCCTGGAAGGTGCCGCCCCGCTGACCTTCGGTGAGGTTGCGAATGGCGAGTGCGCTCGTGCGGGCATCCACCAGGGCCGCATATGCGCGGTCGATGTGCGCCTGTTCAGCGGGGAGATCGGGGTGCTCGAGCATTTTTGGGGTTTATGAACTCTACCGAAAGATCATCCCCTCTCGTCCGGACGAATTTCGGCGCACGATTTTGCACTCCCGTGCACACCTATGGCAAAGTCACTCTCGGTTCCCTGTCGGCACCAGCGAGTGTCGAGCAATACCCGCTATCGCAGACAAGGAGCCATTCATGTCACGTCGTATCCGGCTGGACTTCGCATCGATCGTCCTTGCGTCGATGCTCGGCGGTTGTGCCGCACCGACGCAACTCAGTTTCGATGTGGGTGAACCCACCGCTGACACCGCCGCTCTCGGCGGTGATTCCCACCTCGCGTTGGACGATGCGGTATCGGCCGAGCCGACCACGACGTCTCCCGACCAATCCCCAGCCGATCGGTCGCTCGATACGGCCGCAATCGAGCAACGATTCGCATCACTCATCACCGACTGGGTGGGGTGTTTCCATCGCCCCTCGGATTGCGACGTTTCGGTGTCGACCGCGCCCGATTCCCCGGAGCACGTGCGGCTCGCCGACGCACTCGCCTACTACTCAGCCGAGCAACTGCGCACCAAACCGAACGAAGGTCGCCTCGAATGGCGAATCGAGTCGATCTCCGCCTCGAGTGACGACCGCGTTCGTTTGACGACGTGCGAGTACGACACACGCATCTTCTTCGATTCGAGCATGGCTCAAACGGAACTCGGCGACATCATCCTCGATGCGACGGTCTGGACGCGACGCGTCGAGTGGGTACTGTCACGCAACGACGACACCTGGCGACTGTGGTCGCGGCGGGTCGAGCGTCGGTCGCCGGCAGAAAGATTCTGCGGCGTATGAAACGCTTGATCACATTCGGAGTGGTGTTTCTCACCCTGCTACCGACGTCTCGAGTCCCGATCACCCACGCAAGCGACGCAGGTGTCGACGGCGACCACATCTTTGCCGGCGTGTCGTACGACTCACGACACTCGCTCAGCACGTGCGACTGGAGTTTGCCCTTGCCCACCTACGGGCTCGGTGCACGGACCGGTGCCACGACCCGCGACTGGAACGGCACCCAGTGGGTGCTGCATCAGTGCACGCGAGAGGACGATTCGATACTCGTGTGGGTGCCCGAGGTGAGCACCGAGACGATCGCCGAATCATCCCGAGACGTCGTACGAGAGCAAGTGCCGTTGCTGGATCAACAGTTCTCCCCACCACCACTACGAGGGGTCGTCAAGACTCCCACCTGGTTCTGGGTGCACCCTGCGCTGTGGATTCCCGTGTCGGTCACGGCGCAAGTGCCCACCCCCCGCGGCATTCTCACGATGACCACCACCGCCACCCCGAAGGCACTGGAATTCCACCCGGGTGACGGTTCGGACAGCGTCGTCGAGTGCGACGGCCCGGGCGTGCCGTGGACGCCACTGCTCTCATCATTCATCACCACCGATTGCATGTACGAGTATCCCGTTCCCTCTTCCGTACAGGACGGCGGTGCGTTTCGAGCCCGTATCGATGTGGTGTGGTCGGTAACGTGGCGCACCAACTTCGGAGGGTCGGGTCGTTTGCCCGACCTGCGCTTGGGGACATCCCATCAGCTCAGGGTGCGTGAACTGCAAGCGGTGGTCACCCGTTAGAAACGATCATCACCCGCCAGAAAGTGCACCGAAGGGCTAGGAAACCGTCGGGTGCCTCAGTAGTGTGGAGCCACGACACATCATTCGATGTGCCAATAGCAAAAAAGAAATGAGTAATCATGCCAACCGGTACCGTCAAGTTCTTCAATGACGAGAAGGGTTTCGGATTCATCTCTCGCGAGGGCGAGCAGGATGTGTTCGTTCACTTCTCCAACATCGAAGGCACCGGGCGCCGCACTCTCGTTGCGGGCCAACAGGTCGAGTTCGAACTCGGTCAAGGCCGCAAGGGTGTCGAAGCGCACAACGTCAAAGCCATCAGCTGAATTGTCACGGGGTAGTGCCCCGTCATTTCTCGTCTCGATTGTCAAGAGTTGATTCATCGTGCCAATGAACCTTGCCCGTGATCAGATCCTGGTGGAACGGCGGTATGTCGCCGTCTTCGCCACGATTGCTGACGATTCCCTCACGGCCCTGGCGCTCGCCTTGCCCGAGTCGCTGCGTGATCCGTTCGCGCGGGGAGTCGGGCTGCGTCGTGGCGCGTACGACGACGCCACCACTCTTGCGGCCAACATCCGCACCGGCATGGTGGCCCGCAAGTCAATCATCGATGCCGGCGTGCTGTTGAGCGAGCCGTGCACCGAGTTCTTCGTTGACACGCTCGGCGATGCCAGCGACGATCCGTCCTACGAAGATCTTCAGTCGCTGATTCCCGATGCCATCGAGAAATTCACGCTCGACGCCGTTCGACTCATGGCCGTGCAGTACTCGGTGGCGCTCGGCGGTTTCCGCCGCCTCGTCAACGAGGACGACCGGTTCAAGATTCCGGCCGCCGCCCCGGTGGTACGCGCAAAGCCGGATGCTGCAGAGCAGGAAGCTAAGCGTGCTGCGCGGCGGGAACGCCGCAAGCGCTAAATCGCGTCTCGCCGCAACACTGGACCTCGACGCTAAATCGCATCTCGGCGCAACACTGGGCCTCGACGCTAAATCGCGTCTCGGCCTTCTTCAGCGGTGCGAATTCGCACGACGCGTGACACGTCACTGATCCACACCTTGCCGTCTCCGATCTTGCCGGTGCCCGCGCTCTTGACGATGACGTCGACGACACCATCGACGACGGCATCGTCCACCACCATCTCCAGTCGCACCTTGGGGATGAGGTCCACCTTGTATTCCGCGCCACGGTACGTTTCCACGTGTCCCCCCTGGCGACCGAATCCCCTCGCTTCCGTCACCGTGATACCCGTTACGTTGGCGGCCTTGAGGGCGTCCTTCACCTCGTCGAGCTTGAAGGGTTTGATGATTGCGGTAATCAATTTCATCTCGTTACTCCTTGTTTAGTGGTTTGAGTCGTTGTTTTCATCGTCTGTACGTTGGCCTAGGCCATCGCGCGATCGGAGCCGTATCCGGGTGATCCATGCTCGTGCACGTCGAGGCCCTCGCGCTCTTCTTGTTCGGACACGCGCAGCCCGACGGTGGCCTTGATGACTGCGAACATGACCGTGGACACCACGAACACGAACGCGGCTACCGATACCACTCCGATGATCTGGCTCACCAGCTGATCGGTGCCACCGCCGTAGAAGAGTCCCTTGGCGACGAAACCCTCGCTCTCCTCGTTGGAGAACAAACCAACCGCGATGGTGCCGAATGCTCCGCACACGCCGTGCACGGAGATTGCGCCAACCGGATCGTCCACCTTGATCTTGTCGAAGAAGTTCACGGCGAACACCACGATGACGCCGCTCACCAGACCGATGATCAACGCTCCGATCGTCGAGACTGCGTAACAGCCGGCGGTGATACCCACCAAACCTGCGAGAAGTCCGTTACCCGTCATTGCGACGTCGGTCTTGCCCGACTGCAATCGAGTCACCATCGCTGCCATCACCGCGCCTGCTCCAGCGGCAACCAACGTGGTGGTGGCGATACGCCCGATGACGGGGTCGGCTCCAAGTTGCGAGCCGGCGTTGAATCCGAACCAGCCCACCAAGAGGATGAAGCAGCCGACGATTGCGAAAGGAATCGAGTGTCCGGGTATGGCGCGCGGCTTACCGTCGGCGCCGTAACGTCCGAGTCGCGGCCCGAGCGCTCGTGCCGCGGCGAACGCCGCGACACCGCCGCACAGGTGCACGATGGTCGAACCGGCAAAGTCGTGGAACGGCGTAGAGAGTTGATACAACCAGCCTCCACCCCACTGCCAGCGCACCACGATCGGGTAGATCACGGCGGTCATGATGAGCGCGTACGCGACGTAGCCACCGAACTTGGTCCGCTCGGCCATCGCCCCGGACACGATCGTTGCCGCGGTTGCAGCAAACGCCGCCTGGAAGATGAAAAACGTGAACGGTGTCAAGTTGCCGTAGGCGAATGCACCGTCACCAACGAACCAACCGCCACCACCGATGTACGCACCGATGCCATCGAAGTCGCCCCCGAAGGCGATGGCGAAGCCCACCGCAAAGAACGCCACGGCACCGATCGAAAAGTTGATGAGGTTCTTCATCACGATGTTGCCCGCATTCTTGGCGCGGGTAAGCCCGGCCTCGACCAAAACGAATCCTGCGTGCATGAACACCACGAGGACGGTGGCCACCAACACGAACATGTTGTCGAGCGTTACCTGAAGGCCCGGCACCAGCGTCTGGAGCTCGTCCAACGATGGGGGTGCGTCTTCCGCGGCGCGCACCATCGCCGGTAGTGCTACCGCTCCGAGTGTTCCGACGAGTGTCGCCACACCGCCCTTGCGAGTGAATGGTTTCAACGTGATCTCCTTTGAATATCGCTGCATCTTGAGCGAAGTGACTATGGACTGCGGAGACGTCGTTGGCCCTGCGTGATGAACGTTAAATCACGAAGGTTTCACCGCTGTGTGGGAAGTGTTTCCGGAATGTTTTCTTTGCATCGTCTAACATTTCGTCAAGCGGCAACGGAGCCGCTCATCGCAATGACATCACCAGAACCCACGGCGGACCAGTCACTCACCTCGGTGGAGTACCGCATGCGCGAGGCGGGAGCGTGGCTGCAACTGGAGGACGGTGTGATCGAAAATCTCATCGCCCCTCGTCGAGTACTGGAAGTGTCGATTCCGATCCGCCGCGACGATGGCACCCGCGTTCGTTTCACCGGTTGGCGGGTTCAACACAACATCACGCGTGGTCCGGGCAAGGGCGGGATTCGATACCACCCCTCGGTGAATCGTGAGGAAACCGTGTCGCTCGCGGCTGCGATGTCGCTCAAGACTGCGCTGATGAATCTTCCACTCGGCGGAGCAAAGGGTGGCATCGCGGTCGATCCAAAGTTGCTGAGCCCGCGCGAATTGGAACGCGTGACCCGCCGATACGTGTCGGAGATCTTCGCCTTTCTGGGTCCGGACAAGGACGTGCCCGCCCCCGACGTCGGCACCAATGCCCAGGTCATGGCGTGGGTAATGGACCAGTACTCCATCGGCGTTGGTCATGCGGTTCCGGGAGTGGTGACCGGCAAGCCACTTGCACTCGGCGGTTCCTTGGGTCGCGATTCGGCAACCGGGCGTGGCGTGGTGGAAGCGGCATCCCTGGCATGCCAGACACGAGGTACGTCGCTCGAGGGGAAGCGAATCGTCATCCAGGGGTTCGGCAACGTCGGCATGTGGGCTGCGCGACTCGCCGCCGGCTGGGGTGCGCGAATCGTCGGAGTCTCCGATGTCGGTGGTGTGATCGCCAGCGAGAAGGGCCTCGACATCGACGCGCTCGTCATCGCCAAGCAGCAGGACATCGAGAGCGTGGTGGATGCCGGAGTCGGTGAGGTCATCGCACGAGGGGTCGAGCATTCTGCCGATGTCTTCGCGCTGCCCTCCGACATCGCACTGCCCTGTGCACTCGGGGATGCAATCGACGCCCGCGAAGCGGCTCTTCTCACGGCAAAGTACGTGATCGAGGGTGCGAATGGTCCACTCACGCCCGCAGCCGACGACGTGCTCAATGACCGCGGAGTCATCGTGGTGCCCGACATCTTTGCCAACGCGGGGGGTGTTACGTGTTCCTACCTCGAGCAGTGTCAGAACTACGCCCACCTGCAGTGGGACGAAGACGAGGTGAATGCCTCCGTGGTTTCCACGATGCGGTCGGCGTTCAAACGTTTGCATGCGTTCTCCGAGGAACACTCGCTCTCCTACCGGCGGGCGGCCTCCGTGTTGGGCGTGAAGGCACTCGCCGATGCACATCAATTGCGTGGACTCCACCCGTAGAGCAATGTGGCGATAAGTAGGCTTTCCGTATGAGCAGTGAAAAGACAAGGGCCTATTTAGACGACCGCAAGCACGTGTTTCACTCCTGGTCGGCACAAGGCCTGATCGATCCCGTCGACATCGTCAAAGCGGAGGGCTCGTACATTTGGGACTCCAACGGAAAGAAGTATCTCGACTTCTCCAGCCAACTCGTCAACGTCAACATCGGTCACCAGCACCCCAAACTGGTGAAGGCAATCCAGGAGTACGCGGCAAAGATGTGCACCATCGCGCCGTTCCACGCCAACGAAATGCGCTCGGAAGCGGCACGACTTATTGCCGAGGTTGCTCCCGGTGACTTGAACATGGTGTTCTTCACCAACGGCGGTGCCGAGGCGGCCGAGAATGCGGTTCGCCTCGCCAAGTTGCACACTGGTCGCCACAAGATCCTCACCATGTACCGTTCGTACCACGGCTCCACTTCCGGTGCGATCGCACTCACCGGTGATCCACGCCGTTGGCCCAACGAAACGGGTGCCTCGGGTGCCGTCAAATTCTGGGGTCCGTATCCGTATCGTTCCGCATTCCACTCCTCCAACGAAAAGGAAGAATGTGAGCGCGCTCTTCAACACCTCGAGGACGTGCTCATGGTCGAGGGTCCGCACACCGTTGCGATGATCGGTCTGGAGACCGTCGTCGGCACCAACGGCATCCTGGTTCCGCCCGAGGGGTACCTACAGGGCGTTCGCGATCTGTGCACCAAGTACGGCATCGTCATGATGTGCGATGAAGTGATGGCTGGTTTTGGTCGGTGTGGAGAGTGGTTCGCCGTCAACAAGTGGCACGTCACTCCCGATCTCATCTGTTTTGCCAAGGGCGTGAACTCCGGCTACGTGCCGCTCGGAGGCGTGGTCATCAGCCAGAAGATCGCCGACTCGTTCAAGGAACGTGTCTATCCGGGTGGTCTCACCTACATGGGTCACCCACTGGCCTGTGCCGCCGCCGTTGCATCGATCAACATCTTCAAGGAAGAAAAGGTGCTGGAACACGTCCGCAAAATGGCCGAGAACGTGGTTGCACCGGAGCTCGACCGCTTGAAGGACAAGCACCCATCGGTGGGCGACGTGCGTGGGCTGGGAATGTTCTGGGCGATCGAACTCGTCACCAATCGCGACAGCCGTGCGCCATACGTGCCGTTCAACGCCTCGGGTGCGGACGCCAAACCCATGGCCGAAATCGTCGCATTCTGCAAGCAACAGGGCATGTGGCCGTTCACGCACTTCAACCGCATCCACGTGGTGCCACCGTGCACCACGAGCGAAGCGGATCTGCGAACGGGGCTGGCAATCATCGACGAAGCCCTGAACATCGCCGACAAGTACTACGTCGGGTAGCGCCGTAACACCAGCCAGTTGAATGGCTGTTCACTGCCCCACGGGGTGATGTGAGTCTCGCGAAACCGCTCGACATCGTGGAAGCCTTCATCGAACAGTGCACTGAGTTGCTCGTGCGTCGCGCGAGCAACGGGTAGGCCGGAGCACGTTTCGGGTCCGTCCTCGGCAAAGGACGACACGATGAAAAGCCCGCCACCGTTCACCGTTCGGCGGGCAAGTCGTGCATATGCCGCGCGCTCCGCAGAGTCGGACAAGAAGTGCAATACGGCGCGATCGTGCCAGACGTCGAACGTTCTCCCGGGTTCCCACGTTCGAACGTCGGCACACACCCAGGTGACCGACATCGACATCGGTAACGAGGTGCGAGCCTCCTCGATGGCACGTTGAGAGATGTCGACGACGGTCACGTCGAGGTAGCCCTCGGCAACCAATCGCCCAGCGAGCGGCGAAGCCCCTCCTCCGACATCAACCACCGATGCCTGTGCCGTCGGCGCGTACCGCGTGATGAGTCGAACCGATGTCTCGGCGTCACTCGACCATGAGCGCTCGACAACCGACTTCGTGTCGTACGCAGTATCCCAATGCTCTCGGGCAGTACTCACAGTCGTGTTATCTCGACGGTGTCGTAGAGACCGCTGCCGAGCACTCGAACTCGTACGCCGTTGCTCGTCACTACATCGCCGATCTCGAGGATGGCGTCATATTGCCGTGGCGATGAGCAGGTGGAGAGGCTTTGCAATCCACGGCTCGCCGGCGCCACGAGTGCCTGAAAGCCCTCGCCGTGACCGAGCGTGAGATCCGCGGTGTACACGATGACGCCATTCCGAGCGCGCCAGGTTGGCGTCGAGGTACCGGTACCCTCACAGTCGAACTTGGTGTTTGCACGTCTGGACTCCACGACCAACAATTTCGAGTCTGAAAGCGGCACCAGCACCGTCTTCATTCCGGACTTTCTGTCATCGATCGGAACGAGCGTCACCTGGGCTTCGGTCAACTCCGTAAACGGTTTGCAGAACACCTGCGAATCGGCGAGCCAACCCATGACGAAGCGCAGCCAAGTACTCAGCGTGCGGCTCGGTCCGTCTTGTGCCGCCATCATGTCGAAACCCGAGAACGGTCCACCCGGGATCTCGGTCTGCTTGCCGATCCACCACTGGGTGTTCTGATCGTATAAATCAGGCAGAGGGAACATGTGTCCTGTCTCGTGGGCCCAGTACGACCAGTAATTCTTGTATTGCCGGTCGAAATATGCGCCGGCGATCATGTAGTTGTAAACGCGTCCCTCCGCAGTCGCGTATCCCCCTTCGGAACCGAACTGACTGTGCAGGAACCCCTGTACTCCTTCGGCCATGAAGGTCTGGCCGGCGGGTAGCACGAAGGCAACTGCGCGCACTCCGCCAAAGTCAACGCTTGGATCTGCCGCAGCAAACGCCGCGTTTGCAAGCTTGTTGTCGTCGCTTCGCGATCGATTCATTGCGTAGCTACCCGAGTCACCTGGAACTCGGACCCAGTTCCGATGTACCCGCCATTCGATCCTCACACGACCCTCCGAAACCATGTCGTACCAATCGGTGACGAGTTGCATCTGGTCACCCACCCTTTCGATGACCCCCGAGTCGCCGGGAAGATCCGAGAAGTCGATCGGTACCAGTGCGAACGTGAATACTCCGCGCGAGGCAAAGTTCGTTTCGATCATCGGGAAGCCGGCCAGAAGGTTTCCGAACGTTCGTCGCTGAGTGCTCTGGTCTCGCAGCCGACACAGATCGGCGGATGAGCTCGTCACCGTTGGTTGCCGATACGGTTCCACCGTTGTCGATGTGGTGGTCGGCGCCGACGTGGTACTCGACGGCATCGAGGAGTTCGCACCTGATGCCGTGCCCACTCGACGCCACTTCAATGACCGACCGATCGGGGTGCAGCGATACCGCACTCCCGCGACGGTGCGCACCAGCCGTGGTCGCACGCACCGTTTGCCGGCGATTGTTGGTAGTGACTCCGCCGCCTCGGTCATGACCACGGACGGGGCGACCACTCCATCGCTCGGACTTGCCACGTCTGGTGACACCGGCAGGAACGCCGTAATCATCGCCGCAGCCGCCGTGGCCGACTGACAGATGATGCACATGACGTACCTGCTTGGAATCATAGGACCCGCGAGGGTTCACTGGCCCACAAACACCAAGGGTGCGGGCCGCAGTTGCGACCCGCACCCTCGAGTGCGACGTTTGCAGCGCGTTCCGCTGCGTCCGGTCAACCTACTTAGTTGCCACCTTCGTTGAGGGTGACGTCGATCGGCGCGTACGACGAACCGGACGTGTCCACACCGAGACCCGCGAGGATGTCGAGTGCCTTCGTCACGATGTCGTTGGTGTACGCCCCTGCGTCGGGTGCTGCGGTGAGCACCGTGCCACCTTCGAGGTTCTTGGTTTCCTGCGACAGCGTTGCCGTGCGGTTCCAGGCAGCCTCATCGATGTAGCCAACGCCGCTGGAGGCGGGCCAGATCAACTTGTTGACCTCGTTCATCTGCCACAACTGGTGGCTGGCGCCGAGCTTGGAACCCTTTGCCAACACGATGTCGCGGCATGCCTCGACGTTGTCGCGGCAGTACGCCCAACCCTGGAGGGATGCAGCGACGAACTTCGCCGCGGTGTCTGCGTACGCAGCATCGCTGGCGAGACGCTCACCCGACGCCCAGATGGCGTCCTGCAACATACCCACGCCAGCCTCCTCGTAGGAAACGACGTTGAAGTCGTCGGCCGTGTACAGCGCACCGGTCGCCGGGTTGACCGCTTCGAGTACCTGTGCGTACTCGTTGTAGGTCATCGCTTCGGCGGCGTCGATGTCACCAGAGAGCAGACCGACCATGTCGAACTGCTGCTGCACGAGCGTGACGTCCGCGGCAGGATCCAATCCAGCCTTCGTGAGTGCTGCGAAGATCTCGAACTCGTTGCCGAAGCCCCAGTTTCCGATCTTCTTGCCGGCGAAATCCTCCGGCGAAGTGATGTTCTTGTCCTTGAACGACACCTGCAGGGTTCCGGAACGCTGGAACACCTGCGCGATGTTCACGATGTCGGCACCGGCTTCGCGACTGGCGAGGGCCTTGGAGACCCACGAGATTGCAAAGTCGACATTGCCGTTGGCCAACTCGGTTTGTGGAACGATGTCGACACCACCTTCGACGATGGTTACATCGAGGCACTGGTCTGCATAGAAGCCCTGGTCTTGCGCGGCAAAGAAGCCGGCGAACTGGGCTTGGATGAACCACTGCAGTTGCAGCTTGACCGGTGTCGGCGTGGTGCAGGTGTCTGCTGCTGCCTCGTCGGTCGATTCCTCCACGGTCTCCTCCGCGACATCATCCGCTGCCTCATCATCGCTACCGCCACAGGCGGCAACGAGGAGTGACAGTGCGGCGATGCCGGCAAAGGCAACCCGTACTGAACGCTTCTTCATGTGTTTTCTCTCCCCTTCTGAATGCGCACATTCAGATGTTGTGTTGTTTTACCTTGCCCGTCCCTTTCGGTTGAGGCCCTCCATTACTACGGAGAATGAGTAGAACAGTAGCCCAAGCAGGCAGGCCCCCAGAACGTAGGCCCAGCCAGCGGCATTCTTGGAATTCGCGATGTTGCTGGAGATTCGGCTACCCAGCCCGTTCTGAGAACCCCCGAAATACTCGCTCACGAACGCGGTGATGACGGCCGCCGGGGCCGCAATCTTCAGCGATACGAAGAGGAACGGAATGGCGTTGGGGATCCGAACTTTTCGCAGGATGGCGACGTCGCTCGCTGCGTACGAACGCATCAATTCCACGTGGGTGGACGACACCTGGGTGAGACCACGGGCCACGTTCACCAACACGATGAAGTACACCACGAGCGCCACCATGATTCGGCGCGGAACCTCGCTGGTGATCGAATACATGTTGTTCAGCACCGCAACGAGCACGAAGATGGGCACCGCATTGAGCGCGACCGCCAATGGCGTGATGATCTGATTGAGAAACTTGAATCTGCTGAGCACGAAACTCATCGCCACTCCCAAAACGGTTCCGGCAACGAGGCCGACCAGCGCATTGGTTCCGGACACCGTCGCCGCACCGCGTATCAAGGGGAAGTTCTTCACGAACTGCTCCCAGATCGCCGACGGCGCGGTGAGGAAGTACGGCTTGAGTTCGAAGAATTTCACCGCCCATTCCCAGAAGCCGAGGAAGAGCGCACCGAAGACCACCGCTGGCAGCACCTTGCCCAGCCAGGTTCCAAGTGATCCACCGAACTTGTTCATCGGTCGTCGTTACCCATTCCCACGTGTGCGGCATGCATGCCGCGCAGTCCCTCGCGTACCGCGGTGATGGCTTCGAAGAACGGTGTCCGATTGCGGGTGTCCTCCGTGCGATCGGCGCCGAGTGCAACGTCGACCACCTTGGTGATTCGTCCGGGGCGTGGCGACATCACCACGACGCGATTCGATAAGTACACCGCCTCTGGTATCGAGTGCGTCACGAACACCACCGTGGTGCCGGTGGCCGCACAAATTCGCAGCAACTCGCCCTGCATGTACTCACGAGTCATCTCGTCGAGTGCACCGAACGGTTCGTCCATCAACAGCAGTGGTGGATGTGCCGCGAGTGCCCGAGCGATGGCGATACGTTGCTGCATTCCACCCGACAACTGCCAGGGATAGTGATCACCGAATTCGGGCAGCTGTACCAGTTGCAGCATTTCGTCTGCGCGTGCGCGGCGATCTGGCTTTTCCCAACCTTTCAGCTCCAGCGGCAGTTCGATGTTCTTGCGAACGGTGCGCCAGTCGAAGAGACCGGCCTGTTGGAATGCCATTCCGTAGTCCTGATCGAGCCGGGCCTGCACGGCGCTCTTGCCGTTCACGCTCACCTCACCCGAGCTTGGCTCGAGCAGGTTGGCAATCAGTCGTAGGAGCGTGGACTTGCCGCAACCGGACGGTCCGATGAGCGACACGAACTCGCCTTGTTGCACCTCGAGATTCACATCTCGCAACGCATCGACCTGGTTCGGCTTGCCCTCGTTGAAT
>Ga0222713_10004267_pt1 | contig 14395 bp, 12 predicted proteins | sample C33_649DmetaG_FD_165061 | JGI IMG/M metagenome (GOLD analysis project Ga0222713, IMG submission 165061) | Estuarine water microbial communities from San Francisco Bay, California, United States - C33_649D | ecosystem: Environmental > Aquatic > Marine > Unclassified | place: USA: California...
GACGGCATCGGCAAATTTGGCAGGGTGGGCCGTTGCGAGCGTGACAACCGGTTCATCAGGTGTGGCACAAGCTTGCGTGGCCACCAAGCCCACTGCGGTGTGCGGGTCAACAAGTACGCCGTGATTGCGATATGTCGCCGCGATCATCGCCGTGGTCTCTGCGTCCGAACAGCGTTGGCCACGAAAAACTGGGCGAATCCACGTGCCGAATTGGTCGGCGGTCACGGCCATGTTTCCGGTGGTGCGAAAGGTGGCGATCTGGTCAGCAGTGGCTGCCCCATCGCGGCCATTCATTTCGAACATTAAGCGCTCGAAGTTGCTCGACACACCGATATCCATGCTGGGGCTCAATGTTGGTACTACCGGGGCTGTGGTCATCTGCTGGGTTTCAAAAAATCGAGTGAGAATATCGTTGCTGTTTGACCCCACGATGAGGTGCCCGACATTGGCGCCGAGTTGGCGCGCGATCCAACCGGCCAACACATTGCCAAAATTGCCGGTCGGCACACTGAATGAGACTGGCGCCGAGTCGACGGCATGTAGCTGCTCGATGGCCGTGTAGTAATACACCACTTGCGCCATCACGCGAGCCCAATTGATGGAGTTCACTGCAGACAAATGATGCTCAGCGCGAAACGGCGCATCGTTGAACATCGCTTTCACGAGGTCTTGACAATCGTCGAACGTGCCATTCACAGCTACTGCATGCACATTGGCTGCGTTTACGGTGGTCATTTGGCGTCGCTGTACCTCACTAATGCGACCCTGAGGATACAAAATCACCATCGCCACGTTGCGACAACCCTTGACCCCGTCAATCGCAGCCGAACCCGTGTCACCACTGGTTGCCCCCACCACGGTGATGCGTTCGTCACGGGCCTGCAGCACGTGATCGAACAATTGCCCGATGAGCTGCAAGGCGACATCTTTGAACGCCAGCGTTGGCCCGTGAAACAACTCGAGTAGCCACCGGTTTTCACCCATTTCGCGCAATGGTGCTACGAGTGGGTCACGAAAACTGCCATAGGCCTGGCGACACAATGCTTCGAGCGTTGCCGGCGAAATCTCGTCACCGATGAACGGCGCAAGAATCTGCGCTGCTCGCACAGCAAACGAAGCATCGGGCGAACCGTGGGCCACCGCGGGCCAGATCTGAGGCACATATAACCCGCCGTCATTGGCCAAACCAGCCAGCAAGGTGTCGCAGAAATTTAGCGCTGGTGCAGCACCACGCGTAGAGACATAGTTCATGACTGGACGATTAGTCACCGATAATGCGGATGAAGCCACCCACCTTGCTCACCACATCCAGACGACGGAATTCGTCGAGGCAGGCCTTCATGTCGGCAGTTCGTGCATCGTGAGTAAGGAACACGAGTCGTGCATCGTTGCCGATGCCGTCTTGTTCGGCGGCACGAATGCTCACCTTGTTGCGGGCAAACACCCCAGTCACAGCGTGCAGCACACCGGGCTTGTCGGCAACTTCGAGGGTGAGCATGAATTCGCTGCGGGTGTCATCGACCGAAGTAAACATTGCTTTGGCAAAAGTGCCCAGCGAGGCGTGCGTGCCCTTGCGCAGGTTGACAGCCGCATCAATCACATCGCCGAGCACTGACGATGCCGTCGGGTCGCCACCGGCACCGCGCCCATAAAACATAAGCGAACCTGATGCTTCACCCTCGACCAACACGGCGTTAAACGCTTCGCGCACTGCGGCCAATGGGTGCTTAAGTGGAACCAAGGCTGGGTGCACTCGCACGCTTACTGCACCTGACTGCCCATCAGACTCGGCGACACCAAGCAGTTTGATGACGTAGCCAAATTTGTGGGCCATGGCAATGTCACCAGCGCTGAGTTTGCTGATGCCTTCCACCGACACGTCATCGGCCACCACATGTACGCCGAACGCAAAGTTGGCGACGATTGCAATTTTGGCTGCGGCATCCAAACCCTCGACGTCGGCCGTTGGGTCGGCCTCGGCGTATCCCAACTGCTGAGCGCCGCGCAACGCACTGGCATAGTCAAGGCCGTCTTCGGTCATCTTGGTGAGGATGAAGTTGGTGGTGCCATTCACGATGCCCAACACGCGTCGAATCGGCTCTCCGCGCAGGCTTTCGCGCAATGGACGAATGAGTGGAATACCACCACAGACGGCGGCTTCGAACAACAGGTCGATACCGCGTTCGTCGGCAATCTTAAAAAACTCTGCTGAGCGGGCTGCGAGCAATGCCTTGTTGGCAGTTACTACTGGCTTGCCGGCTTCGAGTGCGGCGCGAATCACTTCGCCGGCCAAAGTGGTGCCACCCATTGCCTCGACAACTAAGTCGACATCCTTGGCGGTCGCCACCGCCATTGCGTCAGTGACCACATCGGCGCCACCCACCTGCGATGGATGCTTGCCCGCATCGCTGACCGCAATACGCACCACATCCAGCAGCACGCCGGTGCGAGCGGCAATGACGTCGCGCTGGCGGGCAACCAGGGCGGTGAAGGCCGAGCCCACAACACCATGCCCGACAACGCCAATTCGAACCGTGGAGAGATCACCATGCGGCGAATTAGCGGCCTTCGCCATGCGCTAAACGCTATCGGTCACGTCGTTGCGCACGAGATCTTCGTAGGTTTCACGACGCACCACCACGCGTGCTGTGGCGTCGCGCACGAACACCACGGCGGGTCGGGGAACCTTATTGTAGTTAGAGCCCATCGAGTGCCCGTATGCGCCGGTTACTGGTGTGGCAATCACGTCGCCCACCTGCAGATCAGCAGGCAGCACGGCTTCGGCAATCAAGACATCGCCACTCTCGCAATGTTTGCCCACTAGTCGAGCCGCCAACGTGCGGTCTGCCTCACAGCGTGCTGGCACAAATGCTTCGTAACCGCTGCCGTACAACACAGGTCGTGGGTTGTCACTCATGCCGCCGTCCACCGCCACATACGTGCGCACGCCGGGAATTGGCTTGATCGTGCCCACCTCATAGAGCGTGAGCGCTGCCGATGCAACTATGGCGCGGCCTGGTTCGACGAACACTTTCGTGCCCGCGCGCAAACTTGTGGTGGCCTCACGTAGCGCACTCGCCCACTGCGTAATGGTGGGTGCTTGTTCATCGTTGAGATACGCCACACCCAAACCGCCACCCAATGTGAGTTCGGGCAGCGCACATAGGTTGGCGAATGCGACCATTACCTCGGCTGCTTTGGTGAAGTTCGCAGTCTCGAACACATTCGAGCCGATATGACAGTGGATGCCCACGAGCTGCACCGAGCCCGACGAGCGCGCACGATCAATTGCTCGCTGCGCATCACCGTTGCCGAGGTTGAAACCAAACTTCGAATCGTTCTGCCCCGTGCTCACGAACTCGTGGGTGTGTACATAAACCCCCGGAGTGATGCGCAACTGCACGCGCGGCGCAGACAAACCACTCGCGACTAGGGCATCGATACGGTCGAGTTCGTCAAAACTATCCACCACGATGTGGCGCACACCCATGGCCATGGCTTCGCGCAACTCAGCGGTGCTCTTGTTGTTGCCGTGCACCACGCAGCGCGACGCTGGCACACCGGCATTGCGGGCCACGAACAGCTCGCCACCCGTGGCAACATCAAGCAGCAAACCTTCTTCGTGGGCTAAACGCGCCATTGCGGTGCACAAAAATGCTTTGGTGGCATACACCACGGCGTCGGCCCCAAACTCGCGCACGGCTTCGGCACAACGAGCCCGCAAATGGGCTTCGTCGTACACAAACAGCGGTGTGCCATGCGTGGCTGCCAAATCGTGCACATCACAACCGCCAATCCGCAGTCGACCATCGACAACCTCGGCCGTGTCAGGCAGCAGGTGACGGCTAACGCGACTCACATTTGCTCCGGTGACGAGATGCCCAATAATGCCAGTCCATCAGCCAGCGTGCGGGCCGTAAGGTCACACAACGCCAGACGGCTCAAACGCAACTCGTCGCTCTCTGCTTTCAACACAGGGCAATGCTCATAGAACGAGGTGTATCGAGTGGAGAGCTCATATAAATAGGTGCACAGACGGTGCGGGCTATAGCGCTCGAGCGCATCCCATACGGCCGAGTCGTACTGCAACAGCCACAAGGCAAGCGCACGTTCGCTCGCATGACCAAGGCTGATGGTCGCGGTGCGAGATGCTGTGCGCTCAACATTTGCTCGGCGAAAGATGCTGCAGATGCGGGCATGGGCATATTGCAAGTATGGGGCCGTGTTGCCGTCAAACGACAGCATGCGCTCCCAGTCGAACACGTAATCTTTCACGCGATCACTGGAGAGGTCTGAATACTTGACTGCCCCGATGCCGATCATTCGCGCGACCACGTTGCGTTGTGCCTCGGGCAATTCCGGGTTTTTTTCGGCGATCGACGCCGCGGCACGCTGCACTGCTTCGTCTAACAAATCCACGAGCTTCACCGAATCGCCGGTGCGGCTCTTTAACATTTTTCGATCATTGCCAAGCACACTGCCGAAAGCGACGTGCACCATTCGTGATGTCGGTGGTAACCAGCCTGCAGCTTTGGCGACAGCTTCGATCATTGCCAAGTGTTGGGCTTGTGGCGAGCCAACCACGTACAACATCAATGTGGCATGCAAACGTTCGACACGATCAATTACACAGGCGAGATCGCTAGTGGCGTAGTTATAGCCACCGTCCCCTTTGCGAATGATGAGTGGAAGGGGTTCGTTCTCACGATTGGTGAAACCCGCCGGAAACACCACCTCGGCGCCATCGCTGGTGATCAGCAATTTTGCTGCGCTGAGCCGTTCGACAACTTTGGCGAGCAAATCGTTGTAGACACTTTCGCCGCGCAGGTCGCTGGCCTCAAGACGCACGTCGAGTTTTTCATAAACGGTTGCAAAATAATGTGCGCTCTGGGCCACAAGCAGTTCCCAAAGCCGCAGCGTGTCTTGGTCACCGCCCTGCAGCGCCACCACGCGGGCGCGGGCCCGCTCTTGAAATTCGGGCGACGCTTCAAACTTGGCGCGTGCTTGTTTGTAAAAACCGTCCAAGTCGCCCACCGACAATTCACGGGCCGCGCCAACTTCGCCGAGGTCCACCAAGTGTTCGATCAACATGCCAAATGGCGTGCCCCAATCGCCGATGTGGTTCTCACGAATCACACGGTGCCCGACGGCTTCACACATACGCACCAATGCGTCACCGATGACCGTTGAACGAAGGTGTCCGACATGCATTTCTTTGGCCACATTCGGCGCCGAGTAGTCGATGACGACTGTTTCGGCAACGTCGGCGCGGCGCAGGCCAAGTCGCGGGTCAACAGCAACATCTTTTAGCAATTTGGCCAGGTGTGCATCGTCGTAGGTCAGATTCAAAAACCCAGGTCCAGCAACTTCGACTTTGGTGCAAATGCCGCTGAGATCAAGTTGATCAGCGAGCTGCTGGGCAACTTCGCGTGGGTTTTTGCCGAGTTGTTTTGCCAACCCCAACGCCACATTCACCTGTGCGTCGGCATGTTCGCTCGGGCGCGCTGCCATGTCAAGATCGCCAGCCACCTGCGGGTGGAGTCGAGCAACGAGCGCGGCAACTCGTTCAACGACCACTGCTGCAACGTCGGTCATCGGCAGAACTCTTTGGGCACCGTGCTGCTCGTGGCAGCAGTCAGAGAAGTAGCCACAATCATCACCCCTTCATTGTTGCCTATTGCACTCGGATAGCGTCGGGCAAACAAAGCAAGCATTGCCCTCGTAGCTCAGCGGATAGAGCACTGGCCTCCGGCGCCAGGGGTCGCAGGTTCAAGTCCTGCCGAGGGTGCCACCGCGTTATTTCTACGGGCAGGCGCGCACGGCTGCGACGATTGCCGCAAAGCCGGCATCGGCGTCGATGGTTTCCAAAATGGTCGTGTTCGGGGTGGGGCGATCCACCAATTTACGGTCGTCAATGACCGTCATCCCCCGCGTGTGGTTGCCATACACATCCACCGCCACATGTTTGGACGAAGTCGTAAACAGCGCAGGATGCGTGAGTGCCAGCACCGAGCACACGTCATGCATTGCTGCACCAACAAAACCGACGTGACGATTGATGTAGGTGCCACTGAAAAATCGCAGCAAGCCAGCCAACAGTGGCCCGAGTCGCGGATGGGCGTCGTGCACCAGCGCGATGCGTTCGGGCGAGGCCTGAAACTCGTGGGTCAGATCCAGACCCGCCATCGTGATTGGCGCCCCACACGTAAACACCGTCGCAGCGGCATCAGGGTCGAGCCAGATATTGAACTCGGCTGTTGGCGTGCGATTACCGAGTCGACCACCGCCCATCAACGAAATTCCTGCAATGCGACGTGCCAAATCGGGCGCCCGCGTGAGCGCAAGCGCAATGTTGGTAAGCGGCCCAGTGGGCACAAGCCACACGTCATCGCGAGAACGCACCGTGTCGATGATGAAATCGATTGCCGCGGTCGAATCGGCCGGGCGCGATGGCTCGGGCAGCACAGCGCCATCCATGCCGCTCTTGCCGTGCACATAATCGGCGAATACTGGCGGCGCGATGAGCGGCCTGTTCGCACCAGAGTGCAACGGTGCTGTTGAACCACACAAATCGAGGATGATGCGCGCGTTTCGGGTGGTGAGTTCGAGTGATGCGTTGCCGGCAACGGTGGTGACGCCAAGCAAGTGGGTGAACTTGGCGGCAACAATTAACGCAAACGCATCGTCGTGCCCTGGGTCGCAATCCAGAATAATGCTCGGTGACTCGGCCATGACAGACGAGCATAAACTAGACTCGCCACTATGACACTCACACTGACTACTCACTTCGTCCCTCGCTCCTCTCGACGATCTGCGATCATCGCTCGAGAAATTGCACTCGTCACAGGTTTTGCCTTGCTGACTGCAGCCCTCGCCCAGGTGCGAATTCCTCTTGGGTTCACTCCCGTTCCGGTTACCGGACAAACACTCGCAGTACTGCTCGCCGGCGCCTCGCTTGGGGCGTGGCGTGGGGCAAGCAGCCAGTTGTTGTATTGGTTGCTTGGCATGGTGGGCTTGCCGTTTTACTCCAATGCCACGAGCGGCTGGTCGGTTGCCACGGGGCCAACGATGGGATACCTCGTCGGTTTCATCGTCGCTGCAGCAGTCGTGGGTCGACTCGCCGAACATCATCAAGATCGCAAGGTGCTCACCTCGATTGCGGCGATGACCCTCGGCTCGGTCATTATCTATGCATTCGGTGCAACATGGCTGGCAATTGACCTAGGTATCCCCTTGGCGACTGGTGAAACCAACGCCATCGCGCTCGGCGTTGCACCGTTTTTGGTCGGCGACGTAATCAAAATGTGTCTTGCTGGCGCCGCAACAGCCAGCACCTGGCGCTTCATCAACCGTAAATAAACGCTTGCGGCCAACTGGCCGTGTTGGCCGCGTGCAGGCTGTGCTCGAGACCCGCTGGCCACGTGCAGTTAGACGCGTGGGTGGTGACAGGCCACAAACTGACCTAGCGATGCTTCGCGCAACTGCGGTTCTTCAGCGGCACACTTGTCGGTGGCGGCTGGGCAACGCGTGCGGAATCGACATCCAGACGGTGGGTTCGTCGGGGATGGGGGCTCACCCTGCAAAATTGCCTTGCGACGACCGAGAGTGGGATCTGCTACTGGTACAGCCGACACCAGCGCGTGTGTGTAGTGATGTGCGGGAGAATTTGCCAGCTTGTCAGGGGTCGACACCTCACAAATCCTGCCTAGGTACATCACGATGACTCGGTCACTAATCGCGCGCACCACTGAGAGGTCGTGCGTAATAAACAGCAGTGACAATCCGTAACGCTGTTTCATGTCCTGAATGATGTTGAGAATCTGTGCCTGAATGCTTACGTCAAGAGACGACACAGGCTCGTCACACACCAGAACTTGGGGCTCGAGCGACAATGCGCGAGCAATACTGATGCGCTGACACTGACCACCAGAAAACTCTGTCGGCTTGCGGTCTCCGACCACCTCGGGGTCTAGGTTCACCGAGCGCAGTAGCTCATCCACTTTCTTGCGACGCTCTTCTTCGGTGCCGCGGCCCCACACTTTCAGTGGCTGCTCAACGAGCCCCCGCACCTTGAGGTGTGGGTCAAGCGACGAAATTGAGTCTTGGAAAATCATCTGAATATTCGGTCGGGCACGCCGCAATGCCTCGCCCTTCAACTTTGTTAGGTCCGTCCCATTGAGGCTGACTGAGCCAGAAGTTGCTGGCACAAGTTGCAAGACTCCCTTGGCGAGCGTCGACTTGCCGCAACCCGACTCGCCAACTACAGCGACGGTCTCCCCAGCCACGATGTCAAGGCTGACATCCGACACCGCTTGCACAGATCCGCCACCGGGAGACTTGTACTCCACCACCAGATTTTCCACCTGAAGCAGCGCGTCTTTCTTATCACGGAGATGTGCCTTGCCGATACCCGCCATTGCCTTGCCTACTTTCCTATCCCGAGCGGGAAGAAGCATCGATAGAGGTGACCATCACCATCATCGACGAGTTCTGGATGTTCGTTGCGACAGCGATCCGTCGCATAACTACAACGCGGAGCAAAAAAGCAACCCGTCGTGGTGGACACTGGGTCGGGTGGGGATCCCTGAATTACCCGCATGCGGCTCCCCGACGTGTCGGTGAGTCTGGGAATCGAGTTGAGCAACGCCTCCGTGTAGGGCATCCGGGTATTGGCAAACAATTCGCTAGTGGAAGCAAGTTCGACCACTTCGCCGGCGTACATCACCGCAATTCGGTCACTGCGTCCGGCCACGATGCCGAGATCGTGTGTGACAATGACCATGGACATGCCCAGTTCCTCGCGGATGTCGCTAAGAAGATCAAGTACCTGAGCCTGCACGGTGACGTCAAGGGCGGTAGTGGGTTCATCAGCCAAGAGCACTTGTGGGTTGCAGGCGATAGACATCGCAATCATTACGCGCTGACGCATGCCTCCCGACAATTGGTGCGGATATTTTCGAACAAGCTTTTCGGGCTCGGGCAAGCGTACCAACTTGAGTAACTCCAGTGTCCGGGCAGCCGCCTCGTCCTTCGGCATTCCGAGACGCTTCACAAGTGACTCAGAGAACTGTGAGCCGATTCGTCGCACAGGGTTGAGGGCTGTCATCGGGTCCTGGAAGACCATTGCAATCTTCGTTCCCCACAGTTTGCGGACTTCTTTTTCTGTCATGGTGAGTAACTCAGTGCCCTCAAAAGTCACGCTGCCGCCTCTATGCACTCGTCGGCCACGCAAAAGACCCATCGCAGCACGCCACATAACGGTCTTGCCGGAGCCCGACTCGCCAACGATGCCAAGACACTCACCCGCCGCAAGCGAGAGTGTCACGCCTCGAACGGCATTGAGACGACCTCTCTTAGTGTCGAACGTGACTTTGAGGTCACTGAGGGTAAACAGACTGGTCATATTCGGGATTCGCGATCATCAATTCGCAGTCGCGCGTAGTCACCGAAATAGTTCAGCGCCATCACCGTGAGAGCAATTGCGGCCACGGGTAGCAGTGTCGTCGTGGGAATAATGGCAAGATCCTGTCGGTTCTTTGCCAACATTGAACCCCAGCTGGCCCCAGGGTTTGTGCCCGCTCCGAGAATGGCGAGTCCGCCTTCCACCACTATCACTACGCCGGCCGCCAAGAACGCAACGCTCATCAATGACGGCAGCACGTTTGGAACGATGTGCGTCCAGAGAATCGATACTCGCTTCATCCCGATTGACTCAGCCACGAGCACGAAGTCTCGACCAGTCCATGTCAACGCAGATGCTCGAGCGATACGCCCCAAAATCGGAATCAATACGAGAGTCAGGGCGATAATGATGATCATCTCGCGCGGAAGCTGAGCCGAAGAGTCATCAATGGTGGGGCTCGAGAGAATGGCAACTAACACCAAGGTGAGTACCAAGGTCGGAATCGAGAGCATCACGTTGAAAAACATCGTGACGACAGAATCAACCCAACCTCTTCGATACGCCGCAACGACTCCGAGTACTCCTCCTAAAAGCGAACCGAGCACAACAGCAGTCGTGGCCATGCCGAGGGATGTTCGTGCACCGTGAATCAAACCTGAGAGGACATCTGTTCCGTCGAAATCCGTGCCGAGAATGTGCCCGGGTGAAAACAGCGGAAGTCCGAGCGCTTCATAGTCATAGTCATTCCAGCGCGGCAAGGGGAAGAAGTCACCGAATACTGCCGAGACTCCGCAAAGCCCCAACCAGAAACTGGAAAGCCAAAAGCCGAGCGGCTTGCGGGGCTTAGGCGCCACGGTGACTCGCTACCCGCGGATCCACTACCGCGTACAAGAGGTCGACGATCAGATTGAACAGCAGGTAAGCAACCGCCACTATCGCAACAAGCGACTGAATCGCAAGATACTGCCGAGTGGCGATTGCTACGGTCAGCAGAGTTCCGAAGCCGTTGATGGCAAACACGGTTTCGACGACCACGGCCCCGCCAATGAGGCCCGCCATATTCAGCGCTGCGGAGGTCAGGAGCGTAGAACTTGAAGGTCGAAACACATGACGCCAAAGAATCCATCCGTTGCTCAAACCCTTTGATGACGCCATCGTGACGAAGTCTTCTTTCAGCGATGCAATGGTGTCAACTCTTAGCAACCGACTGAAGGTGGCGATAAGACCAAGCGAGAGGCTCAAGACTGGCAGCACCATGCTTTTGAGATGTTCGCCGACACTCTCGGCAATCGGCACATACCCAAGCACCGGTAACAAATTGAGTTGGACACCGAGCACAAACGCAAGAATGAGACCGAGTGCGAAATTGGGAATAGATGCCAAACCGAACAACACATTGCCAATTGTCTTGTCGATGCGTGTTTCGGCACGGTAGGCGAGGTACATCCCGAGCGGAATCGACAGCAGAAGCGAGAAAATTGACGTATAGAGCACTAGAAAGAGGGTCCGAGGTAGTGCTGTTGCGAGGACATCCGCAACTGGCACCCCTTCTCCATCGCTAGTCGATGAATAATAGAAACCGAAATCACCTGACACGAATTTGCGCACCCAATCGACGTAATAGGCAAAGATGTTTTTATCAAGCCCAAAATCTTTTCGAAGCTGAAGTCGTTGCTCATCGGTACTGAAGGGAAACAAGGAAGTGATCGGGTCTCCAGGAAGCAGTCGTACGAGCGCCGTTATTGCAAATGTCACCAAAAGAGCCACCACGGCAAATCGCGCAACGACGTTAACAACGAATCGTGCGCGCATGCTTGTTTGTCCTACTTCCCTACTGATTGCGCAGAATGCGCGTTGGCTTTGACAAAGCAAAATCCCCGGTCAGAGTCACCATGACTCTGACCGGGGAAATATTGCAAATTACTTTGGTAATCAACCCCCGACGGTGACCGAGGCAAAGTCCCATCCGGCACGGCCCAATATTTCGCGGGACGCACCATTGGGCAGACGTGTCGCACCGACTCCGCTGATGTTCTTTTGAATGGCCAGGAAGTTTCCGTAGGTGGCAACCGGTGTCCAGTAACCCTCCTCATGAATCGTCTTGGCACACTTCTTGTAAGCCGCCGACTTATTGGCGGCTCGAGCATCTACAAAGCACTGCGCCAACGGCGGGTTGGTGAAGCGGAAGCCCGAGAGCTCGAGGTTGGTCTTCGTGGAGAAGAGCGACGCGAAACTCGAGTCACGACTGGCAATCACGTTGAACCACGAGAGCTGCTGCTGCAACGCAAAGCCACGAAGGATGTACTGCGTTGGCGTAACTGGCGCCATCAAGGTCACCTTGATGCCAACCTTCTCCAACTGTCGTTTCATCACGTTGACCGTCTTCAAACCGTCTGCTGTGTTGTCGATTGGGAAGACAATCTCGAGATCCTTACCGGTGTCTTTCTTGTACGCCTCCATGTACTCCTTGGCCTTCTTGGGGTTGGCCTTGAGTTCCACGCCGGAGTCCTTCACGTAATAGTCGTGGTACGGCGCACCAAAACGATTTGCTGGGAGCGCGTTACCTTGGCTCAGCACTTGAAGGAGACCTACGCGGTCGATGGCGTTACTGAACGCCAAGCGGGCGTTCTTGTTGTTGAACGGAGCGACAGCCGTGTTGAAGTGAATCGACGAACTCGTGTCTTGTGCCTCTTTGATGAGACTGACACTCTTCACTTTCTTTAGTCGATTGAGTTGCGAACCGTCGGTCCAGCCGAAGACCGCCATGTCAGCGCTTCCCTGTGCCATTGCATTCGCCCGCTGAGCGGCATCTAGAACAACCTTGAAGGTGACGGTCTGAGCCTTAGGGAGCTTGCTGCCGTCGGCTGCTTTGCGCCAGTAGTTCGGGTTGGCCTCAAGCACGGTGGTGAATTCGTCAACACCTTTTGACTTGACCTTGAAAGGTCCAGTGCCTGCTACGACAGTTTTTCCGCAAGCCGGTGTGCTCAGCGTCTTTGTCGAAAGCATTGGCGGACGTCCGTTTGAGTACAGCAAACTTGGCAGGTCGGGTCGGGTCAACGGAATATTCAAACGCACCGAGTACTTGCCGGTCGGAACCACTTTCGCTGCGAACTGTGCAGCAGACGTCACACCGCCGAAAAAGTCCTGCCAAGCGATTGCAGGAAGGCTGGCAGGAATTAGTGGGTTGAGCCCCAAACTTGCGGCAAAGTTAGCAACAACAGTGGCTGCGGTGAGTTCTTCTCCATCGTGGAAGAAGATGCCCTCTCGCAACGTGATATCCCACGTCTTGAAGCTATTCGATGGTGTTACCGACTTGGCCAAATAGGGAACAATTCGTCCGCTCGCATTTCGAATCGTCAGGGTCTCAGCGACTGCGTTCTTGATTGCAACTTGGTCCAAGCCAGTCGACGTCTGCGAGCACCAACTATCGTCTTTCTCGCTGATCAAGATGGTCAAGTTGTTCTTTTGTTTGGCGGCGCTTGATGGCGCGACCTGGCTCAACGACGCAACGAGTGCAATCGCCATGACGGCGGCAACCTTACGGCGACCACCTTGGAATAGGTGTTTCATAACTTGTTCCCCCCTTGAGGTTGATTGAGTGTTCATAACTCGTTGTTCACCGTACAGCCCTTTTCGTGTTTGTGTCAATTGTCTCATCCTGCTTGTGCAGCTGGGCACGACCTCTGCCGTTTAGCCCAGGGCCTTTTTCACCAAGTCGGCAATTACTGCACCGTCGGCCCCTGGCCCAGCCTTGGCCCGCACGGCTTTGACCACCTGCCCCATGGCCTTGCCGCCCGTAGCCCCACCTGCTGCTGCCGCGGCAACCTCGGCGGAAACAATGTTCTGTAGATCTTCACTGCTGATCTGGGCTGGCAGGTACCGCTCGAGAATTGCAAACTCGGCACGCTCGACGGCTTCGGCGTCGCTCCGGCCAGCTTCCTTATATATGTCTGCTGCCTCGGTGCGTTTTTTGGCTTCGGCTTGCAGCACTGCCACCACCTGGTCGTTGGTGAGGGTCACGGCCTGGTCGCCCGCCACAGCCGCATTGCGAATGGCAGTTATCGCCATACGCAACGTGGACTTTTCTGCATCGTTTCCTGCTTTCATCGCAGCCGAAAGGTCTTGTTGCAACTGATCAAGCAAAGAGGTCATGCGTCTATCGTGCCACGCCAAGCCACCAAGAGCCCTCATTAGTACGCTCAACAGCGTGGCTAACGAAGCGTTTGAGCTCTTTTTTGCCTTGCTTGCGCTGCTGGCACTAGTGGGCAGCCTGGCCATTGTTGCCGCCCGATTCGCCGGTGGGCGGGCTGGTCGCACACTTGTGGCCGGGCTCGCGCCGTTGTCTATCGCAGTACCCGCCTTGGTTACCTCGGTGTCAATGGTGGGCAGTCTGTATTTTTCAGAAGCCGTCGGCTATCGCCCTTGCGTGTTGTGTTGGTATCAACGCATCGCGATGTATTCACTAGCGATCATCTTGGTGATCGCAGCAGTGCGAAAAGATCGCGCCATCGTTCCGTATGCGACCGTTCTGGCCGCAGTCGGGGCGGGCATCGCTGGCTACCACTGGTTGCTTGAGCGCTGGCCAAGCCTCGACACCGGCACCTGCTCGGCTGATGCTCCGTGTTCGGTTCCGTATTTTGAAGTCTTCGGGTTCGTGTCGTTGGCCTTCATGGCGTTCAGTGCCTTTATCACGGTGCTGGTGTTTTTGTGGGTGGTATCTCCATCTTCTGCTGCGACAATAGAAACCGAATCAGAATCCGTATCCCACTAAGGAGCACCGATGAACAAAATCACCACACTCGCAGTCGGGGTTGTCGCCGTTCTGGCTGCCGTGTTCGGCGTCGTGGCGCTCACCACGAGTAGCGACCAAGACGCCAGCCTCGAAGGCGCTTCGGAGTTTCAAAATGTGGTTGTCGTAGGCGACCCACTTCCAAAATTTGGCGAGGGCGCCGATACAGCAATCGGTATGACTGCGCCCGTGCTCGAGGGCTT
>Ga0222713_10004273_pt1 | contig 14387 bp, 13 predicted proteins | sample C33_649DmetaG_FD_165061 | JGI IMG/M metagenome (GOLD analysis project Ga0222713, IMG submission 165061) | Estuarine water microbial communities from San Francisco Bay, California, United States - C33_649D | ecosystem: Environmental > Aquatic > Marine > Unclassified | place: USA: California...
GGGCCGCGTCGCTCCATACGAAGCCCAGGTCCTTAGGCGTCTGCTGCGCATCGTCGACGCGCTCGCGCACGGTCAGGTGGGTGCGTGCTGGATCGGGATCGGCGGCCGGATAGGCCACCGTATAGACATCGCTGGCCGCGGTGTCGAAGACGATCTCCTCGCGCACCTCGGCGGTGACGCCAAAGGCGGTGGGAAAGTGCCCGGCCAGCATGTGCGAGACGCTGCCATCGTCATGGTCGATGGCCACGGAGGGCACGCCATCCTGCCAGCCGCTCCAGACCATCGTGTAGCCCTGGCGCATCAGATAGCCGGTGCCGATGGACGAAGCGAGCGCCGGGTCGCCCGAGCCGCGGCCATTGACCTGCCGGGTGAGCAGGAGCTGGCCACCGCGGTTGGGCACGTCGTAGAGCAGCGTGCCGTTGCCACGCGCCAAGTCGACCGGGCGCACGAGCATGACGTCGGCGCGGTAATGGACCAGGCCCTGCGCGTCGGTGGCCACCTTGTCCAGATTGACGATGCCGCGGTTGAGTGGCGAATGTGGGTCCAGCGTGCCTTCGACCTGCCCGGTCAGCAGCTGGTAGCGGCCCACGCCAGGGAAGTCGGTATTGCCGAACGCCTGCTGCGGCGGCCCATCCCAGTGCAGGCCGGTCACCCGGGCTTGCACCGGTGGCGCCAGCATCAACACGGTCAATGCGATCCACTTTCCCCACCCGTGGCGGGCCATCGCGCCGCCCGATGCCATCTCCATGCCAGCCCTCGCTTCATGCCACCGAAAAGGCGGGCCATCGCGGCCACGCCAGAGCCACACACCTTGCCTGCCGCAGGCGCGCAGGTCGAGTGCGCGCTTCATCACCAAGATAGGCTGGACTCGTCCTAAAGCGCCGGAGCGTCGGCCGCGGAGGCGCGTAACGCCGCCAGGTCGGCATGCTGGCCAAAAATGCCCCAATTGGCTTCGGGCACCTCGTGGATCACCAGATAGACCGGGACACGCGCACCGATACGGGTATGCCGACCGAAGATCTCGGTGACCCCCTGGATCATCCGGTGCTTGGCGGCGGCGTCCAGGCCCCCCTGTATGGTGTAGATCTGCGCCGAGACGACGTGAGCCGTGGCCTGCGCCTCGCCCATGAAAACCGTCGAGACAGGATAGTCGTTGAAATACGTCCAGACCGTGCTTTTGACGAATGGCGAGGCGGGCAGCGCCTCGCACTGCAGACAGAAGACGGTCAATTCGGCCGCGACCTGCTGCTTGGCCTGGGCATCGAAGGTGCCCGCTGGACTATGGATGATGAGCTTGGGCATCTGCGGCCTTCTGGTCGGGGTTGACGCCGGACCCCCGCATTGAGCGGGGGATCCGGAGACGCAAAAAAGTGCCGATGGCGTCAGATGACCTGGCCGCCGGAGACCTCGATCCGCTGGCCGGTGACCCAGCGGTTCTCCGGCCCAAGCAGGCTGGCGATCATGGGGCCGATATCGTCTGGCACGCCGACCCGCCCTAGCGCGGTCATGCCGGCGAACTGTGCATTGAGGTCGGGCATGTCGCGCACCGCGCCACCGAGGAAGTCGGTTTCGATCGCGCCGGGTGCCACGGTATTGACGGTGATCCCGCGCCCGCCAAGCTCCCTGGCCAGATAGAGGGTCAGGATCTCGACCGCGCCCTTGGCCGCGGCATACGCAGAAAAGCCCGGGAAGGAGACCCGGGTCAGCCCCGAGGAGAAATTCACGATGCGTCCGCCGTCGGCCAGGACCGGCAGCAGCGCCTGGGTCAGGAAGAACACGCCCTTGACGTGGGTATCGAACAGACCGTCGAACTGCGCCTCTGTGGTCTCGGCCACACCGGCCATTTCGCCGTGGCCCGCGTTGTTGATCAGATGGTCCAGCGAGGGCCGGCCCCAGTGGGTGGTCAGGGTCTGGCGCACCGTGTCGGCGAACGTTGGCAGTGACCCGACCTCGGTGACATCCAGCGGCAGCGCCACGGCCTTGCGCCCCAGGCCCTGGATTTCCTGGACCACGGCCTGGGCCTGCTCAGCGCCGCTGCGGTAGGTGAGGATGATGTCGCCGCCGTGGCGGGCGATGCTCAAGGCGGTGTTGCGGCCCAGGCCGCGGCTGGCGCCGGTGACGAGCGAGATGGTGTTCATGGGCGTTTCCCGATGTGGTGGTGTTGGGACGCACACTGTCGAACCCAGGCCACGTGCCGTTTTGCCGGATTCCGGGCGATGTTTGCCTATTCGTGCAAACCTGGAACAGCCAGCGCCCGGTCCGCCACGCCTGCCGTGCTTCCGCCCGGCTCTATCGGCATCCATGCCCTGTCGCGTCCACGCACCTCTGTGTAGCCAGGATGGGAATCCACGGGCGCTGATTCCGCGCCGTCATGGTGGGGCCACGCGCCGCGAGTCACTGCAGCGCCCAGATTGCTCGATGCTCCAGCCGAGCGTTGCTGGACCGCCTGCCGCGCCCTAAGCTTGCCGGATGTCCCCGTCCCTGCTCGATCTGGCCCGACGCCACGCCGAGGCTTTCGCCGATCCCGACGGCGTCGCGCCGACGCCGATCCCGGGACTGACGGTCATCCGCCAGACCCGCCCCACCGCATTGCAGTACGCGATCTCCAAGCCTTTGGTGGCCCTGGTCCTGCAGGGCGAAAAGCGGGTCAGCTTGGGATGCCAGACCCTGGAGTTCGGCGCCGGCCAGTCGCTGCTGATCGCCGCCGACGTGCCCAACGCGAGCCAGGTCACCCGCGCCGACCTGCTGCGGCCCTATGTCTCCCTGGTGATCGATCTCGACCCGGCGATCATCGAAGGGCTGGTGGTGGAGATGGACGGGCCGCCACATCCTGCACCAGGTCCGCTAAGCGTAGATCCCACCGAACAGGAGGTCGCCGAGACCGCGCTGCGCCTGCTCGGTTTGCTGGACCGTCCGGCCTCGCTGGCGCTACTGCAGGGCGCCCTGCTGCGCGAGCTGCACTACTGGCTGCTGACGGGCCGCCACGGGCAGGCGATCCGTACGTTGGGTCTGGCCGATAGCCATGCGCGGCGCGTGGCCCGCGCGGTGAATATCATCCGCGCGGACTACGCACGCCCGCTCAGGATCGAGCACCTGGCCCAGGTCGCGGACATGAGCCCGTCGTCCTTCCATGCGCACTTCCGCGCCATCACCACGCTCACGCCGCTGCAGTTCCAGAAGCAGGTGCGCCTGATCGAAGCCCGGCGGCTGATGCTGGCCGAAGGCGCGATGATCGCCCAGGCCGCCAACGCGGTCGGCTACGAGAGCATCCAGCAGTTCACGCGCGAGTACGGCCGGATGTTTGGGCTGCCGCCTGCGCGCGACATGCGCCAGGCACGCAGCCGGTTGCAACCTGCTGCATGAGGCACGCGGGTGCCGCAGCGCGCCGGCCGTAGACCGGACCGTTGCCTGATGCGGTGATGCGCCTGGCTTGCGTGACGACCGCAAAGCCCAGGGAGCCTGGATCACCGACGCGACTCGGCTTGCTCATGGATCATGATCGCCCGCAGGAAGGCGACGATGCGCTCGCCCTGGCCCTGCTGCACCAGCTGCGCGGCGGTCATGCCGTCCAGCCCCTGGATCGGATCATGGTGGTACCAGTCCAGCACCATGGCCGGATCGCAGCCCAGCATCCGCGCCAGCGACACGATCCGCTCGTACAGGCGCGCGTGCCGCGCTTGCGCGATCGGATGGATCACGTGACGGACTCCGGCATGGGGATGCGCACCACGAAGCGCGCACCCGATGCGTCCGGATCCAGCGCGATGCACCAGCCGTGCGCCTCGCAGATCTCCTTGCAGATCGCCAGGCCAAGGCCCGCCCCGCCGGCATGGGCATCGGCGCCGCGCCAGAAGCGCTGGAACAGATGCGGGCGATCCTGGGGACGCACCCCATCGCCCTGGTCCTGCACGCTGATTTCGCCAGCGCCGACACTCAGCGTCACCACCGTGGCCGGGGGCGCATGGTGCAAGGCGTTTTCCAGCAGGTTCTTGAGCAGCACGAAGACCGCCCCGGCATCGGCCTGCAGCGTCGGATCCGGTCCTTGCTGGCGCAGGGCGATGTAGACCGCGCGCTGGTCCGCCAGGCGGGTCAGATACTCCGCCACGTCGGCGGCGGCATGGAGCGAGAGCGGCGCCAGCGTGTAGTTGTGCCCTTCGCTGACTTCGGCCAACTGCAGCAGCTGATGCACCTGACGCGCCATCAATCCGGTATCGCGCAGCAGCAGTTCCGGATTGGACACACCTCCCAGCTCGATCTCGGCCTGGAGCAGGGCCAGCGGCGTCTTGAGCTCGTGCGCGGCGCAGGCCAGGAATTCCTGCTGCACCCGGTAGCCGTTTTCCAGCCGGGCCAGCGCGGCGTTGAAGGCATCGATCAGCGGAATCAGCTCGGTGGGCAGGCCATCGGTCTGCAGTCGCGCGGACAGGTTGCGCGGGCCGATCCGCGCCGCGCTCTCCGAGGCGCGCCGCAACGGGCGCAGCATCCGGTTGATCATCGCGAACGCCACCACCAGGAAGAGCAGCAGGGTCAGAAACGCGGTGAACACCACGGCACGAAGGTAGCGCTTCCCGGTGTATTCCTTGAGCGTCAGCACCAGGCGGTCGCTGCGTGCCGCACGGATCACGTAGCGCCTGCCTTCCCGGATCACCTCGCGCTGGGCCACCTGCAGGTGCACCGCGCGGGTCTGACTGCGCACGGTCAGTTCCCGGGTATCGGCCGCCATGTGGCGCAGCGCCTGCAGGGCCGGGCCTTGGACACTGCGGGCCAGCTCGCGGCCGGACACGTCGGTCACCGTGTAGGCCGAGTCCACCGGCATGGCGTCGTAGAGATCGGCGTCACTCTGAGCGAGAACCAGCGCGACCCGGCCATGCGCAATACGCAGGCTCTGCTCCAGGTCATCCAGCTCACCGATCAACTCCTCACGCAGCGTCTTCTCGCGCGCATGCGGCCAGACCCGGATGGCGATCAGCGCGGCGCCAACCGCCAGCGCGGACAGGGACGCGACCAGCGCCGCCAGCATCAGCCGTTGGCGCAGGCTAGTGCGGCGCATCGACACCGCGCAGGGCGAAGCCCTGGCCGCGCAGGTTGATCAGGTCCAGGCCGGTGCCGATGGCGACCAGCTTCCTGCGCAATCGGTGCAGGGCGACATCCAGCGCATTGGGCGTGACCGCCTCGCCGAGGCCCCAGGCGGCCGCTTCCAGTGCGCCGCGCCGCACGGTCTGGCCGCCGGCGTGGACCAGGCAGATCACGATCTGGAGCTCGGCCGGGGCCAGGGTGATGGTCTGGCTGCCGCAGCTCATGCAGCCCAGCTCGGGTTTCACGCACAGATCGAGATAGTCCAGCTGGAGATCACGCAGCACCGGCGGGCGCCGCATCAGCGCGCGCACCCGCGCCACCAGTTCCTCCAGAGCGAAGGGCTTGGGCAGGTAGTCGTCGGCGCCGGCCTCCAGCCCGTCCACGCGATCGCGCAGGGCATCGCGCGCGGTCAACATCAGGCAGGGGACGCGGTTGCCTGCCGCACGCAGGCGCCGCACCAGCGCCAGTCCATCGCCGTCGGGCAGGCCGCGATCCACGACCGCCGCGGCATAGGCCCGCTCGACCAGCGGGTGCCAGGCCGATTCCATGCTCGGAAAGGTATCCACCGCGATCCCGGCCGCCCCCAGCCCACGCTCCACCAGGCCGGCCAGGCGCGGATGGTCTTCCAGCAGGGCGATGCGGTTCATCGGGTCGGGACCGTGTGGCTCGGGATGGGAGTCAGGGTAGGACGCGGACGCGGGCTAAACAGCGCCGCGAGGCTCAAAAGGTTCGGCTGATGCCGATCATCAGGCCGGCCGAGCCATCGGTGTCCGGTTCGATCAACGGGCTGTCGGTGATCTCGCTGGGCAGGAACTTGTAATCGATCCTGCCGAACAGCTTCCACTTCGGGCTCAGCGGCCGGGCAATGCCCACGCTGACCTCGGGTACCACCGCCGAGCCGGGTTGATAACGCGGTGCGCCGCGGGCGATCTCCTGGTCCAGGGTGCCGTAGTAGTAGTCCACCAGGTCGCCGGACATCCAGCGCACCCCGACCCCCGGGACCACCGTGGTGCGGCCCCATCGCCAGGCATAGCCGTAGTCGACCGCCAACTCGTAGCCGCCGCTGGTATCGGTGACATCGGCCAGCGCGCGCAATTTGAACTCGCCGGCCGGGCCGCGCCATGTCGCGGCCAGTCCGGCGTCCAGCCCGTCATCGCGATCGTCCAGCACGCGGGCGTCCACGCCGTTGGCGGCCAGTTCGCTGCGGCCCAGGTCGCTGATATCGAACCCATCGAAGCGGCCGGCCACGATCGCATCCAGGTCGAAGCCCTCGCGGCGCAGCAGGTGCACGCCTCCGTACAGGCCGCTCCAGAACAGGCGCTCGCCGCTGTAGCTCACCACGGGAAAGGGCTGGGTGCGGTTGCCTTCGCCCGCGTAGGGGCTGTCGCTGATCGACACCCCCAGGCCCAGGGTCCAATGCGTGTCGGACGACTTGGAAACCAGCTCCGCGCTGTTGGAGGCGATCTGGGCCAGGGCGGTACAGGGCAGCAGAAACGGAAGCAGGACGGCATAGCGTCTGGACATGGCGGAGGTCGGTTTGGTGGAGGGCCCGCAGTCTTGTCGCCCCCCTCTTACCGGCGCCTTACGGCGTCCGTGCCGTTTGCCCCTGGGCCAGGGCGAGCAGGTGCTGCAGCGCGGGCGAGGCCTGCGCCTGCCCGGGCATGGACGCCAGCGCCAGACGCGCCATCGGGACCTGGCCTTCGATCTCCAGATAGCGCACGCCCGGCAGCTGCACCTGAGCGGTGGACTCGGGCACCACTGACACGCCCAGTTCGGCCGAGACCAGGTTGACGATGGAGGACATCTGCGGCGCTTCCTGGGTGATGGCCAGGCTGAAGCCGGCCTGGCGACAGGCGCTGAGGATTTCGTCGTACAGGCTGTTGCCGAAGCTGCGCGGAAACAGGATGAAGGGTTCGCCGACCAGCGCCGACAGCGGCGCACGGGTCCGGCTCGCCAGCGGATGCGCGGCCGGCACGGCGATCTTCATCGGCTCGTCCGGGAACTTCACCAGCTCCAGCTCGGACGGGGTGGAGACGCTGTAGCGGATGAAGGCCGCTTCCAGGCGGCCGCTGGCCAGGGCCTCGAGCAGGCCGGCGGTATTGGTTTCCTCCAGGGCCAGCTCGACCGCCGGGCGGGCGCGGCGGTAGTCACGGATCAGCGCCGGCACGATCGGATTGAACGCCGCCGAGGCGGTGAACCCAAGGCGCAGGCGGCCGCTTTCGCCACGGGCGGCGCGACGTGCAGATTCGGCCGCGCGGTCCACGTCGACCAGCACCCGGCGCACCTCGACCAGGAAGGCCTGGCCGGCGTCGGTCAGGCGCGCGCCTTGGGGGGTGCGCACGAACAGGGCCGTGCCCAGCTCCTTCTCCAGCGCCTGGATCTGCTGGCTCAGCGGCGGCTGGCCGATGCCCACGCGGGCGGCGGCGCGGGTGAAGTTGGCTTCCTCGGCCACGGCCAGGAAGTAGCGCAGGTGTCGCAGTTCCAATGTGGGGGTTCCGGTTGTGCGGCGCGGGCCCTAGGCCTGCCCGGGCGATGGCGCAATAGCCCGAAGTCGCTAAAGGCGTCCACGGCCGGCATGCGTACCTTACGAGGCTGCCATTGGTGACCTGGGAGGGACGCATGATGCAGCAAGACCTTGGAATCGAACCGCGCGGCCGTGGCCGCATCCGTGCCGGCACGCTGGCCCTGGCCCTGTGCGGCGCATTGGCCGGCGTGACCGCGAACGCTGCCACCACCAAGCCGGGCGACGCGCCCGGACTGGTGGATGTCTCCGGCGAAACCGCGCCCAAGCCTGCGCCCTGCCCGTCCGACCTGCCCGACACGGTGACCTGCCTGTCCGGCCAGGACAGCGCCGGGGCGTACTACATGATCGCCAAGCCCCGCGACTGGAACGGCGTGCTGGTCATGCATGCCCATGGTGGCCCGACCCTGGGCGATCCCAAACTGGCACGCGCGCAGGCCGACCTGAAGCGCTGGGCGGTGTGGCCGCGTAACGGCTATGCGGTGGCGATGTCCAGCTATCACCAGGGGGGTGTGGAAGTGCACGCCGCCGCGCAGGACACCGAGCGACTTCGCAGGATCTTCCTGCGCGATGTCGGCACCCCGCGCCTGACCATCCTGCACGGCCAGTCCTGGGGCGGGAACGTGGGCGCGATCGCCGCAGAGCTGTACGGCACCGAGCGCGACGGGGGCAAGCCTGCCTACGACGGCGTATTGCTGACCAGCGGCGTGTTGGCCGGCGGCACGCGCGCCTACGACTTCCGCATCGACCTGCGCGTGGTCTACCAGGCGCTGTGCCACAACCATCCGCTGCCCAGCGAGCCGCAGTATCCGCTGTGGATGGGCCTGCCGCCGGACTCGACCCTGACCAAAGAGGCGTTGGCCAAGCGCGTGGACCAGTGCCTGGGCGTGGACCATCCGCGCGCCGAGCGCACCGCCGCCCAGCAGCAGCGCTTGGACACGCTGACCCGGGTCATCGGCATCCAGGAGGACAAGGTGGTCTCGCATCTCAACTGGGCGACCTGGCATTTCCAGGACATCGTCCAGCACCGCACCGATGGCAAGAACCCGTTCGGCAACATCGGCGTGCGCTACACCGGCTCGCCCGACGACGCCAAGCTCAATGCCGAGGTGGCCCGCTACCGGCCCGATCCGCAGGCCGTGGCCAAACTGCGCGCCGATACCGACCCCACCGGCAAGATCACCCTGCCCGAGCTGACCATGCACGCAGCCAACGACCCGACCGCCTTCGTGGAGATGGAGCACACCTACCACGACATCGTCGCCAAGGCCGGGCGCAGCGAGCACCTGGTGCAGGTGTTCACCAGCGACCACGAGCACAGCTACCTCACCGACGCCGATTACCTGGCGGCGATGGGCGCATTGCTGGACTGGGTGGAGCACGGGCACAAGCCTACCCCGCAGTCGGTGGCCCAGCGCTGCCAGGCCGGCGCGCCCTACGATCCGCCCTCCGAGTGCACCTTCCTGCCGGACTACCACCCGGCGGCCCTGGAGACCCGTTCGCCCGCGCGGGGCGGGTGATCGCCGGCGGACGCCATATTTTTTGAGTATGGCGTCCGCCTGATCCATCTATTGGACCAGGGGTCTGGCCGGGGCAGATACTGCCCGCCCCTCCGTGGAAGCCCCACGTCATGCCCGGCCCTTCGGCTCCCACTTCCGCTCCCGCCTCGGTGGCGCCCGATGACACCGCCGCCCTGCCGATGGGTCGCATCCGCCTGGCGCTGTTCCTGGCCGGGTTTGCGACGTTCTCGCTGCTGTACTGCGTGCAGCCGCTGTTGCCCGAGTTCGCCCGCGACTTCCACGTCAGCGCCGCGGCCAGCTCGCTGCCGCTGTCGCTGGCCACCGGGGGGCTGGCCATCGCGATCTTCTGCGCGGGGGCGGTGTCGGAAAACCTGGGCCGGCGCGGCCTGATGTTCACCTCCATCGCGCTGGCCGCCGTGCTCAACGCGGTGGCGGCCTTCATCCCGCACTGGGGGTCGCTGGTGCTGGTGCGCGCGCTGTCCGGCGTGGCCCTGGGCGGGGTGCCGGCCGTGGCGATGGTCTACCTGGCCGAGGAACTGCCCGCGCACAAGCTGGGCGCGGCCACCGGGCTGTACGTGGGCGGCAACGCCTTCGGCGGGATGATGGGCCGGATCGGGATGAGCTTTCTGACCGACCACTTCGACTGGCGCACCGCGCTGGCGGTGATCAGCAGCCTGGACCTGCTGTGCGCGATCGGCTTCGTCCTGCTGCTGCCGCCGTCACGGCACTTCGTGCGCAAGGCCGGGGTCAACCTGCGCTACCACCTGCAGGCCTGGGGCGGGCACCTGCGCCATCCCCACCTGCCGTGGCTGTTCGCCATCCCGTTCCTGCTGATGGGCACCTTCGTCAGCGTCTACAACTACGCCGGCTTTCGCCTGGGGGGCCCGGAATTCGGCCTGAGCCAGAGCCAGATCGGACTGATCTTCTCGGCCTATGTGTTCGGCATCGTGTCCTCCTCGATCGCCGGGGCGGCCTCGGACCGCTTCGGGCGCGGGCCGGTGGTGCTGGCCGGGACGGTCTCGGCCATCGGCGGGGTGCTGCTGACGCTCTCGCACACCTTGCCGGTGGTCGTCGTCGGCGTGGTGCTGCTGACCATCGGCTTCTTCATCGCCCACTCGGCCGCCAGCGCCTGGGTCGGCCGGCTGGGCCAGGCCAGCAAGAGCCACGCCGCATCGCTGTACCTGCTGGCCTACTACGTAGGGTCCAGCGTGGTCGGCTCGGTCAGCGGCTGTTTCTGGGAACACGGCGGCTGGGGCGCGCTGGTGGCCTTCTGCCTGGTGCTGCAGGCGCTGGCGCTGATCGCCGCGCAGGTGCTGCGCCGGGGCGCGGACGATTCCAGGCCCTACGGCCGCTTCGCCCCGCATCCTCCGCGCGGGGAGTGAGAGCCTGCCGGCCGCACGCGGCGGCCGGCAGATGCGTAGCGCAGTTCAGCGCGCCGCGTTGGCGTCCATGACCGCGTTGCGGCTGGCATCCAGGTACTGCGCCGGATCGCGCATCCCGCTGGTGTGGCACTGCCCGGTGGTATGCCCGCGGTTGATCGCACCGGGCAGCTGGCCGTAGGCCTGCTCGGTGGTGCCGTCCTCCGGATCGCTGAGCACCAGGTCCGAGGCGATGTTGCAGTAGTCGTTGACCCACCAGTGCGTGGTCTTGAACGAGGTCGTGTAGTAGTTGACCTTGGCCCGCGCCCAGTCCGGGATGGCCGCCAGCCAGTTGGCCGCCCCGTCGTAGGTCATGTCGCTGTTGGCCCCGCAGGCGATGCCGAACCACGAGCCCACCGTGGCCAGGATCCCCGACAGGTTGGTGCCCTGGTAGGGCGTGCCCACCGACTGCATCAGCCGCGCGCCGCTGGCCTGGTCCAGGCCGCTCCAGTAGTAGGTGTACAAGTGCAGCGCCGCCGCGCCGCCCTGGCTGTGGGCCACGGTGCCGAACGAAGTCCACTGGCTGCCAAACTGCCCCAGCAGCTGGGCGAACTGGTCATGGCTGCGGTTCTGGTTGGCATCCAGGAAGGTCGAGGCGTTGCTGAACTGGCTCTGCGGCCACACGCCCTCCGAGCAGTAGCCGTGCACCAGCAGCAGGCGGCCACCACTGGCCGCCTGGGCCTGCAGCCGGCTGGCCTGCGGTCGCGGGCCCATGCGCATGGCCTCGTCGATGGTCACCGCCGTGGCCGGCGTGCGCAGGGCCGTGGCCAGGGCGCGGCTGGCCGGCAGGGTGACCGGCAGATCAGCGGCCTGGTCCAGGACCACGAACTGATCCGGGTCCTCGATCCGCACCTGGCGCAGGGTGAACGGCGCGCGCGCCCCGGCCCGCGCCGCCCAGCGCGGATCGAAGCCCACCGACAGACGACCGTCCTGCGGGGTCACCATGCCGCCGACCCAGGCCACCGGAACCTCAGAGCCATCCCGCGCCGTGCCCCAGACCTGAGCATAGACGCGGTAGTGGTTGGTAGCCGCGGCCGTGGTCGCCACCGGCAGGTCCAGCAACAGGCGGCCGCCGGCCACATCGGCGGCCAGTGCGGTGTCGCCGGCCAGGCGCAGCGAGCGGGCAACCACCGGCACGACATGCTCGGCGGTGCGCACGAAGGCCTGGCCATCGGCGCTGGTGCCGCGCACAACCACCTGGGCCACGTAGGTGCCGGGCGCCATCGCAGGGAAATCCCCGCCATAGCGCCCGTCCCCGGCCGCGCCGTCGGCATGGCGGCCATCGTCGAACATCGGCCAGGCGGTGATGGCGCCATTGGGCGCGATCACCCGCAGCTGCGCGCTGCCGATCCTCCCGGCCCGCAGGGCCATGCGGGTACGGCCGGCGGCATCGCTGCCGGTCAGCACCGCGTCCAGGCCAATGCGCCGGCCGGCCCACTGCCCGCCCGCCTGGCGGTAGGAAGCCAGCTGGGTGCCGGCATCGCCTTCGGCCAGCACGTAGCCGTGGCCTGGCGCGGCGCCGCGCAGCTGCAGCGACCAGGTGCCGGGCGCGGCTTGGTCGAGGCGGAATTCGGTGCCGCGCTGGGCCTGCGGCCCCTGCCCCAGCACGGTGGAGGTGGCCGACAGCGCGCCAGCGCTCGCCGCAGCCCCGGCACGCGGTGTCATGACCTGGCCATCGGGTCCGCGCAGCGTGGGCTGCCACGACGCATCGCCGGTGAACATCACCCATCGCAAGCGGCCGCCTTCGGCCGGCAAATCGACGTGCGCCCGCGCCGGGGCGCTCGCATCGGCAGGATCTGCGGTCAGTTCGATCGGCAACAGCGCGCTGCGCGAGAGGATCGGCGAGGCCGCCGGATCCGGGCGCCGCATCGCGGCGAAATCCTCCGGCGGGCCGGACAGCTGCTTGGGCACCAGAGGTGCCTGCTGGGCCAGCGTCGGGGTGGACAGGCATGCCAGCAGGCATGCGGCGGACAGGTTCCAGGTCCTGGACATCGGGCTCTCTCCTTTTGCGGGATGTCCGGTGCGCAGGCGGGCACGGCGGCAGCCGGCCGGTGCGTCATCCGGGCAGCGCCCCCTCGCCACGCCCGGTGTGATACGCAGATGCGCCCCCTTTTGCACGGCGCGGCGCAACACGCCGCGCGAGTGCGCCTGTCCTTGCGTTGTCGTCGGCGGCGCCCAAGATAGGATCCATCTCCCTGCGTGGAACCCGCACCCATGCGTGCCCTTCCCGACGCCCTGCAGGCGCGCAAGCAGCCGCTCCAGTCCCGCTCCCGGGCCACCGTGGATGCCATCCGCGAAGCCGCCACCCAGGTCCTGCTGGCCGAAGGCTTGGCCGGCACCACCACCATGCGCGTGGCCGGGCGCGCAGGGGTCTCGATCGGCAGCCTGTACCAGTACTACCCAACCGCAGCGCCCTGCTGGCCGGGGTGCTGGCGTGGCACCTGGGCCTGGTCGCCGACACGGTGGAAGCCGCCTGCGTGCGCTGCCATGGCGCCGACCTGCACACGATGGCCACCACCCTGGTCGAGGACTTCATCCAGGCCAAGCTGGCCCATGCCGATCTCTCGCTGGCGCTGTATGCCATCGCCGAACTGCAAGGCGGCGCGGCCCTGGTCGCCGCCGGACGCGTGCGGATGCAGGCGGCGGCGGGCGCGATGCTGGCCTCGGCCCGCGATGCGCGCTTCGATGACCCGGCGCAGGTCGCCTGCCATCCCGCTGGGCGCGCTGGTCGGCCCCATGCGCGATTTCATGGAAGCCGGCGCGCCGCGCGCGCGCATCCCGTGGCTGCGCACGCAGCTGACCCGGCTGGCCACCAGCTACCTGCTGGCCTCGCGGGTGGACGCGTAAGTGCTCCCAAAGCCTTGCGGGCGTGACCCCGGTGCCGAAGCCATTCGGCGATGGACATCACGCCCTAAGCCCTGAAAACAGCGCTGCGCGCTAGATTATCTCGCCACTCACGCCCTAAGCTGGGAATCAGCACCGTGGCGAGTCAATTCCCATCAGCTTTAAAGTTAACCTGACCCCGTTACTCACCCCGTTACTCATGCAGATGCTCGATACAGTGCTACAGCAGGCCAGCTGAACGTGGCCGTCTACATGTCAGGGTTGCGCCGGATGCACGCGGTCATGCGCGCGGCCAGCGACTACAAAGCGCACTTTCCGATCACGCGCAATGGCATCGACTTCGACTGCCTGTTCCTGGTGGACGCGACCCCATACGAGTTCGTGCTGGCGGCCATTGGCCATCCCGACGTAGCTCTTTTGCTCAAGGTGTCGCCGGATTATCGCGTCACCCCGGCCTTTGGGGATGACTACACGCCGCTGGCGCGCCTGTTCAATACCGGTGCCGGGACGTTCCGGCCGTTCAATGCAGCGCGCTTCCTGGAGGAGATCAACCGGGTGATTCCCGGTCACTACCGGCGGCCAACATCGGCCACGATCAATCGGACATACCGCCATCACGGCGAGGATCCAGACAAGCCCTATTTCATCGGCTGGCGTGACAACGACCTGCAAGACAAGCGGGTAAGCCCGGAGAACCTGGCCAAGACCGAACGCTGTTTCGGGCCGGCCATCCGCAAGCTGTGCCAACGCACGAACCAGAGTTCATGCTGGACGCACATTGCCGGCAGAGAGAAGCCGTTCTTCGCACCGCTGCCAAAGTCGCAGAAGTGACAAGGCCCGCAGCAATGCGGGCCTTGTGCCTCATGGGCGATCAGAAAGTAAACCTGCCCCTGAGGTATCCCCACGTTTTCCCGAGATGGATCAGGGAGTTGCATCCGGATCAAGTGGAAAGCAGTGCGCGCATGGCCCAATCTTCAAGGTGACTAAACCAAAAGAAGGTTGACGGCCATG
>Ga0222713_10004274_pt1 | contig 14386 bp, 10 predicted proteins | sample C33_649DmetaG_FD_165061 | JGI IMG/M metagenome (GOLD analysis project Ga0222713, IMG submission 165061) | Estuarine water microbial communities from San Francisco Bay, California, United States - C33_649D | ecosystem: Environmental > Aquatic > Marine > Unclassified | place: USA: California...
TGGTCGGCTGGGGCGCAAGCCATGACGGACTGTGGACCCGTCGCAAGTCCTTGGGTCGAGAATTTTGACGGCCCCAACTGGGTGGTGCCTGCCGACCATTGGGCCTACGGCGGAATCGATACCTGCTGGTCGCGTCCTGCCGCCGCAAACTACTGGTGGCGACCCAACAGTGGTCCAACGCCAACGGGTCTCACTGCAATTGGCACGGGTCCATCCGCCGACCACACCTCGGGAACCGGAAAGTACATGCACGGCGAAGCCCAGAATGGCACGGGAGTAGCCCTTCTGCGGAGTCCCAATGTGATGCTTGCTGGACTGCTCAATCCAGAACTCCGCTTCTACTACCACCAGTTCGGGCCGCAAATCGACAGTTTGGTGGTTAAAATATTCCGCAACGGAACCGAGACTCGTGTGTGGGGCAACAGCCAGCAAACGTCCGCAGCGACGGCACCGTGGACCGAGGCCGTGGTCTCTCTTTCGAGCTTTTTGCCCGACACCGTTCAAGTTCGTTGGTACGCCTACCGTTCGCCCAGCAACCAGAATCGTGTGGATGTGGCCATTGACGACATATCGATTGACAATCCGCCCGCCTGTGCGAAGCCTACGAATTTGACCGTTACCGCAACTGCCCAAACAGCTGGCACGATGACCTGGAACCCGACCGGAGCCGGAACCTATGAGGTGATATACGGAACCTTGGGGCAGGTTCCATTCACAGGTACGGTAGTCACTGCTACGACAAATCCGTTCACCCTTACCGGACTGAGCGCAGGGTCAACCTATGCGGTGGCGGTTCGCAAGGTCTGCAGTGCCACGCTCAAAAGTGCGTGGAGTACCATCGACACCTTGACCACCTTGTGTGGCGTAGTTGTCGCTCCGTACTTCGAAAATTTTGAGGTTGGATTTAACCAAGGGCCGGCCTCTGGCCAGTTCTGGAATCAAAGTTCCACAGTAGGCCCATGCTGGACGCGGACTCCGCTCAGTTCACCGGCCCCTGCAAAGTTTCACTGGGGTGGTGGGCAAGGCGCTACATCGACGCCCAATACGGGTCCCGACAACGACCATACTACCGGTCTTGGTAAGTACGTGTACACTGAGGCGAGCTTCACCACTGGCTCGCGTGTCGCCAACTTGCAGACTCCGCAAATTTTGCTTTCGGGTCTGACGGCCCCCGAGCTGCGCTTCTGGTACCATATGGACGGTCAGGCAATTGGTTCACTTCGTGTGGAAGTCCAGACTGGTTCGGTGACTTCTCCCTATGTGCCGATCGATTCGATTGTAGGTCAGCAAGGGGCCTCGTGGAACGAGCGGGTTGTATCACTCATTGCCTACGCCAACCAAACGGTTCGGATTCGCTTCCGTGCGCGGGCGCTCCCCGGCAACCAAGGACAGTTTGCCGACATTGCGATCGATGATTTTTCGGTGCAGAATGCTCCGCCATGCCCGGCGCCTACGGCGGCCACGGCCACGGCACTGACGTCCACCTCGGTATCGGTTCAAACCACGCAGCTGAGCAGTGGAACCACCATCATCGAGTACGGCCCAGTGGGCTTCACACTTGGTGCCGGAACGCAAGTCACGACAACCTCCAATCCATTTACCGTGAGCGGATTAACGGCAGGTCAGGCTTACGACTTCTATGTATTTGATTCGTGTGCAGGCGGATTTACTTCGGCGGCATTTGGCCCGGTTTCAGCGACCACGTTCAACTGCCCGAACGGCTGCAACTACATACTTACCCTCAATGATTCTTTTGGTGACGGTTGGGCGGCCAACAACGCTGGAACCGTGCACCATGCACTCGAGGTCATTATTAATGGTGTACCTACTTCGTACTCGCTTCTTGGTGCAAACGCATCGACAGGGACGTTTGCGATTCCAGTGTGCGACAACGACTTCTTGCAGCTGCGCTTTGTCAACAACGGAGTGTGGTCTAACGAGTGCGGATGGCAGTTGAGTGATGCGAGTGGAACTGTGCTTCACACTGAGGCTACAGGAGGAGCCAATCTCACCACAGGAATCAAGTTTAGCGCAAATACGTACTGCTCGAATCCCTGTCCGACACCCGCCGCGGCGTTCACATGGACGGCGTCGGGATTGAACTTTAACTTCAATGCGGCATCGTCATTTGGCGCTATTTCTACGTATTCGTGGGACTTTGGGGACGGAACTACGGGCACCGGTGCCAATCCGGCTCATGCCTACACCACATTTGGAACCTACACTGTACAACTCATTGTTTCGGATGTGTGCGCCCAGTCTGATACCATTGTTCAGCAAATCTCGGCCTGCACTGGCACAGTAGGTACATTGAATTTCAGTGCGAACGGCTACGTCGTGACCTTCAGCGGCCCCGCAGATCCCGCCCAATTCACTAGCATCTCATGGAACTTCGGGGATGGTGCTACCGGTTCGGGCGCCAACCCGACCCATACCTATGCGGGCGGCGGAACCTATACCGTCATCCTTACTGCCACCGACCTTTGTGGAGCCACTTTTACTCAATCCCTTACGGTTACCGTGTGTGCCAAACCGACTGCTGAATTTACCTTCAGGGTCCTTGTGTCCAACGGAAACGGTATGACCGTGGAGTTTGATGCCTCGGCCTCAGTCGACGCGGCGAGCTACCAATGGACCTGGGGTGATGGCAACGCAGGAACTGGTGGCCCCATTCGCAACTACACCTATGGGGTGGCTCAATTGGGTTATTCGGTTCGATTGATTGTAAACAGTGCCTGCGGAACCAGCGACACCATCATTCGAAGCCTTCGCGAACTCGGCGGTGTGGAGCTGCAGAGCGGGGGAGTTTGGGTTCCAAATCCTACTTCAGCCGGCGCCCAGCTTCAATGGCTCGGTGCTTTTGAAGTCCCCGTTTCTGGAGTGCAGTGGTATTCCGCAGACGGACGTCTAGTCGGTCGAAGCCAAATACAAGAGGCACGCATCGTTGTTCCGCACCTGCCTGACGGTATGTACTGGATCGAGTGGTTCGGCGCGAATGCTCCACAACGTATACCGATCGTGATCCACCGCTAACTACCTTTAGCGCGTGGAACTCGCCTTAGCCTTTTTGACGCTTGCATTCCTTGAGGTAGTCCTCGGGATTGACAACATAATTTTCATCAGCATTCTCACTAACAAGCTGCCTGAAGAAATTCGCAAAAAGGCCCGGACAATGGGTATTGCATTGGCCCTCGTGTTTCGGGTGATTATGCTTTTGTCCATTACATGGATCATGGGTTTTGAGCAGGAACTCTTTCGGGTCTCCGACCACCCCGTTAGTGGTCGCGACCTCGTTCTGTTCGCGGGCGGAATCTTCCTGCTTTGGAAGTCCACCAAAGAAATCTTTGAGATCACCGAGGCTGGTGGAGCCCAGCACGGGCAAAACTCCAAAGTTGCAAAGAGTTTTGCCGGAATCATAGTGCAGATTGCGCTCCTAGACATCGTGTTTAGCTTCGATTCCATTCTGACGGCGATTGGAATGACCAACAATATTCAAATCATGATTGCTGCAATCATTGTGGCCATGTTCGTCATGCTTCAGTTTAGCGGTCCCGTATCAAAGATTATCGAAAAGCACCCTTCGCTTCAGATTCTTGCTCTCGCGTTTTTAATCTTGATTGGGTTCATGCTCGTCGCAGAGGCTTCGGGCTACCACGTTCCAAAGGCATATATCTACATGGCCGTTGGCTTTTCTCTGGCTGTGGAACTCCTCAATATTCGCAGCAAAGTGCGCGGAGGCGGAGGTCCAAATCCGCACTAAACCTCGTGGACAAATAGGTCGCGGTCAAAGCGCACTCGTGGCCCGTAAACCCCTTCGGGAGCGCGCTTTCCGGCTGAAATAACCATGCACACTTGGGCGCCTCTCGGAAGTTCAAGTAAACGCTTAATTCTCACTCCGTCCATACCTTCCATGGGGCAGCTGTCGAATCCGTGCGCTCGAAATGCGAGCATCAAATTCTCACAGGCTAGTGCGGTGGATTTGTGGGCCCAAATGGCCATTCCGCTTAGTGAAAATGGGCCGCGCGGAATTGGCTTGGCCAAGCCCACAAGCGCGACCCAAAGTGTTTTAAACGGACCAAAAAGACCCAATGGCCCCATGTTGTATGCCAATGGAACGATTTTTTTGTAGTACTGATAGGCCGCCTTCAGGCGCACTTTACGGCTCTCATCAAATTTGGCTAGCATGAGTGCGTTGGTCTCGCGCCAGCGATCGGGTCGGGCAACTGCTACGACAAGCTCTTGAGCCGTCCGAGCGGCAGGCTGGTTCAAGCAGTAGGTCACTAGTTTTGTTTTTTTCTCTGGATCGCGAACCCAGTAAAAGTCCCAGGTTTGAAGGTTGCTAGAATTCGGAGCAAGTAGTGCGAGCCGCAGGCACTCACGCATGACTTCTTCAGGAATGGGATCATCAGTAAATACGCGCACACTTCGACGGCTTTCGACTACGGCAGTAAAGGCCTTTGCATCCACCTCAGGTGCGGGTTCGTGGTATCCATGCTTGGGGGCATTATTAAAAATGTCCACGCTGCTGTTGGCTTTTGGGTCGCTCATTTCAGAATTATTTCTTGAGTAGATCTCGGATTTCGCGCAGAAGCTCGACACTCGGATCAGGTTGTGGTGTAGGCTGTTCGTTGGCTTCGCGGATGTGCAGGCGGTTCAAGGCCTTCACGAGCAGAAATACCGCAAGTGAAATCAGGCCAAACTGTAAGACGGCATTCACGAGCGCGCCGACTCCGATTGGAACCGCACCCAAATTCAGCGTCCACGACGCCGTATCGACGTTGCCTGAAAGCCAGTTGAGTGGAGGCATCAGCACTTGCTGAACCAACGCATCGACAATTTTTTGAAATGCCGATCCGATCACCACACCGATTGCAAGATCCATGGCGTTCCGCTTGAGCGCAAATGCACGAAATTCCTTCCACATCTTCATGGCCTTAAGTTACGTGCTACCTTCGGAACCATGCGCAGTGAGGAATCTGACATTCTAGAATTTAAGCTTCGCGTCGACAGCCAGCGCAAGATTGCCAAAACCCTGGTAGCCTTTGCCAATGGTTTGGGAGGGCAAATTGTGGTGGGGGTTCGCGACTCCGGTTCCGTAGCCGGATGCCGCGTCGATGAGGAATTCTATATGATTCAAGGTGCCGCACAACTACACACCCGACCAGAAGTTCCAATTTCTGCGCGAGAGGAACGGTGGGAGCACAAGTCCGTGCTCGTGGTGGAGGTTCCGCCTTCAATCTTAGCTCCCCACTTGGCCCACGATGAGGATCAAGATATCTGGCGGGCCTACGTTCGGCGCGGAGCCGCGAACTACAAGGCGAACAGAGTGCTGCTCGAGTCCATCAATCTAAAGTTCACGGGCGAGGCTAAGGCAACCTCAGACCAGCTGCGCCTACTGCACCTCATGGACTCCGGTGAGTTCTCCAGTGCGTCAATGCTGGGTCGTAAATCAGGGCTCCCCATACGAGAGGTTGAAGACGGATTGGCAGTGCTTGTGCGGTGGGGGCAGATCGAGGCAGTGCCTGTAGAGCAGGGCTGGCGCTACCGTCCGCAAAGAGAATGAAATGTACCCGTTTCGTACCCATTGGGGTACATAAGCTGTACCATATTTGTACAGGCCATCGGGCTTCACACCAAACCAACCAGAAGCCCTTCGGGGCTTTTTTTATGCTTGGCCCATTCGAAGGGCTACGGCCTTCTGTATTCCGGGAAACAGCTCATAGCTCTCAGTGAATTCTGAAGTCGGAATTCCGATCAAAAGGTCAGCCGCATGACAGAGCGCCTGTAGGTAGCGCCGGTAGGCCTTGTACCAAAAGTCGGTTTGAAGCTGCGACCGGTGCCCGAGGTATGCCTGAACATTGCCCTGCTGTGCTTCAGACAGCATCATGGCAAGGCGCGAAAGGTCGGCGTCCACCGCAGCAGACCAGGTGCTGCGGAGGTCAAATTCAAAAACTCCGGATTTCATGATTTGAAGTACGGGCGCATTAAAGCCTAAAATACTCGCGATTGGTAGGAATTCCATTCCGAGTAAGTAGTGGTAGTGGGGATCCAAACCTTTGGCACAGTCGAGGTAGTCGCGGGTAAGCTGCGGTTCCCAGGTTCCGACGTCCAAATAGTGCACCCATAATCGCGCGCAGAAGTAGCGACCGAGTAGAATGGGGTAGTCGCCTTCGCTGGGGCCATGCTGTGCCGCAGCGAGGGCGAATGGTTTAATGGCATCCCAATTGCCCGACAAAAAGTTTTGCATGACGCGAAGTCCGAAGTAGTACAAGGGCACATCGATGCGCTGGGCCATCGCATCAATGGCGTTGGCCATGTATCCGTGCTGTATGGTTTCGTAGTCGGCAAAAAAGTGGCAGACAAAGCGAAATGCCCGCGGATTGGAGAACAAAACCACCATTTCGTCTTGATTGGCAAGCCGCATTCGAAACTCGTCGGCGAGGCTGTTCGAGAAAAAGACCAATTGCGTCTTGGTGAATTCGCCATCGTCCCACACGGGGTGGTCGAGCCAAAAAAACCAATCTGTTACTGGTGCCTGTGTGGTCAGTTTAAAGAGAACCCACAGAAAAATGGTTTGGGCGTTGAAATCTTCTTGGGCGATGCGCGTCAAAAGGGCATCTCGTTCCTGCTCCGTCCACCGATCTCGGTCAATTGTTTGCGTCCAGTCGTAGTAAAACTGAAACCGTCGAACATCAAGTGTAAACTCTTTAAAGGTGGCAAACCCACAGTACGTGCTTAAGATATCAAGTACGGCACCCCGTGGTGTTCCGCCCGGGACCAACCCAAAAAACCTACGCAATGTGTTGTACGACACCATTCTTCCGAGCTCGTCGTAGAGACGTTCTTCAAGCTGCTGGCAGTCGGTTTTAGTTAGAATGGAGCGACCAAACCTTCGCTGAATTTCAATTCGAAGTGCGTCGAGGTGAACCTCAGTACCTTTGGCGAGCATGCTACAAACATAAGTTAGGTACACGTTATGTACCCAATCGAATCTCCCACGCTTTTACTAACCCTCGCCGTACTCGCCGAAACGCTGAGTTTGGTGCTGTTTGGTCGCGCCAACACGCTTTGGCGCAGTCCCGGTATGACAGAGTACCCCCAGCGTTTTGTGCTCCTTCGCTCGGTGATGGTCATCGTGTGGGTACATCTAGGGACGGCAATTTTAGCGCCCAACAGCCTCGAAGCAGCATACGGACAATTCGACTCGAGCACATTGTTGCTTCTGGGGCTTGGCGTATTCGGTGGATTGGGTCTTGTCCTGTTCACGCTCAGCATCCGTTCGATGCCGGCGCAACTCGTATTCTTTGGCGGCAGCCTTCACCTCATGGTCGCTGTGGCGGTCGGATTCTTGCTTGGTGAACTCATTTCACCGATTCGATTGGTCGTAATTGCCATTTTGTTAGCGGCTCAAGTCGCTGTTTTGTGGAGGGACCGCGGGCTTTGGGTTCTTCAGCGGGGTGCGCTGCGCTTCATGCCGTTCCTCGTGGGAATCATTTGGGGTACATACTTCCCGTTGTACGGAATCGCAATTCATGAGTTCGGATTCTGGAGAACCCTAGTGTCCACAGAATGGGGCGTATTAATCTTAGCAATTACCTGGGCCGTGGTTCGGCCAAACGGACGTTGGGACGATCGCCTAATGTGGCGGAATATGGCTGAACAGTCCGTCCTGAGCTCACTGGGGCAAGCCCTTTCTGGTGCAGCACTTTGGTGGGGAGGGGTCATTGTGCACAGTATTCTCACCAACTTCAACGTGCTGGTCAATATTTCTGCATTTCGGATTCGGTTTGGAGAGACTCTTCAGTCCAAATACGTGCTGTACTTCATTCTGTATGTGGCGTTGGCAGTCGTCTTGGTGTGGGGGTCATAAAAAAGTGTACCTTTAGGTACCCTATACTTTAACCTATGACCTTGGACATTGCTGTTCAGCGAATGGCCGAAGAACTGCACCGCGTCGAGCCGTTCGACACCTTGACGGCAGACCAGCGCACGGCACTAGCTTCTCATATTCGGCTTGGTGTATACGAGTCGCTCGATATTTTGCCCCACGAGGGTGAACGCGAAGTCGTGTACGTGCTCACACGCGGCGGAGTCTTGCTGCGCACGGAACCTCGCCACGAAGAGCACTTTAGTGCACCCGCCATTTTATCGCTGCGCGGAGCGCGAATGAACGAGGGCCGCCACTGGGAGGTCGTCTTCACCGAAGATTCTGTGGTTTTAGAGCTCCCGATTGCGGAACTTACATACTTGGGTAGCAAAGCGCCCCAGTTTGCCGAGGCGATTAGCTCCGTGATTGGCCTTTAGTCACCCACTTCCATTTGAGGGGGTAGCACTGGTTCCAGTGGGCTTCCCATTCCTGCTGGGCCTCGGCCCATACCGCGACGTTCAAGGTGACGACCTCACCAAAATCACGTGCGATCCAGCGAATTCGAGGGTCGGTCGCGTCGGCCTCCATACGTCCCAACAGTTCGTACGAAAGCACTAGTTCAGCATATACCTCCGGGTGGCGAAGTGCCCGTTCAGATTGACGAAGGGCGTCCTCGGCAGCCCCGCGGTATGCGTTGATGAGCCCGCCGACACCCAGCTTAACGCCCCCGAAGTAGCGGGTCACCACCGCTCCGACATCCTGAACTTCAAATGATTGCAGGGCGTGCAGAATAGGCGTCCCTGCGCTGTGGTTGGGTTCTCCTGCGTCGTGGCTTCGCTCGTCGAGCTGGGAGTTGCCGCGGATTCGGTACGCCCAAGCGTGGTGGCGAGCTCCGCGGTGCCGGGCCACCCATGCGGCCATCGCTTCGTGAAACACTTCGGGCGAATCCGCCGGAACCACCAACGCGTGAAACGCCGACCCGCGGTCTTTTAACAAGCCTTCGACCGGATGCGCTATGGTAAAGTACGGGGCGTCCATGTTGGGTGCAAACTTAAGTCCGTCGCTACCTTGCGCACTGTGAAGCAGGTCACCCTACTCATTCCCACCTTTAACGTCGCCGGCACCCTCAAGCGCTGCATTGACTCGTGCCATGGACTCTACGACGAGCTTTTGATCGTGGACTCCGGCTCGACCGACGCAACATTTACCATCTCAGCGCAGTATGGTGCACGGATCATTAAACGTGATTACGAAAATTCGGCTTCCCAGAAGAACTGGGCGATCCCACAGGCGTCGCATTCTTGGATTTTACTGCTGGACGCCGACGAATGGCTGCGTTCCGAGCTCCATGCTGAACTGGCTGCCTGGAGGGAATCAGACGCTTTGGACCCGCACGACGGCTACTGGATTTACCGGGCCAACCACTTCCTCGGACGCCGGGTGCGCTTTTCGGGTTGGCAGGGCGATAAGGTCATTCGCCTCTTTCAGCGGGACCGCTGCCGCTACGCGCCCAAGCAAGTCCATTCTGAAATTGTGGCCCAAGGGCCGATCGGACGTCTGAAGCACCGCATGAACCACAACACCTTTGTGGATTTGCCCTCCTGGGAAGCCAAGCTTCGCCGCTACGCCGAGTGGCAGGCGGGCGACTACGATGCGCGCACTCCCCACATCACGCCCTACCACACAGTACTTAAGCCTGCATGGCGCTTTGTCAAGCACTACGTGCTTCGGGGCGGAATCCTCGACGGCTACGTCGGCTACAAAGTATCCGCATACGCCGCATGGGCCGTGTGGTTGCGCTACGACGTACTTCGCCGTCGCCGTACGAGCCGCGAGTAGCGAAAAGCTACTGCTTGATTACCTTGAGGGTTTGTCCGTTGCTGCCGTGAAGAATCCGCAGACCGGGAGCCCCGTCGTCGGAATGCAGAAGGGTTCCGCCAGCCTCAATACGGTACTGCCCCAGTAGCTGTCCGTACGCGTTGAATACGGTTACAGCGAGCTCTGTGGTGCCCGAATTGACCATTGACAGCGCTGATGCATAAGGATTGGGGTAGGCGAGGAGCGCGGGCTGCAGAATGACTTCAGGACTGCTTAAGGTTCCGGAATTCGCAGCATTTGGGCTCGCAAACTGGTCAAAAACCACCCACGTGAATGCGTCGTCGTGGCGGCGACCAAAGGATTGATCGGGCAAGAGGGGCGGGAGGCGCACTTCGTCAAGGCGAACCCAGCTTCCGTTTGATTGGGCGTTCAGAGCCACACCCTCGCCGTTCTTATCTAGTTTAAAATCAAGTGAACGGGTGAATCCGGTTCCGCCCGCAGCCCAAAAAAGCAGGCGGCCGTTGGCGGGAATGCTATGGCCGTTGAGCGAAGCCTTTCCGGGATTGGAATCGCTGTCGCTCAAAAAGAGGCCGTTGAGGCTCACGGGGCTAGTGCTTGGATTCCGCAACTCGATCCAATCCTCGCGCGATCCGTTTGGAGCGACCGCACCCGTCGCGTTGTCGCTGCAGGCCTCGTTGATCAGCACGTTGGGGTGCGCATAGGTTGCCCAAAAAGCCGGGCTACATGGAGCAGAGGTGGTGGCGTTCTGGTCGTCGGTGGCGGTCACGTAGTAGGTGATTCCGCCGACGCTCGCTGGAACCAAACCCCCATAGAGTCGGTCGCCCGCGAGCTCGTCCCCGTGGGTTCCGTCGTCAAAAAGGGTTAGGGATTGCCACGACCCACCGTTTGGCTGGTAGTGCAGCACCACGTCAGGCGTGGACTCGTCCCAGACCTCGACTTGGACGGGAATCACGCCGATTCCTCCGCGGCCTGACAGGCGAGGCGTAAAGACGATTGGCTCGACGTTGCCACTCGGAACTTGCCCTGCTGTTGCTGCAATCCGTGAAGTCATAAACGGGTGAATTCCAGATTTCACGTGGGCGCCCGCCGCGACGTCTAGGGCGTTCCAAAAGTTGAGCGAATCGTATCCGTAGTCGTAGGTTCGGTACACGTCTTCTTCGACAAACGGAGCCAACTGGGCCCTCAATGCTTCGTTCCGGTTGCGCCATGCGGCGGACCCGGCAAGGGTTCCGAATTCGTTGAGAAATAGTTTTAAACGCCGTTGAGCCGCGGGATTGGTGACGATTTTAGTGTAGAGGGGGTAGGTTCCGAACTGAAACGGCGACCGCGTCGCCCAATTGATGTTGAACCAATCCACACCGAACGTATTGTCGGCGTCGTACGAAATGAACTCGATCAGTCCGCTTGCAGGGTCCTCGTAAAGGTAAAAGTTGTTCTTGTTGAAGGAGTGATTGTCCCAATGGCCCATGGTCACCTCCCAAGCGAGCCATTTTAAGTAGCTGTTGACGTTGAACACCGAATCCAAGGCGCAGAGTGCTTGGGTGCTGGTTGTGGCGTGAAGCGCAGAAACAAAGCGTGCAAGCCCGCTGTAGTCGTCGGTGGTTTCGTTAGTCTGAAGTTCGTACACCCGACGCCCGCCCGACATTAGTTTGTAGCTGTTGGGGTCAGTGCCCAAGTTGGCCAAGTCTGAAGGGTACAAGCATTTATAAAGGTTTCCGGCGTCTCGAGCGAAGCGGTGCTCGACGTAGTCGTCGTTCAGGTGCTCAATGTTGGCGTACAGTCCGAACGGCTGGCCGTTAATAAACAACCGAACGTGGTTGACGCGCGGAGCCGCCATCCCCGCATCTTGGGCCAGTTCCCAGGCGATTCGGGCCCGCATGATGCTCGGGTCGTTGTGCTCTCCGTTGAGGTTGAGGTCTTTGATCCCTTGAATTCTCGTGCCCGGCACAAAGCTGTTAAACGAGATTTTAAAGGATTTTTTGGCGCTCGTACGCGAAGTGTTACCGCGAAGCCTGAATCCAACCTCAACTCCCGACACGGAGTAACCCGGAGCGGTATAGGTAAAGCCAGCATGGTACTCGTAGTCGCTCGTTACATTGGCAAAAATGGCAGCGAGGCTGTCGGCAGGAATCGTGATGTCAATCCGCGGAACCACATCCGTCCGAAAAAACTCATTTGCGGGAGGTTGAGGGAGGCGCTGCCCCGTGGCCCCAAGAGAAATAAGAGCCGTGGCCCACATCAATACTAATCGCATTCCGTAAAGTTCGGGTCTAGCGTGTCGAGATTGAAATCTCGTCAATAAAGATGAAGGTTTCGCCCCCAGCGCCAGGGTGCCAGTTGGGAAGCAGTCCAGGATTGTGCAATCGGATTCGAATGGCCGCGATACGTTGTTCCTTGCGAGGAATGGGACGGAATGAAGTGCGTACACTGGCAATGCTGCTGGGTTCTTCACTTGTTGAATGGGACTCAGACCATTCCATCGCACTCCATTGGGTTCCATCCTCAAGGGTGATCCACATTTCCCCTCCCTTTGGTAGCGCAATCCATGACTTAACATCTTTTAGAAGCCTAATCTCCAGGTCGAGATTTTGAATCCGTCGGATTTTATCGGGCCTCAACTCGATCACTACATCTTCACCTTGAACGCCGGTCCACTCGCCCTTGCGCCAATCCACATCGCCAACTACTCCATCTACCAGGCTCGCGGAACCAGGGTTGTACTGTGGATTCGGCGTTCCAGAGATAATTTGCGCCGTCCAGCTATGGGGCTTTTTTGTGGTTTCGGCCACCGAGCGGTGCTGCGTCACACCGTCGCCAGATACCAACGTTTTACTGTCGGTAATTTGTTGCGGAATCCCACCCACGTAGGCCGTTGTCTCGCCCTCAAAGCGACGCGGAACCTTGATCTGTGGCGCCGGAAGCACCTCGCCCGCAATGCCGTGCTTCATATTATGGTAGGGCTCTAGGCTCGCGGCATTCGAACCGTGCTCTATGTGAATGTTTGCTCCTCGGACCAAATCGGCATGGTCAATGTAGCTCTTGGGCTGAATTGATTCTTTCTCTACCTGGTATCCCATAACGAGCGGGCCGCGTCCACTGCGAACGACATTCGTCGCAAGACCGTCGGCGCGCAACGCCACGCGATCCCAAAGCATAGGACCTACTGCATAGCGTGCTTCACCGGGTACAAGCGGGTAGAGCCCCCACGAACTCATCACGTACCACGCCGACATCTGCCCACAGTCTTCGTTGCCCTGGTAGCCGTCGGGCTGGTCGCTGTACATTGTCTCGAGGATTTCGCGAATCCGCTCGTGCCCTTTGTTGGGCTTCTCGGTAGCCGCATATAGCCAGGCAATGTGGTGCGACGGCTCGTTTCCGTGGGCGTACTGCCCAATTAATCCCGTGATGTCAGCTTGCTCGCGACCCACGGTGGCTGAGGGTGCGGCAAACAGCGCGTCGAGCTGACCCTCAAGGGTGCGGCCTTGGTCTGCGAGCATCGACTTCCATCGTTCGAGGTCGTGCACCGGGGCAAAACTGTACTGCCACGCATTCGCCTCGGTAAAGTGGTTGTTGACCTCGCGCGGCTCAAAACGCTGTATAAAATCGCCGTTGTCGCGCGGACGCATCAATCCCGTCTCCGGGTCAAGCAGGCTAATCCAGCCCTGGCTCCGGCGCCAAAACTGCTCGGCGACGTCACCTCGCCCAAGCCGCGCGGCGGTCCACGCAATCGTCGCGTCGTCGTAGCTGTATTCGAGCGTCTTCGAAACACTTTCGGACTCGTCCTGAATGCTCAAATACCCGTTTGAACGGTAGTTTGGAATTCCGAATACCGGCGTCTGCGCCGTGGCCACCATCGCCTTGATCAGGCGCTCGGAATCAATTTCGTAGCCTTTGGCGTGCGCGTCGGCCAGGACACTCACGCTGTGGTACGCGATCATGCAGTTGGTTTCGTTGCCGGCCAGCTCCCACACGGGAAGGCGGCCTGACTGCTCGTGCATGTCGAGCATCGTCGCTATGAAATCGCGGGTGCGTTCGGGCTGCACCAGCGCATAGAGCGGATGCGCCGTGCGGTAGGTGTCCCACAGCGAAAACACCGTGTAGTGCGCGTGGTTCGGGTCGGAGTGAATCCGTCCATCCATTCCGCGGTAGCGGCCGTCCACGTCGCTCCAAAGGTTCGGAACACTAAACGCATGGTACATCGCTGTTGCATAAATGCGTTTTTGGGCGGCGGAACCGCCCGCGACCTGCGCTCTGTCGAGTTCGGCTTGCCACAATTCGGCGGTGCGCGCTGCACAGCTCTCGAAATTCCGTGACGAAGCCAACGTGGAGCGAAGGTTCCGCTGTGCCCCTTGGCTGTCGGTTCCTGAAAAGCCAACTGCCAATTCTATCGCGCGTGAGGGCAATGAAATCCGAACGTGCAGCGAATCCACAATGTCTACCACCGCTCCGGCAGGTACCAGCACCGCGAGGTAGGCGTGCTGCTCTTTGGCCCACGCTTGGCTGACCCGAGTCAAGTGAAGTACAGATCCCTCGAGACGCGCCGAAGCACGAAGAACCCGATCGCGGTAGTTGAGGTCAATCCAAAGCTCTGGATTAGTGTTCGCTGCAAATGAGTAGCGGTGAAATCCGCCCCGCTCGGCGGCGGTAAACTCTGCCTTCGTTCCGTTGCCTAACGTAACC
>Ga0222713_10004276_pt1 | contig 14385 bp, 13 predicted proteins | sample C33_649DmetaG_FD_165061 | JGI IMG/M metagenome (GOLD analysis project Ga0222713, IMG submission 165061) | Estuarine water microbial communities from San Francisco Bay, California, United States - C33_649D | ecosystem: Environmental > Aquatic > Marine > Unclassified | place: USA: California...
AGGGATTGAGTCAATCGAGGCACGGATTGCGGATGAGCGTCAACCGATTGAGATGGTAGTGAACAATGCTGGCTACGGACGATTCGGGAAGATCACGGAACTTGATGCCACAGGCGAGAGCAACGAGATCTTCGTAAATGTCAATGCACTGATGCGCCTCTCTCGAGCGGCGCTCGTGAGCATGGCGCCGCGCAAACGTGGTGCCATCCTCAACGTTGCCTCGGTTGCATCGTTTCTGCCGTTCCCCGGGTTCACCACCTACGCGGCAACAAAAGCGTTCGTGCGCAGCTTCACCCTGGCACTGCATGAAGAGGCGCGACCGTACGGGGTGCGCGTGACGTGTGTTGCGCCTGGCTACACGCCGAGCGGATTTCAGGAGCGCGGCGGGCTCTCATCAACCGCCGGTCAGCCCAGCTTCATGTTGACGAGTGCCGACTTTGTTGCACGTGTGGCACTGGACGCCGTTGAATCGGGACGAGCGCTCGTGGTTCCAGGTCTCATGAACGCCATTTCGGCGCGAATCTTGGGGTTGCTACCGAGTGGCCTACAGCGGCGCGCCGGCGCATTCGCTTCAAAGTTTACGCGCTGACCCGTACGAGCTGAGGCGCACCTTTAGGCGCGGACCCGCCAGCTCACCCCGTCGGACTGATCTGAGAGCTCAATACCGAGTGCCTCGATCGCGTCGCGGATCGCATCAGCATCTGCAAAGCGCTTCTCAGTTCGTGCCGTCACGCGAAGCGCGATCAGGCGCTCGACTGCGGGTGCAAGAAGATCTCGGGCAGTCGGTGCGATTGGGGCGTCCTGCTTAAGCGCCATTGGATCTTCCGTGATGACTCCACTGGTGAGCTCAGCGGGGGCCAGGGTCGATCGCGCTGACCCAGTGCGCGGGAAGCGTGCGCAGAAGGTGTCAATCGGCTCTGATGCACCGCTGTGGAGCGCTGTTTCTCCGGCACCTGGAATCCTGATAGTGACCGCACCCTTTCCGTGCACCGTGATGTGACTCGTGCCGAAATCAATGGAGAGCGCCGTATGTTCGTCAATACCGAGAATTCCGACACCGGGCGTCAGGGTGCGCTCAAGTTCGCGCAACTTTACCTCACCAATGAAGCAGCGTGATGTGTCATGGGTCGCGCCTTCAGCGTTGTTCCAATGCGGGACGATCGCGACGCGCAGTCCGAGCATCGCGCCGACGAGGTCAAGTCCTGGGAGCCAGTGCGCAGGGAGTCCCGCCTTATAGATCTCATAGACAGGGATTGCCGTCTCGCCGCTCGCCGCGGCTGCGGCGGAGGAGGCGATGAGTGTCGCCCCAGCCTGAATGCGCGTGACGAGGCGCTCAACGATCGGCGTCCCCGCCCAACGGAAGAGCGCGCGTGACGGCGAACCTGGTCCCAGGAAGAGGAGGTTCGCCGCATCGAGCGCGCTCAGTGTGGCGCTGAATGCAGTTGGAGCAAGATCGGCACCAGGCCGCTCTGTCTCAGGGAGACCGACGACGGTGGTTGCAACGCCGACTTTGGATCGGAAGAAGACGGCAATCTTCTCGCCCATCTCGGCGCGGTTTGTCTGGAAGTCGTATGAACCGTCAAGCGCGACGAGTGAAGGAGGCGTGCCTCTCGCAGGGAGGCTCGCCACCAGCGCACGGTGCATCGGCGCCATTGAAGGGCCAATCTCACCCGAGCCGATCAGGACGATGCGTCCTCGTGCACTGCGCTCACTCATGCGGACAGTATGGCGCACGTGCCGCCGCTAGGATCAGAGGGTGGCGCGACTGATCCTCTCCGGTGGCGGACTCGGCATCCGCGCCGATGCATGGCCTGAGGCGCTCGACTGGCTGGCGGAAGCCCCAGCGCCACTCACACTCGCCTCACTTGCGTCACGTGATGAGCGACAGGCAACAACCCTTGCCACACTCCTTGGCGCACGAGACTGCACCGTCCACCTGCTCAAACCAGGGGCGTCTGACCCGACGCAGGGCAGCATCTTTCTCTGTGGCGGTGACGCCACGCTGCTCGCCACTGATGCAGCGCGTGCGGCGCAACTTCGCCGCTGGATCGCACACCCTGCCCTCACGGTGATTGCCGACTCTGCGTCGGCGATGGCGCTCGGTCGCCTCGCCGCCTCATGCACCTGTGGCGGGCATCCGATCCGCACCGTTGCCGGACTCGGACTCCTTGGCGAGTGGAGTGTGCTGGCGCACGCAGAGGGACCGCACGATCCGCGACTCGCGGCGTTGCAGGACCCAGGGCATCCGAGCGGCGGCAAACAACTTCCGTTGCGCACTGGGGAGGCGGTCGAGGTGATCGGCGATATTAGCGCTCCACGATTTGAGCGGATGAGCTGGTCTAGACGCTGATCAAGCTAGTTGATCAAACCTGCGGTGCGCTGGGCACAGCGCCTTGCATCATGGCGCTCGGCGGCTCACAAATCGACAACGCGCACGAATAGGACAGCCGCCACACTGCGGCCGCAGCGCATCACAGTGACCCCGGCCGTGACGAATGAGGGCCACATGTGCCTCGTACATGCGCGCGGGCTCAACAAGGTGTAGCCAAGCGTCATGGGCGAACTTCAAGGTTGCGTTGGCCGGCAAGAGCCCGATACGTTTACTCACGCGCTCCACATGTGTATCAACCGGCATCAGTGGCACGCCGAAGCAGAAGAGCATCACGATTGATGCGGTCTTTGGGCCAATGCCAGGAATTGCTGTCAGCCAGTCGCGCGCTTCGAGTGGCGCCATCTCTTCAAGGAACGAAAGGTCGTAGTCACCAGCCTTCAGTCGCGTCGCCCGTAGTGCCGCCTTGATCCGTGGCGCCTTCTGGTCGGCGAGCCCGCCACTCTTGATCACGCGTGCCAGTTGACGGGTAGGCGCGCGCTCAACTGCTGACCAGTCTGCATACATGGCGCGAAGCGCATCAAAGGCGCGCGCCGCATTCACGTCACTCGTGTTCTGGCTCAAGATTGTCGTGACCAGTTCACTGATCGGATCGAGTCGCGGCTTCCATCGTGGAGTTCCATAGAGCCCCGCGAGTCCCGTTAACACGTCGTTCATTAGCTCTGGCCGGCGACGCGCGAGCCCCTTTGCCCACGTCGCTGCAGGATCCACTCGTCGCGCTGCCATCGTCCAATCGTAGCCGTCGCCACGCTCAGCTCGTGCGGGTGCGCCCTGCGCGGCGCGACTCGCACCGCTCACGTTGAGCCATCATCCTCAGTGCCGACGCGGCTGCTGTGAGCCCATCACGGCCCGCTAGACGAGGGAGGATTAAGAAGATGGCAGCACGTTCAAGCGCGGGCGGCGTCCGCATCACTGTTCCAGCCACGTGGATCGCGTCATGGACCCTTTACGACCTTGCCAATACGATCTGGTCGTACGGCATCTTCTCCTATGCGATTGGCCTGTATCTCACAAGCGAAGGTGTGCTTGGTGAGTCTCAAGGGAATCTCTGGCTGCAGATCTCCATTGCCCTTTCTGTTGGTGTGAACGCGCTGGTATCTCCCGCGATCGGCGCACTCTCAGATCGCTCTGGGAGGCGCCTGCCGTATCTGCTCTTCTTTACTGCGCTCGCCATCGTTCCAGCGATCCTCATCCCCTCCGTCCCCGTCATGGTTGGCGTGTTCCTCTTCTGCGTTGCCAACTTTGGCTACCAGTCGGCGCTCGTCTACTACGACGCGACGATCAAGATTGTCAGTACCCCCGCGAACCGAGGCTGGGTATCTGGACTCGGCAATGGGCTCGGGTATCTCGGAACGGTCTTGATCGGCGTGATCATCCTCTTTGGTGGACTGAGCATTGAGCAGGTGTTCGTCGTGGCGCCAATCCTCTTTGCCATTCTCGCGCTGCCGATCTTCATCTTCATTCGCGAAGTTCCGATTTCCCCAAAGCCGAGTCGTGAGAGCGGTCTCTCACTGCGGACAACCGCGAAGACGATTCGAGAGCTCGGTAAGTACCCAGGACTCCGACGCTTCCTCCTTGCGCGATTCTTCTATACCGATGCGCAGAACACGGTGATCTCGATCATGGCAGTCTTCGCCGTCCAGGCGGTTGGATTCTCGCAAGGCGAGGCGAACTATGTGCTTGTGGCACTCGCGACGACTGCGGTGATCGGCGGACTCTTCTGGGGTCGCATGACAGATCGCAGCGGGCCAAAGACGACGCTACGGACGGTACTCACGCTCTGGGCGATTGCGCTAATTGTCGGCGCACTCTTTATCTCGCCGCTTCCATTCATCGTGGCGGGCGTGGTCCTTGGATTCGGATTCGGTGGTCTCGCAGGGGCCGATCGAATCTTGATGCTGCGACTGTCACCGCCAGACAAGCTTGGCGAGTTCTACGGCCTCTACAGCCTCGTAGGGAAGGGATCGCAGGTGATTGGCGGTCTGCTCTACGGTGCGACTGTTGCGCTACTACTCGAACCACTCGGGATAGTGGCGTATCAACTCGGTCTGCTCACGCTCCTCGTGACGATGCTGATCGGCATGTACCTCTTACAGTCGGTACCAGAGAAGCGCGAGGGATAACGGCTCGCGAATGCTCACACGCGGGCCGAGCTGATGGCTGATCAGTCGATTAGGCTGCGGATGATGCGTGTCGTTTCGCTCTGACGCGGGCGCCAGTTCAGGAGCGCCACGGCGCGTGTGATATCTGCAATGAGGCGAGGTGGGTCGCCGGGACGGCGCGGGAGGACCTGAACGTTGGCGGTCCGCTTCGTCGCGCGCTCGACGGCGCTGATCGCCTGTTTGACGCTCGTCCCAACGCCGCTGCCGATGTTGACAGCGTTGTGTCCCAGTGGCGTGCGCTCGTTGAGGAGGTAGTTCACCGCAGCGAGATTCGCAGCGGCGACGTCCGCGACATGCACGTAGTCCCGCAGCGCGCTCCCGTCTGGAGTTGCGTAATCGTTGCCGTATAGCTCAACCGATGCTCCGGTCTCCACCGCGAGAAGCAGGCGCGGGAGCAGATGTGTCTCTGGGTCGTGGCGCTCTCGGACCCGCTCGGTGCTCCCCGCAACGTTGAAGTAGCGGAGGGAGATCGCTCGCATCTCGTGCGCCTCTGCATACGCGCGAAGTGCAAGTTCAAATGCAACCTTGGTTGCGCCATACGGGTTTACCGGATTCAGCGCCGTCGACTCACTGATCGTGCTCGACGTTGGTGCCCCGTAGACGGCGGCGCTCGAAGCGAAGAGGAAGCGCTTCACGCCAACATTGCATGCGGCGTCGAGCAGGTTGAGACTCGCTTGAACGTTGTTTGCGAAGTAGCGTTCTGGGTGTTCGCTGCTCTCTGCAACGATGCTCTTTGCGCCACAGTGCACGATTACGTCAATGCGCGCGTCTCGAAGGAGTTCCTCCACCTTGTCCGTCTCGCCGTAGCCCCCAGTCTTAAACGAGGCCTCGTTCGGGATAGTGTCCGCATGCCCGCTGGTGAGGTCATCCAGGATGACGACGCGCATTCCAGCGGCAATGATTGCATCCGCGGTAGCCGCACCAATGTAGCCAGCACCTCCCGTCAGCAGAATGGAGGTCGTAGGGTCGCTCATATGCAGATTCTAGCGGCGCGCCGCCAGCTACTCGTTTTGCGCGTACGACCGCTCGGCCACGGTGAGTAGTGCCGCGGGCTGATTCTTCACTTCACCGCGCCCAATCGCAACGAGCAGCGCTTCTTGAACGCGCTTGATCCAGGCTCCAGGAGCAACGCCTAGATGTGCAGCGAGGTCGGCCCCGTCAATGGCAAGATCAGCCGGGAGTACTGGGACGTTACTGGCATCCGCCTTTTCGCAGGCGGCGAGCAGTGTCGCCGCCGCAGAGGCGGCGCGCCCTGCACTGATCCGCCGGCGAACCTGCCGCGCCGCATCGCGTGGATCGCCAGTCAGTGCAGCGACACGAATGCGGTACTCAATCGCATCGACTTTTCCGCGTTCCGCGTCGGTCGCGACGTGGTCGGCGGCGCGCAAATGCGCGAGCGCTGCAAGGGTGGCACGCGGTCGCCGCCAACTCGTCAAGAGCTGCTCAGCAGTAGCATCATCTGGAATTGGCGCGAGTAGTTCGGCGAGTCGACCGAGCGGATCGGGAGCGTCTGGGCTCCCTGGCGCACCAACCGCTGCGACTCGCTCAGGGAGCTCGTGACTCCACTGCGCGTCAATGGCGGGCGCAATGACACGCATCACGCCAAGGTCGTGCAGTGCCGCGAGGCCAATCTCTGCTCGCTCCGCAGCGAGGATGCCTTCAATCTCCGCGCCAATGCGCTCGCCAGAGAGCGTCCCGGTGAGTGCGGCGGCCGCGCGGATCGCGTCAGCGGTGCTTGGCTCAATCGTGAGTCCAAAGCGTGCCGCAAAGCGCGCGGCGCGCAGGGCGCGAAGCGCATCCTCCTTGAAGCGCTCCGAAGGTTCGCCCACGGCGCGCAGGATCCGCGCAGTAAGGTCGCCGAGACCGCCATGGGGATCGGCGAACGCCCCGGCAGACACTGGATCTCCAACTTCGCCACGCGCAACGCCGAACGCCATCGCGTTGATCGTGAAGTCGCGCCGCGCAAGATCGCCTTCGATGGTGGCAATGAAGTTCACCGCATCCGGTCGGCGTGCGTCGCTGCTCGGGCCATCCGTTCGAAAGGTGGTCACTTCGCGTACGGCGGCCGCAGTGAGGATCCCAACCGTGCCGAAGCGATTCTCATACTGTGCGTCCGGAAAGGCGGCGCGAAGTTGATCGGGTGTGGCATCTGTGGCGAGATCCCAATCTGTCGGCGTCCGTCCAGCGAGCACATCGCGCACTGCACCACCGACGACGTATACGGCGAACCCGTGCGCGTGGATGCGCCGCATGAGGGTTGCGACGTCTTCTGGAGCGGCGGCGCGGAGTGCCGCCTCAGGGCTCACGCGCCGCTCGCCGTTACGCCCTCTCCGATGAAGAGGAAGTCGCGCCATGCGGCATATGCGTCGTGTTGCAGGTAGGGGAGAAAGATCGCATACACGTCGCAGCGCGGCTCATACGGTCGACGACGGAGTTGCAGGCCAGCCGCCTCTGGAAGTCGGTCGCCCTTACGGTGATTGCAGGACATGCAGGCGGTGACCAGGTTCTCCCACGACCAAGAGTCTCCTCCGCGACTCTTTGGAACAACGTGATCAATGGTGAGTGAGACGCCCGCACGACCGCAGTACTGGCAGGCGTGTTTGTCTCGCGCAAAGATCTCCTTGCGACTCAACTTTGCGCGTGGACGTGGGCGGCGTACCCGGTGTCTGAGGCGAACAACGGATGGTGCGGTCCAACTCCGTGATGCGCTGCGAATCGGTTCGCCTTCCGCAAGGATTTCAGCCTTGCCGCCAAGCACGAGTCGGAAGGCGCGCGGAAGCGAGGCGACATTCAGTGGCTCGTAGTCCTGGTTGAGGATCAAGACTTCGCTACTCATTGCCCGATCGTATCAGCCGCGCCGAGCAGCTCAATGCGGTCACCCGTGACCACGGGTCCCTCTCGGAGCACCCGTGCGTACCAGCGCGAGTCTTCCGGACGCACTTTATGGCTGACGCGCGCGATCCGCCAGTCCTCAAAGCTTCCTGCAATGTTCTTGCAGGGGGCGGCCGGTTCGCTGAGCTGGATGATTGGTCCACCTTCTGGTGTGCCGATTTGTAGTCGATCACCTGCACGCAGTCCACCGAGATCGAGTCCGCTCACGGTGAGATTCTCGCCAATCGCACCAGGGTAGAGGTGGTGTCCATCTGCGTTCACGCGTGCGATCTGCTCCACCCCAAAGAGGCAGACGGCCTTCTCTGGGCCACCGTGTATCGGTTCCTTGGTGCGCTGGCCGTCACCGACAAGCCCTCGCGTTGTGATGACGGTGCGATCGATCGGTCGCTTCGGCACGCCACCCGGGTGCGAGACGTTGATGCTGCTGACGACTCCGCTGCTACCCGCGAGTGGTCGTGGGATCTCGCGCCGCGCTGCGGTCAGGTCGTCCGCTTGCCGTTCCTGGTCCGCCTCCGAGGATGCTGACGATTCACTCATACGAGAAGTTTACGCGAAGCCTTAACGATATAGATAGGCGGCAACGGCCTCTGTACGCCGATCTTGGTATCGGTCAATCGCGTGCTTCAGCTCTTCTGACGCACTGATCGCCCGCAGGGTTAGTCCTGGGATCTCGTTAAGGCTGTGGTAGGCGTAGCCGATCCCATGTCGGGCGATGTCGTCCCCAAAACCAGTCCCGGCAGGTGCAATCATGGGAATTCGATGATCTAGCGCGGCCCACATCAACGCGGATCCGCGCCCCTTGTAGCGCTTCAGGTCATACGGCAGGATGATGGCCGACGCATCGGCAAAGAGCGCATGAAGCTTCGCGGGAGGTAACCCACTCGCACTAAACGTCACGCCCTCTGTGGTCTTAAGCTTCTGCACAACGTCAGGGAATTGGCTAGCACCTTTCGAGCCAATCTGAACTGTGTATCGCGATCCGCTTGGGAGTGTGGCCTTAAGTTGCTTCACGATTGTTTCTGCATCAGCCGTCCCCTGCTCTCTTCGGCTTGCATACACATACACATGCGGACGTGTTGAATCTAACGGCTTCAAAAGAGGAGCACAATTCGTTGCTTCGTTTGGCCAGGGTACCCAGGCCACATCGAGTCCAGATACCTCTGAATAGCGCTGGGCCATCGATTCGACTTCGATCCCAAATCGAAGGTCTACGTCACCAGCACGTTCATGCCACCGCTTCAACTGAAGACCAAAGTAACGTGGATCTAGGCCTCGCCGTTCATGCCCTTGTGAGCTGAACCGTAAGCGGAACTTCAGGCTCTCGCGAGGCCCGGCAGCTGACTTAAGGCGATTGATGTTCCGAATCACCGTTTCAACAGTGATCGCTATCCCGGTAGGGATGAAGATCGTTGCATCTGGGTGCTTGGCAACCTCATCTTCAAGCACATCAAATAGAGCTGGATGATCTGCACGTTCCCAATCAAGCCGTATGAGACGATGGCCAATTGGACCCGCAAGCAACGGATCTACTATTCGAGTGATGCGACTGGGGATCATCAGTGTGAGCAGTGGTCGTGGCGCGTCGCGAAGAATTCTCTCTGTATTTCGAAAACGTGTGACGCCAACCATGTCTTCGGGTGCACGGTTTCCAATCAGTAGCGTTTCCCCCGGCCACTTGTGGGCAAATCGTTCGATTGCCTCCGTCCAGTGCCCGACGCCATGTTGGAGAGTGGGTCCAGCGGCGCCCCCGTGGAGGACATGAGGCGGGCCAGGCTCAATGGCGATCAGGAGAGGCGGCATGGTCGGAAGAGTAGCAGGCTCTGTGCGAGAATCAGCGCATGGGAAAGCGCAGCGCACCAGCCAAGACGAAGGTCGCCAAGTCCACGTGGGCGACGAAGCGCGGCCTTGCGCAGATGCTCAAGGGCGGCGTGATTATGGATGTGGTGACGCCCGCCGAAGCGAAGATTGCCGAAGAGGCAGGGGCCGTGGCGGTGATGGCGCTCGAACGTGTCCCATCAGATATTCGCCGCGATGGTGGCGTCGCGCGCATGAGCGACCCCGACATGATCAAGGGGATCCTTGATGCGGTCTCCATTCCAGTTATGGCGAAGGCGCGTATTGGACACCATGTAGAGGCGCAGATCCTTGAGGCACTCGATGTTGACTACATTGATGAATCGGAGGTGCTGACGCCGGCCGATGACCGATTCCACATTAACAAGCACGAGTTCAGTGTCCCATTCGTCTGTGGCTGCAAGGACCTTGGTGAGGCGCTTCGCCGCATCAACGAAGGCGCCGCCATGATGCGCACCAAGGGCGAGGCGGGTACGGGGAACATTGTTGAGGCAGTGCGCCACATTCGCACCGTTGCCGAGCAGATCGACGCACTTAAGGGCCAGAGCGAGAAGCGACTCCGTGCCGCCGCCAAGGAGATGCGCGTTCCGTATGAGCTCGTGAAGATCACGGTGAAGGCGGGCCGCCTGCCAGTCGTGAATTTCGTTGCGGGCGGGATTGCCACACCAGCGGACGCAGCGCTCTCCATGTGGCTCGGTGCAGATGGCGTCTTCGTTGGCTCCGGAATCTTCAAGTCGAAGAACCCGGCAAAGACCGCAGCGGCGATCGTGCAGGCAACCACACACTGGTCTAACCCAACGATTCTTGCCGAAGTATCAGCGGGGATCGGCGAGGCGATGAAGGGGATTGAGATGCGTACGATTCCGGAGTCGGAGCGACTCTCCTCTCGCGGCTGGTAACTGATGGCCGGCGCGTCGCGTCGAACGTCAGCACCCGTCATTGGCGTGATGGCGGTACAGGGTGACTTCCGAGAACATCTCGACACGCTCGCCGCGATCGGCGCGCAGGGACGCGAGGTTCGACTCCCAGCAGATCTTGAGGGCGTGTCCGGGCTCATCCTCCCTGGCGGAGAGAGCACCTCAATGCGCAAACTCTACGAACGGTGGAACCTCGTTGCGCCGATTAAGGCGCTCGCTGCGCGTGGTGCACCGATCCTCGGCACCTGTGCTGGAGCGATTCTTCTCGCAACATCAATCAGTGACGGCGATGCACCGGTGCTATCTCTCATTGACATGGAGGTGCAACGAAATGCGTTCGGACGTCAACTCGAATCGTTTGAAACTTCACTGACGATGCAGAGTCTCAAGCCCGGAGGTGGCAGCACACCGCTCCGCGCCGTCTTCATTCGTGCGCCAGAGATCGTCCGCGTCGGCCCCGCGGCGAGCGTGGTCGCGCAGCTCCCAGACGGTCGAACTGTTGCCGCACGGCAGGGAAACATCGTCGGCATCTCCTTCCACCCAGAGATTGCGGGTGAAACACGCCTCCACCGCTGGCTCGTCGACCAGGCAGCGCAGCACGCCCGTCGTGGCTGAGCGGAACGTCGATTCACCGCCGCGCGTCAGACTTGCTCGAATCACAGACCTTGCTGCGCTCGTAGAGATCTCCCGCCGCGCACAACGTGCGGCGCATGACGGCCCAGCAGAGATTCGCTCACTCGGTCTGCCAATTGCGCCAGCCGCCCTCAGCATTTACCAACTCTTTCGCATGCCGCTCAGCCTGATCCGCTCCTCCGATGCGATCTGGGTGCACCAGCGCGGCTCAACGCTCGATGGTTTTGCGCGAGTAGAGCGCGACGTGCGCGGTGATTGGACCATTATTGAGCTTGCCGCCGTGGATGATGCGTCGCGTGCGCGACTGGTCGCGCGCGTGGTGCGCGAAGCGGGTCGGCACGGCGTGGTGCGAATCCATGTTGCGTGCAGAGAGGATGCAGATACCTTGGGACTGCTGAGCGCTTCAGGGTTTCAGTCCTATGCACGCGAGACGCTCTATGCGTTGAACATAGATCGCGCGGAGCCGCTGACGACAACGGCGCATGGGCTCGTCCGGCCAGGCCGCACCAGCTCACCACTGCGCGCGGTGCGCGCCGCCGACGCGCTGCCAATTGCGCAACTCATGACGCGAATCACACCGCCTGCTGTTGCGCGAGTTGAACTGGCGGATGCACGCGATTGGGAGCGGGCCGCGGCGGGTGAGTGGGCACCGCGTGCGAGCATCAGTCCACTCCTTCGACTTGTAGAGGGGAGCGCGTATGTTGTCGACGGTGGCGCGGGCGACATTGATGGCTGGGTCCATATCGGGATTGCGCGCGAGCAAGGAGAAGAGCACCCGCACACCTTGCGGATCACCACACTCCCGGGCGTTGACCCCGCGCCGCTGATCGCCGCGAGCCTTACCGAGATTGCCGCGGGCGCATCGCGTGCCGGGCGAGAGAGGGGTGTGATCCTCGCAGTGGTTCGCAGCTACGAGTCCGGTCTCGGCGGCGCGCTGCGCGCACAGGGATTTTCTGAGATCGCCGAACTTCGACTTGCCGTCCGTGACGCACGTGCTCGCGTGAGTGCCCCTGGGATGGTCCCCGCAATCGGTTAGCCAGTTCCGCTCGACTGGCCGTCGCGCTAGGATTCTGCCAATGAGCCTTGCCAACACCCCACACGACGGCACCAGCCCCATGCTGGCGCCCACGGTCGTGCAGGAGGAGGCGATCGTCGACAACCTCGACCTTCTCCTCGACTGCCTTCCGGGGGAGATCGTTGCCAGCATCCGAGAGCTCTCCACGCGTGAAGAGTTGGCCGCGGGTCGCGATGGACTCCTTGAGGTAGTGATGGATCTTGGCCGCCGGCCCGAAGCGCGACTCACCTCTGGTGACGTCACGCTGCTCGAACGAGAGGTGACAGAAGAGGATCTCTCGTGGGTGATCTCACGCATCGGCGACTTTGGTGGTGACAATCGAGCCGGCATTGAGCGGACGCTGCATCGCATCTCTGCGATCCGAAATCGCGCGGACCGCGTCGTTGGTCTCACGTGTCGTGTAGGTAGATCCGTCTTCGGAACGATTGAAATCCTACGCGATCACATTGAGTCTGGAAGGTCGATCCTGATCATGGGGCGACCAGGCGTGGGAAAGACCACCATGCTGCGTGAGGCGGCGCGCGTCCTCGCCTCCGAGTTCTCCAAGCGCGTGGTGGTCGTTGACACGTCGAACGAGATCGCGGGAGATGGTGACATTCCACATCCAGCAATCGGCAAGGCGCGGCGAATGCAGGTGAGCGCTCCGGAGCGACAGCACCTGGTGATGATTGAGGCGGTTGAGAATCACATGCCCGAAGTGATCGTGATTGACGAGATCGGTACGGAGGCGGAGGCGATCGCGGCACGCACGATTGCGGAGCGCGGCGTGCAGCTGATCGGCACCGCACACGGCAACAACCTTGACAACCTGATGCTCAATCCAACGCTTACCGACCTGATCGGCGGAATTCAGAGCGTGACCTTGGGCGATGATGAGGCACGACGTCGACGAACGCAGAAGAGTGTGCTGGAGCGGAAGGCACCGCCAACGTTTGATGTGGTAGTTGAGATCATTGATCGTGACCACATCCTGGTGCATGAAGATGTGGCCGCCACTGTGGACGCACTCCTTCGTGGCGATGCGGTTGCACCCGAAGAGCGGTGGCGCGACGAGTCCGGTGTGCATCGCACCCATCAGCGCATCCGACCCGGCGCCCTTCCAGGTGTTGAGCAGCGCCGATTCGGCGGCCTGACGCCAGGAGACGGACGCCGTGATGGCCGCGGAGAGCGCTCAGCATTTGACGATCGCCGTACGTCTTATGACGCGCGTGATGAGGGCCGTGGTGGTTGGAGAAAACATCGTGATCGCTCTCGGCGCGCGGGAGCCTTCGATGATCTGCGTAACCCAGCAGCCACGATTCCAGGGGGAACAGCGGCGCAAGTGATGCCAGCACTCGATGCTCGGTTTCAAGAGGGTGCCACCTCCGGTAGCTGGCGACCGACACGAGGCTGGGTGAGCGGTGGCATGGCGGGCGCAGTTGCAGCAATGGATCACGAACCGGTCGCACGTACCTCCGACGGAGCGCGCATCCCTGCTGCGTGGGATGACGCGCCAGACGCAGATGAGCTGGAGCGAAACACAAGCCCGCTCCCTGAGATGCGCATCTACGCGCACGGCATCTCACGGAAGAAGCTTGAGGTTGCCATCCGCGAACTTGGGCTTCCCGCAAGCACCGCGCGTGGTCCCGAAGATGCCGATGCGGTGATGACGATCCGTAACGAATTCAAGCAGCGCGGAGTGCAACTTGTGGAGGCGGAGCGTCGCGGGGTGCCGATCCATGTGCTGAAGTCGAATGCCTCCGCACAGATGGAGCGTGCACTCTTGGCACTCTATGAACTGCCGGACGACCCGCGTGAGATGGCGCTTCGCGAAGCGGCGGCGGGGGTGCAAGAGGTGATGCGCACCGCACATCCGGTTGAGCTTGCGCCGCAGAGCGCCTTCATTCGCCGACTGCAACACCAACTCGCGGGCGAGTCGAACATCACCAGTAGTTCTCGCGGCCGAGATCCGCATCGCCGCGTGCGACTTGAGCCGCCTGGACGCGCCTCAAGCACGCCGCGCCGACGTCGCTAGGCGACGAAAGAGTCCGCTCATGTTCATCAGTTTTGAGGGGCCCGACGGCTCAGGGAAGTCAACGCAGATCGAGGCGCTCGCGGCTGAACTTCGTGCAGCGGGCAGAGAAGTGGTGACCGTACGTGAGCCAGGAGGAACGCCGGCGGGCGAGAAGATTCGCGCGATTCTCCTCGGCGAGGGTGGCACCGTTCCAGTAGATCCTCGTGCTGACGCACTCCTCTTCAATGCGTCTCGAGCGCAACTCGTTGCGGATGTGATCGAACCGGCGCTCGCACGCGGCGCCATTGTGATTGCCGACCGTTTCGCCGACTCCACGCTGGCCTATCAGGGCTACGGGAGTGGACTCCCACTCGACGCGTTGCGCGCGATCATTCACTTTGCAACGGCGGGTCGCACGCCAGACCTCACGCTGCTCCTCGACCTTGATGCAGGTCACGGACTCGCTCGAA
>Ga0222713_10004278_pt1 | contig 14384 bp, 33 predicted proteins | sample C33_649DmetaG_FD_165061 | JGI IMG/M metagenome (GOLD analysis project Ga0222713, IMG submission 165061) | Estuarine water microbial communities from San Francisco Bay, California, United States - C33_649D | ecosystem: Environmental > Aquatic > Marine > Unclassified | place: USA: California...
TAATAACTTGGTGTGTTTTCTTTACTCATAACAATAGGTTCTTTTTAATTTGCTTGGCGACAGCCTCTACCACATCAACAGTTACTGCGTTGCCGCACTGCTTGTATCGGTGGGTGTTAGCCATCTCCTTTACTTCACCATCCACGATTCCGTACTTGGTATGGTTGTCGGGGAATCCTTGCAGTCGTTCGCACTCAATAGGTGTGAGCCTACGGATACGATACCCATCAAACAATCCTTGGTTGTTGTGCTTGGGATCAGTGAGTGTGGGTGAGTCATCACGAACCGAGTGGTTGTAGAAGTCAAGTGCCTTCGGCTCCCCTTCATAGAACTCGTTCTCTCGTACAATCTTATTGGCCGCTTCGTATGTGAAGTTAGGCTCAACAACTTTCATTTGGTTTGCAAACTGCGTTACCGCCGGAGCAATACCATCCCCATCGTACACACGGTTTTGCATATAGGGTTGCGTTCCGTTGTTGGATTCGTTTAGCTTGTTGAGTTGCTTGACCTCGTGAGGACCAGACTCAATAACAATATCCCAAGAGTGCTTCGCAGTAATGCTACTCCGTCCACCAGTTCTTACTGTAGGCATCGTGTCTTTACCACGCACATCACTAGGATACTTTACCTCTACGAGTTGGAGTCCGGAGTGTAGGTCGTGTTGACCTCTTGCCGTAAGAGTTTTGCTAACGGCTGCTCTTGTGCCTTCCAAAGAGATATTTTTTCTACCTGCTTCTGTGATAGGAAATACTGATCCGGTATAGTGGCGGGGTCTTCCAAGATATCCGACAAGGTAGATTCTCTCACGATTTTGGGGGAGAAACCACGCTGTATTAAGCAACTGCCATTCGAGTGTATAACCCCCAAGGTCGGTAAACGCTTGGATGATTGCCGCAAAATCTTCGCCAGCATTTGAGGAGAAAGTTCCTTTAACATTCTCCCACACAAATACTCTTGGTCGGCACTCATCAATGAGCCTAATTGCTTCCGAGACAAGGGAGCTCCGCTCTCCTGACATTCCCTTTCGCTTTCCGGCAAGGCTAAAATCTTGGCAAGGACTTCCGAAAGTGATGAGGTCGATTCGAGGAAGGTCTCCTCCGTAAACATCTGTAACTGATCCGACATAAGTTGAGTTGGGGAATTTGTGTTTGTAAACTGCGATGGCGTGTTGGTCTACCTCCGAAAAGAAAGCATTGACCTTATACCCGGCACGTTCAAAGCCGAGGTGGAATCCGCCTATTCCACTAAACAAATCAAGATGATTGATTACCATTTGTTAAATCGTTGATACCTTGTCCAATTATTTTTCCCTCACCGAGGGACTCTATTACCACCTTTGTATCCGCTGCCCTTGAGTTCTTCAATAGCTCGGAGCGTAGGCGTGTCATTGTCTTCCTATCGTATGTCATTACCTCATATGCCGTAGCATATTTAGTCACAACCCACGACACTGCACGCTGTACCTGCTTGCCCTTGCGGACTATCAGTTTCACGTTTTGGAAATAGCGAATCGGTATACTCATCTACTTCAACTAATGTCTTCCACAAAATCTTTGGGGCAAGCTCAACAAAGGATTGGCGTGAGCCTCGAACATCTCCCTTAAGTAGGATCAGGTTGTCACCTTTCTTGTTCGCTATCACCACAACGTAGTAGTCGCAGTGACCTTTGTCTGGTATATCTATTACACTGTCCTTATGGTAGAGGATGGAGATGCAATAGGTATTGTCTTTACCTTTTGAGTTCCCGACATAAGCAGGGGGCACAACCCCTTTAGGTGCAACCCCCCACTCAAATGCCAGTAAGTAGAACAGACCTGTTTCTAAATTAGAAAGGGAGGTCGCTTGCTCCACTGGTTTTTGCCTTGTATTCAGCGGCTCCGGCTTTCGCCTTCTCCGAATTGGGATTGTAAATCTTACCCATTGGTTTGCCTGCCTTACTCAAAGTCAAGGTGATGTACACATTCCCCTTCTCGGTTTGATACTTTGGGAGGTCTGCGATTTGTGCTGCGCTCAAAGAGATGCGCCACGATGATAGCTTACCCTCGTAGTATTTGGGTTCATCAACGTATCCGATCAGGTCGGAGTCATAGGATTGGGCTTTGTCTGCCATTGTGTGAATTGATTTAAAAATTAAACCGTGAACTCCGCAAAGAACTTTTCCGTGCGGCTATTGCTGTCAAGGTACTGAAGCACCCGGCTTGTGGCCAGTTCAAACTTCCGCTTACCCGACATCAATGTCTCCTCCGAACAATGCACCAATGCGGGCAAGTAAGGATAAGCTTTCTCTTGTGCCACCCAAAAGAATGGGCGACCAGGGAATGCTGTGCTGTAGATGTATGCTTGGAGGTCGTAGTTGTAGACAAATATGTCACGCTTAAAACCACCAATAGATACGGTACTCTTGGAGTCGGTGATGTAGTTGTCGTTCAACACATCAAGGAATCCACGTACCGGCCAGTCATTCATAAACACCGTAAACTCTTTTTGGAATTCACCCATAAGGAATGTGTCACGAAGACCTGTCTCATCAAGCCTATCAATCATATCGATAGCCTTTTGTATGTCGTCAAGACCGACGACCATCTTATCTCCTGCCGTTTCAAGATACGACTGGTACCACTCCTTGTACTTGTTGGTCATACGAGGAGCCTTGCCTCCAATCTCCGCACATATCTCCACATCAAAGTCCGCATCCAAGACAAAGAAACTTTTGTCAAGGTCATCGGGTGTGAATAGAAGACAGTCGTAGAGAGAGCCAAACATTAAAGCATCGGACTTCTTCTTGAGTTGTCCTGCCATATACATCTCGAATAGTCGCACATCTTTCAGTGCTTCCTTCAATGCTGAAGATGAGATGTAGTTCTTGTTGAACTTCTCAAAGAGTTTAATGCCGAGCTCCATTACTTGTCAAGGAGTTTGCGTAGCTCGTCTTGCTCTTTCTTATTGAGCTGCTTTCCGTAGTGCTTGATGGTTATTTCAAAACGATTTGCACGTTCCTCTTTATCCTGCGCACCGGAAATGTACATCACCGCCTTTGTGAAGACGGACTCTGTGCCTGCCGCATCGGTCTTTTGTTGCTGCTCTTGCTTTGCAATCGCCATATTCACCTCGTTGCTTGAAGCAATAGAAGTTTCAATACCGATACCGAGCATAGCCAAAGCACGACCGAGTGCCGAGGTTTCACAGTTCTCAATGTATGAGGTCTTGTTAATGTGTGAAGCCGTGCGGTCTTCTTGTGCGTGTGCCGTGGCGATCAGGCGATTTGTCTGATCAAGGATGGAACACTTGATGATGCACGACTCCGAATCCACGGCTACGATTTCGTTGTGGATTGACCACCCTTCGTACTTGGATTCCTTGCGGAAGAAAAGGAGTCGCTGGTTTACCTCAACGTATTCCTTCCCTTTGATGTTGGTTGTTTTAAATTTATAATCCATATCAATTTGAATGTTAGCAAAGTTAATAATCTATTGTCATCTGACCAAACCTTTTCTCAAGTTCCCGCCCGATAGCCTCAAGACGGTAGACCTGAAAGTTGTAACTGTCTCTTGGAAGATTCCCTTTGATCAGTTTACTTGTGGCTTCTTTGTGGTACTTGAGCAACTTGTTGGTCGGCAAGTTGTTGCTGTCATTAAGGCGTTCAGCGTGCGAGTTTGCCGCCTCCTTGTCGGAGAACGTACGCACTACCTTAATATCGCTACGCTTGATGACATCGTAGGTCATATAGTCAGCGTTGAATGATACGAAGTATGGCGATTTCATTTTAAACTAATTATGATTTTGTCTTCCACGATAATGTCACCATCTTGAATTGCTTGGATGTACTTCCTTAAGATAGCTATAGCCTTCTCCGCTTTCTTGTCGTTGCGGCTATGGCGTAGCTTGCGTATCACCGACAACTTGTCGTTGATGTATTGCTCACCGAGCTTGGTGACAACGTACTCCCCTCGGGACACCCGCTCTATTAGACCGGACTCAAGGAGTCGGTTGAGGTTGGATGTGTAGTAGCCTTGTGAGCTTGCGTACTTGCTACCGTTGATAGCCTTCGCAAAGTTTTGGATTTGGATCAGGCCAGTTGGCTTCTCCTCAAGGATAAACTTCAAAAGTTTTTGGGTCTTGTTCATAGTTGGTTGGTTTAATCAATAAGTAATACGTTGTAATCACGGTCACTAATCACCTCAAACGATTGCTCGTTGATGTCGGACCAGGCTGTGCCTGCCCATCGTTTCTTGGCCAGCGATATAGCTTGCCGTTTAGTGGTTGCTATCTCGGTGTTCCATCCACCGCTATAGAACGAATAGATATATCGTTTCTCTTTCATAGGTATTTGAATTTGAAATCTTGGTCGTGTTCATCCCGGGCATAGGTGATGTAGTCATCGGTGTCCTCGTTGTAGTCCATCCCCACATCAAGAGAGTGGACTGATCCACCGCTCGCATCTATGGTGAAGAACCCACCTGATTGATAGCCTTCCTCAAGGAACTCTCCGTAGATTTTTACCTTGGGGAAATCTTGTGCGACCATCTCTTCAATGCGCTCAAGGATTGGGAGCGGTACCGCCCACGCCGTGTCAAAGAATAGGACTCGGTCACCGTCTTCGTTGAACTTGGTTTCCAAGTAGGCGGCATTCCATTTAGTCCCCCAGTTAACTCGGTTCCAAGAGTACCAATCGGGAATGTTGTTTGCTTTGCAATACTCCTCCTCCTCCTTGCCGAGGTTACCCCGGAATAGGTTGGCTGGTGGTGGGATAATCTTTTCAAAGTTGATGGGTTGCTCCGAGGCAAAGCCATCACCGATGGTGTTGAAGAACTTCTCTACTTGTTTCTTATCGCCCGAAATCTCAAGGGCGTGGCGCATCCAGTTAGGCATAGTTGAAATGATGTTTAAATTGTTATACAAATATAGTTTATTAAATCACAAAAGTCAAGAGGTGGGGTGTCTTTTTTTTCTCTTACGTTGCAGGTCGTAGCGTAGGTACTCGTAACCCCGAGCGATCAGGGCTAACCCAACGAACCAATACAATACTTTCATTGCTTGACATCTTTGAGGTTACCGTCCCAAGCTTCTCCGTTGAGATACCATACCCAATTCTTTTGGTTGATTCTCACTCCTTCAACAGCGTTGAGTCGCTCCTTGGTGGTGTTGCTAAACCACCCAGCGTTGGTCACCGACAAGGTGCGCTCGGGGTCGTTGTATTGGTAGGCAATCTCGTTGCCGTGGAGCAGGAGTACCGATACGTTTGGTAGGACTCGAACCTCGGTGTTGCCCCGCTTGAACTTCTTGCCCACGAGTAATGCTTGGGCGGCATCCATTGAAATCTTTTTCATCTCTCTATTTTATTTTAGGTTAATTGCTTTGTCACACAGTGTTGCTATGAACGTGAGGTCTGGTCCATCCATCTCAAACTCAAGGCTGTCCTCCGGTTCCTCTTCGGATAGTTCCGCAAGTATCATATTGAAGTGCCTGTCCTTGGTGCGTAGCCCCCGAACCACAGCCTCAATAGCTTGTGCGAGTTCATCTTTCTCCCCGTCGGCTATGTAGATCAGGTATTCAACGGCTTGGTCTAATTGCATTTCTGTTTTCATAATTAAATAATTGAGCGGTTACGTACTACGATTCGTGTTGAGGTTGTCCCATCCCATTCCACCTCCATACCGTGGTGTTCAAGGGTGCGAGCGATTTGGTGTCCGTTGCCTGACCAGCATAGGTAGAGGTCATCTCCTTTGCGTAGATCAGCGGCATCTTGTGCGTGGTAGAAGACCGCTTTCTCGGCTTCGGCTTCGGACATTTCTGCCCACCCACAAGATTGACAGCACATAAAGTTTTGCTTTGCGAAGTATCCATCTTTGCGGAGTTGGGCAAAGGCTTTGGAAAGATTTGTTTGGCGTTTCATAGTTCAAGCTTTTAAAGTGAGACAGAATCAAGTAGGTCAAGTGCTTCTTGTAGTAGTGCTACAATCGGGTGGTCGTAACGCTCATCGGCTACTTGCCCGACATATTCAATGGCTTCAGATATCGCATCTTGTAGTTGCTCGATGTCGTTGGTGAGGATGGTCTTTGGTTCCATAGTGTTGGTGTGTTAGTTGTGTTAGGTAAAGATAGTGTAATGAATCTCAAAAGTCAAGAGGTCACGCAAAAAATTATTCAAGTTCTTGTAGGTCAATGAGAATATTCCCAGCCATATCAATGAATCCGTTGCGGATCAGGTCACGAGCGGTGCGACCATAAGAGCCTTGGAGAGTCCACGCCATGCCAGTTTCAATGAGCCTTGCGAATAGTGCGAGCATTTCTTCGTGGGTCATATCGCCTTGCTCGTACTTCATTAGTTGTTCAAGGAGTTGCATATCAATTGAGGTGTTGGTTAAAGATGTATGAAGAGTTTGGAACATCAAGGATGTCGGCGGGGTCATAGAACACGATGGTTCCGAGGTGCTTGTAGTACATTTTTTGGGTGAGCATTTGCTCCTTGTTACAGTCCCAAGCTACTCCCAATTGGGAGGTGATGAACTCAACGCATTGGTCTATGGTGGGGAAAGAAAAAACTTGCATAGGATCAGAGTTTTTGGAGTGAAACAATTTGCTCGGCCAGTGTTCGGGTGTTGTAGGATTGGAAGATGATGCCGCCGCCAAAGCTTTTATTGTGGAACTTCTTGCCGCCAATCTTCTTGGCTCGGAACACCGCCTTTACATATCGCTCTTCGACTCCCTCGCTCCGCAATATTTGGGTGGTGTGTTCGTTGTCGGAGAACATAGCATTAAAGTGTATGGCGTATCGTGGGTTGCCGTTGACATCGTTGGGTTGTCGGTTTTGGTTGAGGGATTCCTCAATCTCGGCAATACGTTTGGCCTTGAGGAACTCAATGTCCTCTTCGGGTGTGGAGATGTAGGTTTGGTACACGATTGTGTCAAGGCTCGCCAATACCTTGTTTAGGTCTTCATACGGCGGCATAGCCTCCGATTTGTAGATGGTCATACATTCGGCAAACAAGGCATTGATGTGTTGGTCTACAATTTTAGAAACGAACATTCGGGTTTTCATAGTTTTGCGTGTGTTAAAAGTTAAATTTCCAGAGGGATCAGGAGTTGACAGTTAGAGGTGGTCAACGATAAATTCGTGGATGAACTCCTCAATTCGGTCGGGTAATTCATCAACCAAATCCTCGGAGAGTCCCTTGCTCTTGGCAAGTTCCATAAGTTTGATGTGTGCGCTCTCGTTTGGGCTATTGTGTAGGCGAGAGGTCAAGATGTCGGAGATTTCAAATAGGAGTGACATAGGTTCGGGGGGTGTTAGTTTTTCTTAAGTTCAAGACCTAAAACGTAGGAGAACATCACATTAGCAAACACGATGATTCCAAGGAAAATTGATTGAGCCACGTTGGGTTCGCAATTGACCATATCCATCAATAAGACCATAAGGGCAAACGTGAGGAAAATGGCGAGGAAAAGGAGGGTTTTCATAATCTCGGGGATTAGGGGGTTAGTATCCAAATTTTGTGGCGATTTTCTCCGCCATCGTGAGTTGTTCGTCGGCAAGTTCTACGAGTTCTAAAACCCGAGCATCATCAAGTTCCAAGTCCTCAATGTCATCAAACGTGATGATGTAGGGCTTGATATTACGCAAGGCGATTGCCGTTTCCAAAACGTACATAGGCATACGGCGGCGTAGGTTATCAAATCGGCGGAGGTTCGCATTTACTTTGGCTACAAGTTCCATAATTTCTAAATTTTAAAGGTTAAGTTTCTTCTCTAATTCTTTGACCGCACCCAAGCGGAACTTGATATCCTCAAGAAAATCCAAGTCACCATCTTCTTGCAAGATGTCGTTCAAGTGTTCCTCCAAGTGACATAGGGCAAGTTGCAAAACATTTACCTCTACATCTCGTAGGCTCAATTCTTTAATGCGATAGATTTTTGGCGTTTCCATTTTGTAGTTATTGTTGGTTGATGATGCTAAAGTAGTTTAATGAATCTCAAAAGTCAATAGGTCCACCCAAACTTTATTGCAACTCATTGAAAGTCAACGAGAAAAATTTCACCACAACCCAAAAGCTTCTTTTTCGCCCTAATGGAATACACGCCCACACATACACGCACGCACGAGGCCAGATGCCTGATCCACAACACTTTACACCCAAAAAGTTCAAGTAGACAGTTTTCTGATCCCCTTGATTTTCAACGAGTTATATTGATTATATTCAAGTAAGTGGTTCAACCTTTGAGGGAGGTATTTTGATTTGGAGAAAGGGGGAGGGGGCTTTATCAAGTAGGGAAATATTTCACCTTGCCCAAACCTATGTTCCCGCCTTGATTCAATCACGCCACAACTCACGCCCATAGTCAAGCATCCACGCCAACGCCATAGTCAAGTAAAAACGCCAAAAGTTTTTGGGGTTCGGATTCGGGTTTGAGGGGGGTGGGTTTTGGATTATCGTTTCTGGTTTGGGTTGTTGGTGTGTAGATAGTAGCGATTCTCCCCCGTCCACGTATAACTCCCCTGGAAAATCAAGATGTTGAGTGATGCTGTCCCAATGGCAAGTATGTGGGGTACTCACTATGTTCATCAAATGCAAGAGTTAAAGTAAAGGTTTAAGGTTTGTTGATAATTGATGATTTATAAACTAGAGGCTATACCACTTGCATATGTCATTTTTTTACTGTAACTTTGCTAGCGCTTGAAAGCAGTGATGCATTTACGCTGAGGCGGGTGGTGCTTGATGCCCACCGCCCACGCTAACGGGAAAACAAGGATAAGGAAAGTAAGAAGCGTGTGTTCAAGCAAATTACGATGTGTCAAGGGCTTGCTGTGTTTAAAGAAAAAAGGTTAAAGTAATACTTTAAGTTGTTGTGTGTTCTGCTGAGTTTGACATAGAGTGGGTGGAGGAGCGCTGGACAGCCTTCCTTGATGCCGTATCATACCCCTACAAGGCTGAAGGACAAGATGATGTATTTTTGTTCGTATGATTATAAAGGCAGGAAACAAGTACCGCATCGTGTCTTCCAAGGGGAAGAAGCTCGGTGAGTACGACACACGAGATCAGGCACTCAAGAGGCTCGGTCAGATTGAATACTTCAAGAACAAGGCCGCAGGCAAGTTTGAAGAAGGTGGGGAGGTTGAACCCGAAGAGATGATGGAGGAGAAACAGGAGGCTATGGATAACGCCTCGCTCACCGAGAAGATGTCTAAGGTGGTCAAGGAGAAGGACCTTGATATGGTTGTTGGGGTGATGGAAATCCTCAAGAAGATTGAAGACAAGGACAACAGAGAGGACATCCTTGAAGACATCATCGAAGACTTTAAGGTGCAAGGCATTGAGTTCGACTACTCCGTTATGGAGAAAGAGGTGATGGGTGAAGAAGAAGAGCCCGAAGAGGAAGAAGAGTCTAAACCGCTAATGGTATTCATCACCAAATGAAGCCTATCTTCAAATATGCCGTAGGAGGGCCCATCGTCCCTGATCCACGCAAAGGGGTGAAGGAGCCCGTGATGACAGCTGACCTTGCCGCCGCCCTCACCAAGGCCGCACAGCAACGACCACTGTCTATTGAAGGGAAGGTAAACGCATCACTCGGAGACCCAAAAGGACGTGCCGCAGAATACGCAGGAGACTTTGGCGCTAAAGACGGGAACGGACCAATTGACAATATCCGCCACCCGCTTGCTGCTGCATATACCGCAGAGGCTGTGCAAGACAAAGTAAAGAGCGTAGTAGGAAACAACCCACTCGGTAATGCGTTTGGTACTGCCGTAGGATTTGCGTTCTCCAATGCCGCTGGCATAGGTCACGAGGCACGAGCGCTACCACAGCTTCTAGAAGAATACTACAAAGAGGACGGAATCAGCGGGGTGTTCAACGCTATGCGTATGACCGGAGAAGACGTGTTCAACAACTTCGTGGGATCAGTAGTGGGCTCACTACCGAAGCTGTCCAAAGAGCAGTCTCAAGAGATTATCACCTACCTCTCGCTCAACAACCTTATCCCCGACGGATACCAAACGCCAGACGGAAAAGAGAACTTCTACTTTAAGAGGTAGAGTTTGGGTTATCTAGGATGCGGTAGAAACGCTGCACCATAAGACGACCCTGCTGGGACAAGGCATACCGCACTCGGTAGTTGAACTTGTTCTCCTTTCGCATCATCTGATCCACGTGGTCTTCCGGTGGAGTCATCTTGTCAAAGTGCTTGTAGACATATCCAGCCCTAACGCACGGATAGATGACACGCTCCGCCAGTTTACCAGAGTCAAGACCCCACTGACCCCCAAGATATCGGATGGTGAAGAACTCTAAGTCGTATACAAAAAGAAGAAACTCCACCTGCCCGGGAGTGATGTTGTACTTGTCGTACATCACCGAATAGGCAAAGCGGAGGTTCTTAAGGAAGTTGCGCCCTACATAGCGCTCGTGAAGTTTAGAAAACTCCCTGTAGAGCTTCTTGCTGCTGACGGTACTCTTTGGCACGCTGTACTTGGTATTTGAGTTCCAATATCTCCTGGTCCTTCTTTTCAATAATATCGTACAGGTCAAGGCGTGAATACTGCGCTAGAGGATGCTCCACATAAGCAGAACTGCTTATAACCCTCACTAGTCTTTCCTTGCAGTGCTTGAACGCCTTGATGTAGGTAGAGTCATACGCCATATTGGGCTCGTGCATCTTGCGTGAGTAGATGATGGTGGAGTGGTCACGATTGGTGATGCGGGCGACCTCCGAGGGTCCGTAGTAATCCAAAAGAGCAACCGAATAGGCGTTGCGGTGCATCACGTTAAACCGCTCACGAGAAGAAGTAACCTTATGCTCAGCAAGATAGCGCTGGTAGTCAATGGTAACATCAATGTCGTTTTCAATTGTCATAAGAGTTATATTTGTATTTATAAACAAAGTTAACAATTTTATGTCAGACGAGCAACAATTTCTTGCCGCTTCAGCCTCCCTAGTAAAGAAAATAAAGGAGATGGCGCTGGAGTTTGGGGTTGCGGATAAGCTCATCCTCATCTCGCTCGTTGGCATCGTTGAGAAGAACGAGGACGGCGATGAGACCATTGAGTCGGCATACGACATCTTTGTTCACGACGACGACCACCTCGAAGAAGGACTTAACTTTCTAGAGGCCGCATACATCCAAGACAACGTCCCCGAGAAGGGAACGGTAGAATGGTGGCTGCGTAAAATGAAATAGATATGATTAGAAAAATTATTGTGGGGCCAAACCCCAAAGACGCTATGGCCTACGTGGTAGGTATGCGTGCTGGAACAGGCGAGGTTGACAGCATCGTACGTGACGACGCAGCGCTGTACAAGTACGGACGCACTATCTTCCGTATCTACATCAAGAACGACGACGGCGTGATGGAGTGGAAGTCCATCGAGAATATGCCCGTGATGCTTGAGTACGACCTAAACTTCTAGACTATGTATATGAACGAGCACTTCCTTGTCCGCATCCCCAAGCGGTTCAAGGACACCATCACGGTGGCCGGGAAAGAACTTTACTTGGACTCTCGGTTCGATGAGTTCAATAACCGAATCAACCAAGGAGAGGTGGTCGCTGTTCCCCGCAAGTACGATACAGGGGTATCTGTTGGCGACACGCTGTACTTCCATCACCACGTGGTGGTAGATAAAGGACAAAAGTTCCAGTACAACGACGAAGCCACCGACGTGTACATTGTATACTACAACCCACAAGACGTACGCAACTCACAGGCTATCGCCTATAAACACGGGGATCAGGTACACGAACTCGGGTGGGTGTTGCTTGAGCCGATGGAAGAGCAGAAGGAAGAGACTACATCATCTGGTATTGTACTTGTATCCTACGAGGAGAAGCCAAAGAAAGAAGGTCGTGTGGTATTTGCCAATGGCTTCTTCGATGAGAACGGAGTCGTTGTGGGTGACGTGGTTGGTTTCTTGAAGAACAGAGACTACGAGATAGAGATAGACGGAAAAAATTATTGGCGTATGCGCCACGATGATATTGTGTATGTCCGCAAAGAAGCCTAAGTTTGAAACGCTAGACGCAGCCAAGAGGCTTATGGACTCTATGGAGGTTGCCATAAACAATATGATTGAAGAGATTAAGAAGCCTGTGGACCCTGATCTTGGTGGTTCACAACGCAAGGCCGAGCTTCAGTCTATTAAGCAGACGGCTGTAGACGCACGTGAACTGTTGCAAGAAAGACAACGGTTGGAAGAAATGATTAGAGACCTATCAGACAATGGAGCCATTGAAGAAAAGAGAGACTACTCGGGAGGATTTGCCGAACGATACAGCCGATAACTCTTATGTGTTTCTCTACTGGGACGACCCAGGAGACTCGCAATCCGTAGTAGACAACCAAGAAAAGCCAAAGCCGAGCGGCTGTTCTATGCACGCAGCCCAACAAGAGTGGGACGAAATGGAAGAAGAGTTAAATAAAAGAATGGATATCATTGGACAAAATGGAAACACAGGGGAACATTACGAGCTTACCGGAGAAGACGCTTAGACTTCACTACGAACTCGTTAAGATGATGGCCGCTATGCAGGTCGTCGTAGAACTTATGGATGACTTCGCTGGAACAGACGCATACAAGAAGGACATCAAGTTCTACGGAAAGGGATTCCTTAAATATGCTGAAGCCCACCTCAATATGATGCACAAGCACCTCCTAGACGAAGCGTCCGAGAAGACCCTTATGTCTATCGAGCGTGCCGTGAAGACCATCATTGAGACTGAAATAGAAGACCTTTACCTAATAGGGCATCGGGAAGACTAAGCCCCTATAGCTTAACGGATAAAGCCTCCGCCTTCTAAGCGGATAATCTTGGTTCGATTCCAAGTAGGGGTACTTTTTTTTAACAAGGTACTTGACTTTGGTGTTGATAACTCTTATATTTGTTTAAGAATTCAATTCACCACCAATGAAAGACACCACCAACAGAGACCAGTTTATGCGGATTGCTATGGCTCGTCTCAAGCAACATTATCCATTCTATCCGCAGCGGCTAGCTAATGCTGCACGCTTGTACCGTCGCCACCTTGACAACCTTGACAAGTGAAGGTTGTTTTGATTGGCGACATTCACGGGCGCTCCAATTGGAAGCGCATCGTGCGTGAGCACAAGGACGCAGACGAGTTTGTGTTCTTCGGAGACTACTTCGACCCATACGAGTACCGACCATTCCACGAGCAGAAGCGCAACTTCGAGAGCATCTTTGATTTTGCATTAGACTCCGACAAAAAGGTTGTGATGCTCTTGGGCAACCACGACCTACACTACTACTGTGATGTGGAGAAGTGTTCTCGATTTGATATGTCTAACGCTGGCGAAATCCAGAAGTTACTAGAGGATTCTATGCTGCATATGGATGTAGCGTACCAGTTTGACAATGTGCTTTGCACACACGCAGGACTAAGCCCGAAATGGCTTGACAAGTGGATTGGTAAGTGGGATGCAAGCAATGTAGCCGACAAGGTTACGGCCTTGCACGATATGAACACCACTCCGTTTGGATTCTATGAGAACGACTTTAGCGGGTTTGGTGATGACCCAAGCCAAGGACCTATGTGGATCAGGCCACGCTCGCTTATTATGGCGAACAAAGAGGACAACCGATTGGACAGCCTCGTTCAAGTATTTGGTCATAGCCAGTTAGAGGACATCATTGAATCACACAATGTACTTCTCAATGAGTTTGACGGTAAGTTCTTTATGGTTGATGCTCTTGAGCACGGAGGTTATATTGTGTATCAAGATAGTGTCTTCACACCTTATATACTTGATAAGAAACAAGTAGATTGATGATAAAGTACACCAACCGATACGGAGACGTATTCACGTTTGAAAAGAACGAAAACGGAAACATTGACTGGAAGGGAGACTTCAAGTACACACGATGTGGATGGAATGATGATGACAAGATTATATTCGTAGACCCAAGCGGAGGACCATTCATATCTGTGGGAACTAATATGTCGTTGTACGGGTTAGACGGAATCACATCAGGATTCGTTGACCACGAAGACTATTGGGAGATTCTAATTAAGGATAATGTGCAATGAAACGACTAACAAGAGAAGAGAAGAAGGAGAAGGCAATCGTTGACATCATCAACAAGATGTTTGAGATTGCTGGTCATAACGTAACCCACGAAGACATCCGTGGCGTAGACAAGTGGTTCCAGAAGTACACTATGACCTTTGAGCAGGGCGAGGAACTGAAAGAATGGGGTAAGCAATACCTTATGAAAGAACTCAAGATGCGAGCAGTCTATGCAAAGAAGGAAATGATGTGGTTCAGTGTAATGTGGGGGCTGAAGTATTCAGACTTTGACGAATACATTAAATCAAAGGGGTCGAATTCGACCCAATCAAACCGAGAAGCCTGATGCGGTTAAATGATGGC
>Ga0222713_10004283_pt1 | contig 14375 bp, 13 predicted proteins | sample C33_649DmetaG_FD_165061 | JGI IMG/M metagenome (GOLD analysis project Ga0222713, IMG submission 165061) | Estuarine water microbial communities from San Francisco Bay, California, United States - C33_649D | ecosystem: Environmental > Aquatic > Marine > Unclassified | place: USA: California...
ATAAAATTTTGTTTTTAATACAAAAGCATAACATTTCAAACACATTCAAGTGACGTTTAGCATCCAATTTTATATGCAAAACTACTTGCGTGAAGACCCACTACAAAACCATCATCGTTTCGGATGTTCACTTGGGAACCAAGGGCTCCAAATCTAAAGAGATTACTCGTTTTCTTAAGAAATTCCATTGCGACAACCTGATCTTAAATGGGGATATCATCGATGGCTGGCAGTTAAAAAAATCCGGGAGTTGGAAGCGAAAACACACTCGATTTTTTAACCGTGTTCTCAAGATGATGGAAAGCAAAGCAACAAAAGTCTACTACTTGAGAGGAAATCACGACGACTTTCTGGACCAAATACTACCTATACAAATCGGGGGGCTGCATATAGTGGCAGACATGACTTACGAAAGTAATGGGAAAACGTATTTTATAACCCACGGAGATGTATTTGATAGCATCACAACCAACTTACGGTGGATAGCCTACTTGGGAGATGTAGGATACACTTTTTTGCTTTGGCTCAACCGTGTTGTCAATTATTACCGAATGAAAAAAGGGCTTCGCTACTTTTCACTTTCCCAATATGTGAAAGGAAAAGTAAAGCAAGCAGTGTCCTACATCGATGATTACGAAACCGAATTGGCCAAAGTAGCCAAGGCGAAAGGTTGTGATGGAATTATTTGTGGACACATTCACAAACCTGAAAACCGAATGATTGATGGTATCCACTACCTAAATTCGGGAGATTGGGTAGAAACCATGAGTGCTTTGGCTGAGGATCATGAAGGAAACTGGGAACTAATCTATTTCAATGAGATAGATTTCAAGGGGGCTTCCATCAAAGTAGACTCTGTACTTCCACAAAATTTGGAGATCCCAACAAAATTCCCGCTTCCAGAGGTTGCTTTTACTGGGATTCAGTATGAAGAACTAACCACACGCCCTATCCACCTTTGATTCATGCGGTTCTTATTTTTAATACAGGGAGAAGGAAGAGGTCACCTGACACAAGCCTTATCTTTTGCCGCTATCCTATGGAAGGAGCAACAAGAAGTAGTTGGCGTGGTAGTAGGAAAAAGCCCGAGACGCCAACTCCCAGATTTTTTTATTCAGAAAATTGGCTGCCCTATTACCCCTGTAGAAAGTCCAAATTTTGAAACCGATGGGTTTGAAAAAAAGATATTACTTGGAAAAACAATACTGAAAAACCTCGCTAAACTCCCTTCCTATTGGAGGAGTTTGAAAAAAGTCCATCAAGTAGTTCATCAAGAACAACCCGATGTAGTAGTGAATTTTTACGAGCCTCTAGGAGGGCTTTATCCATTTTTTTTTAGTACGAAAGTAGTGTTTTGGGCTATAGGGCACCAATACTTGGAGCGGCATCCAGAGTTCTCCTTTGCCCCAAATCGAAGCTTAGAAAAATTTCTTTTTCGAATGCATACCCGACTCACTGCCTGGGGAGCTACCGAACACTTGGCACTTTCCTTTTTACCCAAAGCGGACTGGAATGGGATCCGGATAGTTCCTCCCCTCCTTCGCCAAGAAATAAAAGAACTTGAGGTGGGGAAAGGGGATTTTTACTTGACCTATATGGTAAATCCTGGGTATGCGGAAGAGGTGATTGCATTTGCGGAAAACAACCCAAATATTCTTATTAAAGCATTTTGGGATAAAAAAGGAGCTGCAGAAACTGAATTCCCCCTACCAAACTTACAATTCCATCAAGTGAATGATCAAGCATTTTTGGAAGCCATGGCGGCTTGTAAAGGATTGTTGTGTACGGCAGGCTTTGAATCTGTCTGCGAAGCAATGTATTTGGGAAAACCCGTCGTCATGGTGCCAGTTGCAGGACAGTACGAGCAAGCCTGTAATGCCTTGGATGGAGAACTTTCGGGTGCAGGAAAAAAAGCAGATTTTTTCGATTTTGAACTCCTAACGACACTTTCCTATCCGGATACCTATCAAACGGAATCCTTTCAAAAATGGGCTGAAAGTTGGCCTTCTGCATTTAGAAAACTGGTCTCCCAACTAGAATCCGAGCCAAAAGGAGACCGATCCAAATTTGTTTTTGCTAACAATTGAGACTATTTCGCTCCTCCGGAGTCAAGTTTTCTAGCTTTTTGTAGCTTGTTTTCCCCCCTACCTGCAGCTTTACAAATGGAAAAGATACTTTTTTTACTTTTTTCCTTTCCGTAAGGGTCATCTTGGTATAAAGTTGATTTAATGCTGTTACCTGTAAATTAAGCCATTCGATTTCTAAATCAGAAGGCATTGAAAATTTGGAATTGGCGAGGGCCTTCACCTGGTATTTTCCGTACAATTTAGTGTAGATAACTACCAAATCTTCCTCCTCTGTAGACGAACTTTCCCCCTTACTAACCAATTCTGTGGGCTGGGGTTCACCACCTTCACTAGTAGGTTGATGTTTTCCAAAAGTCGACTTCTCCTTCGTGAAGGTCTGAATTGCCCCGAAATAGCCCCCTACAAAAAGTAGGAGTAAAGACATCAAAACAAAAAGTTTTGATTTTGCGGGAAATGGAGATGCTTGTTTCATAGGTGAAAGAAGGCTTTTAAAAAGAAATCAAATTTACTTTTTTTTTGAATATGCGCTTAATTTTTTGGAGAGCCTTGGTGGTAAAAAAGCGAATTCAATCGGTTGATTATGTATTCATGGCCATTAATTGAAAATAAAAAACTAATCCCAGCCTTTTTCAAGGCTTTTTTTCCACGTAATTGTGCCTTCCTATGCGGCATTTTGCATTGAAAATGATAATTTCACCGCTCGCCCAACGAAGAATACGTTCATGTCAGCTGAACATACCCGATTACAAGAAGATAAGGAGAAAAAAAAGCATTGGAAGAAATGGGGACCTTACTTAACCGATCGCCAATGGGGAACGGTGAGGGAAGATTATAGCCCTGATGGCGCAGCCTGGGAAAATGTAACCCATGATGATGCACGCAGTAAAGCCTATCGCTGGGGAGAAGAAGGGATTGGAGGAATCTGTGATCACCGGCAAATTCTTTGCATGTCCTGGGCATTTTGGAATGGAAAAGATCCTTTTTTGAAGGAACGATTTTTTGGGTTGACTGGAAATCAAGGCAATCACGGGGAAGATGTAAAAGAACTATACTTTTACCAAGATGCCACACCGACACACAGCTATCTAAAAATGCTGTACAAGTATCCTCAGGGGGAGTTTCCCTACCAAAAACTGGTGGATGAAAATAAAAATGCGGGAAAATTACAAGAAGAATACGAGCTGTTAGATACTGGGGTTTTTGAGGAAGACCGGTACTTTGACATTGTGATTGAATATGCCAAACAGGATGCAGAAGACATTGTGGCTTCAGCCACTATTATCAACCGCGGACCAGAGGCAGCCAAGCTTTGGGTACTACCTACTATCTGGTTTCGCAAATTTTGGTTTACAGGTCATGAACCCTTTATGCCCAAGATGACCCAAATCAACTCAGATTCTTTGAAAGCCTTTAATCCCAAGTCAGGAAACTATATTTTCAGTTTTAAGGGACACAAAGAACTGGTTTTTTGTGACAATGAAACCAACCGGGAACGACTCTATGGTATTCCCAATGAGCGAAAATCAACCAAAGATGCCATCAATGACTTCCTCCTGCAAGGAGACACCTCCAGACTAACAAAGGGTACAGGTACGAAAGCAGCTGCCATCTATGAGTTGAACATCCCGGCAGGCGGCGAAGCAAAGGTTCAATTCCGCATGCAGCGACACTTGGAAGAAGAAGCACAGGAGGCTATACCTGAAATTCTCAAAAAACGCAAAAAAGAAGCAGATGAATTCTACCAAGTATTGCAAGAAAAAGTCTCCAATCCAGAACATCAAACCATTCAACGTCAAGCCTATGCAGGCCTGATCTGGTCCAAACAGTTTTACTACTACGACGTAAATCGCTGGCTTGAAGGGGATCCGGGGCGCTACCAACCACCACAAGAAAGAAAAAAAGGTAGAAATCATAGTTGGACGCATCTGCAGAACTTTGATATCATTTCCATGCCAGATACCTGGGAATATCCTTGGTATGCCGCTTGGGATTTGGCTTTCCATTGTATCCCCTTGGCTCGAATCGATTCAGAATTTGCGAAGGAACAACTCCTTTTACTTTTAAACGAGTGGTACATGCATCCCAATGGTCAAATTCCTGCCTATGAATGGAATTTTTCGGATGTAAATCCACCAGTACATGCTTATGCGGTTCAGCGGGTTTATCAAATTGATAAGAAACTAAATGGAGGCAAAGGAGACCAGCAATTTCTAGAGCGTGCCATGCACAAACTGATGTTAAACTTTACCTGGTGGGTCAATAGAAAAGATTCAGAAGGCAATAATATCTTTGAAGGAGGCTTCCTAGGACTAGATAACATCTCCTTATTTGATAGAAATCATGCCCAATACTACCAAGGCAAACTAGAACAGGCAGATGGTACCTCCTGGATGGCCATGTTTTCCCTCAATCTATTTCGCATTGCCATCGACTTGTGTGAATTCAATACAGTATACCAGTTTAGTGCCACCAAATTTTTAGAGCACTTTCTCTACATTGCTAGTGCCATGAATACCATCTCTTCAGAACGAATCTCACTTTGGGATGAAGAAGATAATTTCTTTTACGATGTTTTTCATTACCAGGGTAAAGAACCAAAGAAATTAAAAGTTCGCTCCATCGTAGGCCTAATCCCACTCTTCGCGGTTGAACCCATAAGAGAAGAACTTTTCGAAAAGCTTCCTGAATTTAAAAAGCGCCTTGATTTCATCCTCAAAGAAAAACCCAAACTAGCTGCACTAGTTTCTAGTTGGGTCCAACCAGGTCATGGCAAACGGCGCTTATTTTCCTTGCTACGAGGACACCGCATGAAGAGCGTACTTCAACGCATGCTCAATGAAGAAGAATTTCTGAGTGATTATGGTATACGTTCTCTTTCCAAATACCATAAAGAGAATCCATACACCATGAAAATCAATGGAGACACCCTCTCCATTCGCTACACCCCTGGAGAAGCAGATACCCAAATGTTTGGGGGTAATTCAAATTGGAGAGGCCCTATTTGGTTTCCCATCAATTACCTTATTTTTGAATCCTTAAAGAAATTTGACAGTTACTACGGCGAAGACCTTTCTATTGAATATCCTACCGGATCGGGAAAATTTCTCACCTTAGACATGATTGCCAAAGAGCTTTCGCTACGTTGTATCTCTATCTTTACAAAAAATGCGGACGGAAATAGGCCCATGTATGATGGCCAATCCAAGTTTCAAAAAGATCCTCACTTCAAGGATCATTACCTTTTCTTCGAATACTTTCATGGAGATAGCGGAAAAGGGCTCGGCGCTTCTCATAAAACAGGTTGGACAGCTTTAGTAGCCGAAATGATCCATTCGTATTACCAACCCACGCCAAGCCATCACGATGACTCTTCTCCCCTTTTTAGAAGCTGATAGGATCGAAGCAGGCTGCGATGAAGTAGGTAGGGGATGCCTTGCTGGACCAGTGGTAGCTGCGGCAGTAATCCTACCTCCAACCTATCACAACCCAAGGATTCAAGACTCCAAAAAACTAAAAAAAGTCCAACGGGAATCATTGGTTCATGAAATCAAAACCGTAGCCCTTGGATGGGCCATTGCCGAAGCGAGCGTAGCAGAGATTGACCAAATAAATATTCTGAAAGCCTCTTTCTTGGCTATGGAACGTGCTATTCAACAACTTCCTCAAGTACCAGAACACTTACTGATTGATGGTAATCGATGGAAATCATCCCTCCCATATTCGTACACTTGCGTAATTAAGGGAGACGGAAAATTCAGCTCGATTGCAGCAGCATCGATTCTTGCCAAGGTATATCGAGACGAACTCATGGAGCGCCTCTCCCAAGAATTTCCGTACTATGGATGGGAACAAAATGCGGGATACCCCACCAAAAAACATCGGGAAGGAATTGTGTCCCACGGCAGCTGTGCATGGCATCGAAAAAGCTTTCAACTCCTATCCCCTCAGCTTTCCCTAGGACTGGAATAAATCCAACCCGTAGTTAGGCCATATCTTTAAGTTCGCTCACTACCTTGGTGATGGTTTGCTTGGCATCACCAAAGAGCATTAGACAATTGGGAAAGCCAAACAATTCATTTTCAACACCCGCATAACCTTTACCCATGCTTCGCTTGGATACAATCACAGTACGTGCCTTATCCGCATTGAGAATTGGCATCCCAAAAATTGGACTCTCAGGATTGGTGCGCGCAGCAGGATTGACAACATCGTTTGCCCCTACCACAAATACCAGATCTGTATTCGAGAAGTCTTCGTTGATATCGTCCATCTCGATCAACTTGTCGTAAGAGATATTTGCCTCGGCAAGTAGGACATTCATGTGCCCAGGCATACGTCCGGCCACCGGGTGAATCGCAAATCTAAATTCAATGTTTCGCTTTTCACATTGCTCCATCAATTCTCGAACTACGTGTTGCGCCTGAGCCACAGCCATTCCATAGCCAGGAACAACAATCACCGAAGAGGCAGAATCGAATAGCATGGCCGATTCCTCTACTCCTATTTCTTTGACCACTACTGCCGGACCATCCGCTCCGCCTGTGGCTACAGTTTGTCCAAATCCACCTAGCAACACATTCATCAAGGAACGATTCATAGCTTTGCACATAATCTGCGTAAGAATAATCCCAGATGCTCCAACCAAGGAGCCCGCAACAATCAATACATTGTTATTCAGAATAAATCCAGTGGCGCAAGCAGCCATGCCCGAATAGGAATTGAGCAAAGAAATGACTACTGGCATGTCTGCTCCTCCAATTGGAATCACAGTCAAAATACCGAGACAAAGGGCTAACCCTACCAAAATATACAGGTAGATCTCCTGACTGGGGTCAATAAACACCAGTACTGCAGCAACAAAAAAGGCAAGTAGAAAAATTAAATTGAGTAAATGCTGCCCAGAGAAGGTAATGGGTTGGCCAGAAACCTTCCCATCCAGCTTTAGGTACGCCACCATGGAGCCTGTGAAGGTGACCCCACCAATTAACACTGATAATAAAATGCTGGTTAAATTGATTGCATCCAAGGAAGTAGCCGCATTCGCATTCTTAAAAAAGAAGTCCGATAAAGCAACTGAGAAAGAAGCAAGACCACCAAAACCATTGAATAGTGCCACCATCTCAGGAATTTTGGTCATAGCCACCTTTTGAGAATAATACAATCCGATAGCCGCTCCCACCAGGATTGCTGCCCCAATTTCAATCAATGAAAACACCTCTAAGGTAAATAAGGTAGCTGCAATGGCAATCAACATCCCTACAGCAGAAAGTACGTTCCCCTTTCGTGCATCCTTTGTTTTACCTAAGTATTTGATGCCAAGAATAAATAGCACAGAGGCTACCAAATAGGCAAGTTGGATTCCAATATTCATTTTTTCTTAAACATTTTAAGCATACGATCTGTCACTGCATATCCTCCAACCACATTGATGGTAGCGAGAACAAGTGCCAATAACCCCAACCACTTGCTGAGTGTACCATATCCCATCTCATTGCTTGCAATCAAAGCACCGACAATGGTGATTCCTGAAATAGCATTGGAACCGGACATCAGTGGGGTGTGCAAGGTAGGAGGTACTTTGGAAATTAGTTCAAACCCGAGGTAGCTTGCTAAAACGAGTACATAAATCAGAACGATTAGTGCTGATACAGACATAGGATTAATATTTATTGAGAAAGTAGTTGCTTCGTAAATGGATGTACTACTACTCCTTCGTGAGTAATAAGTACTCCCTTGGTAATCTCTTCTTCGAGGTCAAGCGCCAATCCTTCCGCTGACGCTAAATGAAATGCTAGCGTAGAAATATTTGTCGCATAAAGCTGACTAGCATTTACTGGTAAAAGTGAGGGTAGATTAGATTCGCCAACTAAAGTGACCCCATGCTTCACCACGGTAGTATTTATTTCTGAGAGTACACAATTGCCTCCAGATTCTACCGCCATATCCACAATCACCGACCCTGTTTTCATGGTTTTAACCATGTCTTCTGTAACCAGAATCGGGGATTTTTTACCCATTACCAAGGCGGTTGTAATGACTAAGTCTGCCTCTTTAATTTTTTCTCGAATCAGCTGCTGTTGCTTTTCTAAGTATTCGGCTGATACCTCACGCGCGTAACCCCCTTCTGTTTTCACCCCTTCTGCCCCCTCTACAGTCAAAAATCTTCCTCCCAAAGACTCCACTTGTTCTTTTGTTTCAGGACGCACATCTGTACATTCGACCACTGCACCTAATCGTTTGGCTGTAGCAATCGCCTGCAATCCCGCTACCCCTGCCCCAAAAATCAATACTCGCGCAGGAGTAATGGTTCCCGATGCGGTCATTAACAAAGGAAAAATTTTCCCTAAATAATTAGCACCAAGTATAACTGCTTTATAGCCCGCCAAGTTGGCTTGAGAGGATAAGGCATCCATCTTTTGAGCCCTAGAAATCCTAGGAACAGCATCCATGGAGAAGGTACTAATACGCTTGGCATTAAACGCGGCAATTACCTCAGGATGTTGGTAGGCATACATGTAGGAAATGTATGCTGCCCCTTCTTTCATTTGGGCTATTTCCTGTAGGGTGGCGAGGTTGACTTTAAGTATTAAATCTGCCTCCAAAGCTGATTTAGTCGAGCCTATCGTCGCTCCTGAAGCTTCGTAATCCTGATCTGAAAAATAGGACTTCTCTCCAGCTCCAGCCTCCACAACCACGTCAAATCCCTTTTTACGAACTAGCTTCACTACCTCAGGACTTAAGGCTACCCGATTTTCATATTCCTTGGTTTCTTTTACTACGCCGATGATCATGGAATTATTTTAATCTTTTTGATATATAATCACTAGTAATTATTTCTGTTCAAGCGAGCTTATTATCCCGCCCTTTTCCTTCTTTGGCATCCCTCCATTAGTTAATCTGCCTCTTCCAACCTTACAAAAACTACTACTCATTAAGTCTACTCACAATAGGTGTAATACTTAATTTGAAATATGTAATCGGATGCACGCACAAACTAATTCGAATTGGGTTTATTAAAAAAATCTTTTGCGTTTTTTTTAATTCTTAAAGAACGAAAACTTTAGTTGAGAATAAAATTCAATCCCACATTTTTCTTTTTCTTCCACCCTAAATCTTCCATTGCACCAACAAAAAGAATTTGAAAAATCCATAACGGAGAATATTCAAAAGTTTACGAATCCCCTACTTGAAATCAAATAGCGCTTCTTTTTCTTTCGGTAAATGGGCGATAATCACATTGAAAATTCATCCCTCGAACTCCTAGTTTTTTTTTAGCTTTTCTTTGCCTTTCCCAAAAATCAAAAGCAAATTGGGAAAGAATGAAACTTTATCACTAGGGCACTCTTTTTTTTGTTGAGAATCCTTAGTGGAATCATCTGAATGACATCCAAAATTCAACACAATTCTTTGTCAATTTTCAACAACCCATGAAAAAACTTGAACCTAAATCCTCCGGCACCTCAAGGAGGGAATTCATCAAAAACGCAGCAATTGCCTCCTCCTTTTTTATCGTTCCTCGCCATGTCTTGGGAGGTGTGGGATTTACTTCACCCTCTGACCAACTTGTTTTGGCTGCCATTGGTGCAGGTGGAAAAGGAAGAAGTGATATTCTCAATGCCTCTGTCAATGGAAGAGAACGGGTAGCAGCCCTTTGTGATGTGGATTTTGCAGGATCCGCCAAGGATTCGGTAGCAAAATTTCCAAAAGCAAAGCTGTATGCGGATTACCGTATCATGCTGGAAGAAATGAAAGAGATTGACGCAGTCACTATCTCTACCCCTGATCATGTGCATGGTCCCGCAGCCAAATTTTGTATGGAGCGCGGCAAACATGTCTACGTCCAAAAACCTATGACCCACAATATCCGGGAGGCACGCTTGCTTACCCAGATGGCTCGCGATCAAAAAGTAGTTACTCAAATGGGTAACCAAGGCGCTTCCAACCCGCTAATGGACATGATCAAAGGCTGGATGGATTCTGATAAAATCGGCAAAGTATCCAAGGTGCAAATCTGGACCAACCGTCCCGTATGGCCCCAAGGCGGCGCTTTTCCAAAGCCGGAACCAAGCAACAAGCCTTCCGATATGGAGTGGGACCTGTGGCTAGGGCCTGCACCCGAGATTCCATTTACCCCCAACTTGCATCCTTTCAATTGGAGAGGTTGGTGGGATTACGGTACAGGAGCTCTTGGTGATGTGGGATGCCACCTGATGGATATTCCTTTCCGTATGCTCGGCCTTCACTACCCCCTTGATGCAGAATGCTCCGTAGGATCGGTATATTCACAAATGTGGACCGCAGACTACCATCCGGATGGATGTCCAGCATCCTCCTTCATTACGCTGCATTACGGCCCTACTGCTAAAAATGGAGTTCCTCTTGAAATGACCTGGATGGATGGAGGGATACGTCCCTCACACCCGGACATCATTCCTGCAGACCATGATCTTGGTGGTGCCAACTCCGCCAATGGGGTCATGATGATCGGAGAAAAAGGAATTATCACCCACAACATTAACGATAGCTCCCCATTGATGCCGAAGTTATACCTTTACGATGGAACACAAGATTTTGGTCCAGACAGATTGGAAGGAACTGAACCAGAGTACGGCCACCAGCGAAAGTGGGTAGATGCCTGCAAGGCTGGATTTGGATCTGAAGAGCATCAGGGACTTACCTCCTCTTTTGATTATGCTGGACCAATGACCGAAACAGTTTTGATGGGTAATTTGGCGATTCGAAGCTTTATGCTACGAAGACCAAATAGCAAAGGGCAACAGGAGTTTTTTGGCAGACGCAAACTCCTTTGGGATGGTGAAAACATGCGAATCACCAACTTGGAAGAAGCCAATCAGTTTGTCGGTCGTACTTATAGACCAGGATTTGAAGTATAATCACACTCGATTCAAGCCAACCGTGAGGCTAGCCCTCACGGTTTTTTTATGTCCTTTGTTTAATTTTGATGTGATAAATACCCTATATGAAGGCCTTAGTCTATGAATCCTTTGGGCAAGCCCCAAAAATCACGCAGGTGGCTGATCCAGAGACACCCGAGCAAGGCATTCTCCTTGAAGTAAAGGCCTCTGGAATTTGCCGAAGCGATTGGCACGGCTGGAAAGGTCATGACCCTGACATTCAACTTCCCCATGTGCCCGGGCATGAGTTTGCTGGAGTCATCCTCGAGGTAGGCAAAGGGGTGAAAAATTGGAAAATTGGCGATCGAGTAACTGTTCCATTTGTTTGTGCCTGTGGCACCTGTCCGAGTTGCCAATCCGGCAACCAACAGGTTTGTGACGACCAATATCAACCTGGATTCACCCATTGGGGATCCTTTGCACAACGTGTGGCTGTACACCGCGCCGATACCAACTTGGTGCGAATCCCTGATTCAATAAGTTTTCAAGTGGCTGCTAGCCTTGGCTGTAGATTTGCGACTGCTTTTCGCGGAGTGGTGGCACAAGGAAAAGTGAGTGGGGGACAATGGGTGGCAGTCCATGGTTGTGGAGGAGTGGGACTTTCTGCCATTCTTATTGCGGCAGCCATGGGTGCTACCATTATTGCAATCGATATTCAAGACGATAAATTGGCACTGGCCAAGGCTGCTGGCGCGCACTACCTGGTCAATGCAAAAAACACAAGCGATGTCGCTTCCACCATTCAGGATTTGAGTAGTGGCGGAGCACATGTCTCCGTAGATGCTCTCGGGAGCCAAGTAACTTGTTACAACTCGGTTGCTAGTTTGCGTAAGCGAGGAAAACATATTCAAATTGGATTGCTAGCCGGAACTGAATCCAATCCCCCCGTCCCCATGCATTTGGTCATTGCCAAGGAATTGGAAATTTTAGGAAGCCATGGCATGCAAGCCCATGCCTATCCAGAACTTATGCAGCTTATTTTGGAAGGAAAAATGAATCCAGAAAAATTAATCGGGCGTAGGATTACCTTAGAGGAAGCCGTTGACACCCTGGTACGGATGGATACCTTTGAAGAGAATGGAATGGTACTTATTAACCAATTTTAATTAGCCATGAAAAAAAATAAACAACGTTGGTTTATTCAGTCTGTAACTGGATTACTACTTACAGGTACAGGCTTATCCATTTGTATACATGCTGGAACCCTTAAACTGGAAGGTGGAGAATGGTTCTGGACAGGAACCTTGGGTCTGGTAATTTTTCAAGCAGGCCTCAGTTTGGTGATTGATGGGGTAAGGTACCGGTAACTTGCCAGAAAAGACATTCCTCCTCTTTAGTCAAGCCTCCAAATATTCGCCACAATTAGTAGAATATGACCCCCTGTTTCTTTCATTAGTTGCAGATTTTAATTAACTTATATATTGAATTAAACCTTTTGTACCAAATAATGTCTAAGTAAAAAACCAAAAATCACATGATTAAGAAAATCACCCTTGCCGTAGTAGTCCTTCTAGTGGCTATCCAGTTTGTTCCCATGGAAAAAAATGAATCAGGAGCAACCGATTTTGACATGAGTAATGACTACCAAGTTCCAGACCATGTAGCCACCTTATTGCAGGGAGCTTGCAACGATTGCCACTCCAATTCCACCACTTATCCCTGGTACAGCAGGATTCAGCCAGTTGGCTTTTGGCTCAACAACCACACCACCGATGGCAAAAGACATTTGAATTTTTCTGAGTTCACGTCTCTCCCACTTCGCGTTCAAAACCACAAGTTTGAGGAGGTCGTGGAAATGGTTGAAAATGGAGAAATGCCCTTGCATTCTTACACCTACTTTGGCCTTCATCCGGAAGCCGATCTTTCCGTGGAAGATCGACAAGTGCTGGTGGATTGGGCAAAGGAACAAATGGCAATGCTTGCCGCCACCTACCCTGCAGACAGCTTAAAAATGAAGCCTAGACCCGCTCCAGCAGAATAAGAAACTTAAATTGAACTAGACTGGGACCGAATAAATCCCAGTCTAATTTTTTTTATAGTACACCTTCTACCATGAAAATAATTAAAGATTCGGATGTCCGATGGGGAGTAATTGGCGTGGGAAAAGTCTGCGAGCTCAAGTCTGCACCAGCCATGAATACCATCCCACATAGCAAGCTTGTAGCTGTCATGCGAAGAGATGCCGCCAAAGCGGAGGACTATGCCCTTCGCCACAATGTGTCCAAATGGTACAGTAAGGCTACTGACTTGATTCAGGATCCGGAGGTCAATACCATCTACATTGCCACACCACCTCATGTTCACCTGGAACTAACCCAATTGGCAGCGGAAGCAGGGAAACCGGTGTATGTAGAGAAACCAATGGCTCGCACTTTTGCAGAATGTCAACAAATGATTCACGTGTGCGAACAAGCAAAAGTTCCTTTGTTTGTGGCCTACTACAGAAGGAAATTGCCTCATTTCTTAAAAATCAAAGAGCTCCTAGATCAAGGAGAAATTGGCATCCTACGGACAGTTCATATCAACCTCAAGCAAGTCCTAACCCCCAACTTAGTGAGTAGCTCTGCTGAAAACTGGCGCGTGATTCCCGAAATCGCAGGTGGTGGCTATTTTTACGACCTAGCCTCCCACCAACTGGACTTACTGGACTTCTTTTTTGGTAAAATCACCCATGCAACGGGATTTTCTACCAATCAAGCAAAAGCTTATCAAGCAGAAGATTTAGTAGCAGGGAGTTTTGTCTTTGAGAATGGGGTAGTCGGTACAGGCAACTGGTGTTTTACGACCTCTGTTGTCTCGGAAATTGACGAAATAGTAATTGACGGATCCCAAGGACAAATTCGCTTCGCTACCTTTGGGGAAGGAGCCTTTACCCTTTATAGACCCAATCAAAATCCACTTCACTTTCATCTGGAACTTCCCCACCATATTCAACGACCACTAATCCAAAGTATCGTAGAAGAATTACTTGGTAAAGGTAGTTGCCCAAGTACAGGATTGACTGCCGCTCGGACTAATTGGGCTATGGAGGAACTAACCAAAAAAAGAATCACCTAAGTTTTGTTTAATTTCAAATCGAAACTACTTTATTGACAAAAAATGGTGCGTTTAAGATTTTTTTTACTGCTTTTTTGCTTTCCATTTCTCTCGTATAGTCAAACAGTTTGCGACCTAGAAAGTAAAAAAAGAATCGAAGGAATAGGTGCTAAATTTCAGGGTTCTGACTATAAATCCCTTCCTACTGGGGATTTGATTACCGCAATTGGAAACCAATTTTTAGGCACACCATATGTAGGAAAAACCCTAGAGTTACCTGGAGAGGAACAACTGGTGATCAACCTCATGGAAGTAGATTGTACCACCTTTGTAGAAG
>Ga0222713_10004295_pt1 | contig 14349 bp, 18 predicted proteins | sample C33_649DmetaG_FD_165061 | JGI IMG/M metagenome (GOLD analysis project Ga0222713, IMG submission 165061) | Estuarine water microbial communities from San Francisco Bay, California, United States - C33_649D | ecosystem: Environmental > Aquatic > Marine > Unclassified | place: USA: California...
GATGCGATATACATCTTGTAAGCAGTAAAAGTGTCAATGCTTGTGTCAAATTTAAATTCATCTGGCATTGCTCGTGCAAATGAAGTTACATCAGTAATCTTCCCCTTGGGAAACAAATAATAAGCATCCACAAGTGTTTTATAACACGAATGAGTTTTATTATACCTCAAAGTGTACTCATCACACAAATTAAGTCCGTGTTTAATTAACCAATAAGCATTGTGGATATTTTCCATTGCCCATTTGGTACAAGGATGATTGCGAAAGGCACCTTTTTCGGTTTTGTAAGGAGTGTTATCAGTTTTATATAAAGGGCCATATCCGTGTCCCCACTTTTCAGAAGCAACAATGGAAAGCATCTGACAACACTCTAACGGCATTTTAACAATGTGTTTGTCAGGAAGACAAATAGCACTCTCAGCAGGCCAAGGAGAAGTCACAAAAATGTTCATTACAAAGGTTGCGGACCACCAATAATTATAGCAGAGGGAACTTGTGCTTGAGCAATCTTTTTTGCTTGTGATTGACTTGTTGCTTCGACCACAAGTTCCAGATATCTGCCATCTCCAGGGATTTTATACTTTACAGAATATTTCATCCAAAAGTAGAGTCAGGTTCAAGGGCGATATGATAAGTCACATCAAATCCAGTGTTCTTGAAACGTGACAGAAGTTTGCTGGAAATAACAACTTCATAATTGCCAGGAATAATCTTGATGTTTTCTACCTTGAAGTTGAAAGAGAAAGTTTCATCGGTTTCACCAACGACCACAGAGAAATCGTTGGATGTGTCATTCTTCTTATCACGAACAACCAGTTTTACCACACCTGCTTCACCAACCACGGACAAGTCAGGAAGTTGATAAACAGCAGCAGCTTTAAGGAGTTTATCAAGTTCTTTGGTATCAAGAAGGAAACAAACATCTTCACTCGGCAGAACAATATCTTTATCCGGAGGAGTGATAATTACGTTAGGATCTGCAAAGAAATATTTGGAGCGTGACTTACCTTCCTTGATAACAACATATCCATCATTTTGAAAATCTAGTTCTGCATTTTGATGCAGATTAAGGCCGTTCAAGAACTGGTTAAGGTCATAGATTCCAAAGTCTTTAGGAAGTTCTTCTTCAATTGTTGCTTCTGCAAGGATGTTCTTCATCACAGAAATAGTGCGAAGAGAACTACCTTCTTTGAAGAGGATAGACTGATTGATAGAAGAGAAGTTCTTCAGCAGAGTCAGAGTTTTGTCAGAGAGTTTCATAATAATCAGCGAAATTCAGAGAGACCGTTATCTTTGCGGGTGTAGTGTCCATCAAAGTGGAGAAGAAGCATAGCATAGTGAATTACTTTAAGCAAATCACGCTTATTGCGACCATCTTTGTCGCCATAGCGACTACCATACTTAATGATGTTTGCTTGACAGAACCCAGCAGCAAGTTCTTTTGCTGCCATTAGATCAATTGTTTGTACATCCTTATAATCTTGTTCGTGACCACAGTAATGACTTCCATAAGTGCTAGTCACATAATCTTCAACATCTTTGAGAATTTTGTCTTCGTTGTATTTCCAGAGATGATTTTTTGTTTCGGGCATAGTAATAGTAAAAGTTGATTCAATCATAAAAAAGAGGGAAGGCACATTTACCTTCCCCAATTATATCAGAAAGGAGTGGGTTGGTCAATGTTGGGATTGTAATCCACCTGTTCGGTAGGCATTTGGAAGTCAGCATCCACCTTGTCATAGAGTTCAAGGAAGGCTTGCTTGGTTTCGTCGTCAAAACGATTCACACAAACTTGAATTGCCTTTGCTTTGTCCTGGAAGATGCTGTAAGCACGGATGATATGAACCAGGCGACGGGTGCTGATGATTTCCTCAATACCACCATCGTAGAAGGTTTTACGGATGATGTCTGCCCAGTCCACCAGGCGCTTGCAGAAGTCACGATCTTCGACCTGCAGATCCAGAGCGATACCTTCCAGGATCTTCTGTTCAGTTGCAGGGGCGGGATAGGATTGCTCAAAGGTCACGGGGAAACGCTCTAGGAACGCCTCATTGAGAACGTTGGTGCCGATGAAGCGGCCATCATCAGAACCCTTACCCTTGGTGTTAGCGGTGGCGATAACGTTGAATCCTGCAGCAGGTTTCACCCAGCGACCAATCTTTTTCAAGAACACACCCTTACCTTCAAGGATGGATTGTAGGCACAGAATTTTGTTGCTAGCGAGGTCGATTTCGTCAAGAAGCAGGATTGCCCCTCGCTCCAGTGCCTCAATGACGGGACCGTTGTGCCAAGCAGTATTCCCATCAACCAAGCGGAACCCACCAATCAGATCATCTTCATCAGTTTCGATGGTGATGTTCACACGAATCAATTCACGCTTCAGTTGAGCACAAGCTTGCTCCACAGAGAACGTTTTACCATTACCCGAAAGACCCGTAATGAACGTCGGATAAAAAAGACGGGACTGAATAATTTTTTTAATATCAGCGAAGTTACCAAAGCGGACGAAGGTATCATCTTTTTGAGGAATAAGATTTTGTTCGATAGGGGGGACCACAGAGGGTGCTTGGAAAGTACGTTCGATTTCTTCTACTTTTTGTTGAGTCACTTCAAGATTCCATTTACCACGACCAACTTTAAATTGGTCAAGTTTTTTAGTTACGGTTTGATAGTTAGCATCGTTCAGATTACACCAAGCACGAATATCTGCACCAGTAACACTATTGCCATACAGATTCTGGAGAGAAGTGCGGATGTAGTCGGAGGAGAGTGCCATTCGTTTGTTTCGTTTCAACCTAGTCATTATAAAGCAAAAAAGGGTCCACCTGGGACCCCAGTGGTCAGTTTGCCAACTGGTTCTTGAGTTCTTTCAGATACTCTTCGCTTGCAATATGGCCGGTGTATCCTGGGTAGTATTTATTAACTAAAGCAGGAATGCCCATAGCAGTTGTGCTGCTATTACACTTAATCCATACTTCTTTAGTGTCGTATTTTACTACGTGGTCAAAAGGAAATTTAGTCTTCATAAGTAAATGTTTTGTTCTTAACTTTCGTATCAAATTCGCCAGTTCTTCCTGGTCTCATCTTACCAACTTTAACACGCTTACCTTCTCCAGGCCAAGATTTATTGGTTCCTACTAATTGAGCAGAACCTTTTGGTTTCTTTTTAATTAGCACAGAGTCCTGATTGTACTTTTTACCAAGTTTAGTAATTGCTTTTTTGAATGCCCTTTTTCCTTTTTTACCTGAAGAAACTACGTGCGACTTCTCGCCAACTTTCTTCTCTTGAGGAGTTCCTGGATTTTCAGTATATCTACCAGATACTTTGGTGGGTCCTGGAAGACCAGCACCTCTAATATCTTTCTCAAGTTGCCTTGAACGCGCTTTATTTTCTTTCTTTGATTTATCACCTCTTTGAGCAGACATGATTGCCATGCCACCCTTTTCTGATTTTGAGCGAACTCTATTCAGAGAAGTTTCTTGAATAGAGCAACACTCTACCATAAATTCTTGGAATGTCTTCATGCTACCAAAGAAATAAATTCTCCTAATACTTTTTTATTTAGTTTTTTGGTTTTGAGAGACTTAACAAAAGCGGATTTAATTTGAGACTTTGTTGCATCTTCAGCAACTTCAAACTCAGTATCCTGAGAAAGTGCAGTTGCAGACATTCCAAAGTATGCATCATAACCAGACTTTGTAATAGTAAAACTCTTCACTTTTTTCCAATCATTTTGAATCTTCTCATAATCTTTGTCAAGTTGAGAATGATACATTTGAACAAACCGACTGAAGTTGCGACTTTCAAGAACACGAATACCAATAAAGTTCATAGAAGTAAACTTATCTTTCAAGTTCCTCAGAAGAACATCAGTAAACTCATGATATCCATAACCAAACTTATAAGTAGTTCCAAGCTTGCGGTCACGAAGAAATGTAAGTTCTCCATGAATATACCCAGTTCCAAGACGAGGTTCCTTCTCCCAATGACGTTTAACCTCTTTATGATGAACAAGTTGATTTGCCTCACCATCAGTCAGAACAATACACTGAACCTTCTGGAGTTTGTTCTCTTTCTGAAACTTAGGAAGAATCTGGTGAAGAGTAATTAGTGCTTCATTTAGAGGAGTTCCAGAGAGACTAAGACGATTAGAATAAGTGTAATGAGAACTATAAGCCCTACCAAAGCAATAAGCAAGACGCCAGATGTTTAGTATTTGATGTTCCAGTTCTTTACCAGAAACTTTACTAGTAAGAATGTTCATCATAGAAAAGGTCTCATCAACAACTAAAAGACCATCTTTTTTCTCATAGTGTGGAGTACGATCAGCAGCAAAATAACGATCATTCTCATAATCATATTCACCACGACGCCATTCATTCGTGAAAGCATAAACCTCAAAGGGAATGGAGACTTTCTTACAGAACCAAACGAGGTTGAAGAGTTGCTTGCAAGTATCAAGCATCACATCACACATAGATCCACTCCAGTCCAGAACAAACACCAGTCCATGATTCTTACCATCAGGAATCACGGAAACTTTTTTGAAAAGATCTTCATTATATTTGTAGGTATGAAGGCGAGCAGTATCAAGAACACCAGTGCGAGCAGTTGAAGCACGAGCATACTGATCTGCTGCCTTACGACACTCAAACTCTTTTACCAGATAGTTGACCTCTTTCTGAGCAGACGATTTAAACTTCTTAAATTCAATATCAGACTCCTTGTAGAGATTTACTGGAGCAAATCCCTTATCTTTTGCGTGTTCATTATGAAGTTTCTGTTGATGATTAAAAGAATCATCAATATCTTTATGGACATCAGAGTTCTTACCAATAATGGTATCCAGATTTACTTGCGGAACTTCAACATAAACGTTCTCATATTCATCATTACTTACAAGGTCACGAATCTTATCTTCCAAAGATTCTGCAGTGCGAACTTCAGGTTCATCCTGAACTCCAGAGGATTTTACAGGAGTTTCATCACCCTGAGCGGTTCCTCCATAGGACTCTTCAGACTCTTTTTCAGAGGAGTTATCACTCTCACCTTCTTGCTCAGAAGAGGAGTCATTGCTCTCTACAAAATCGCTTGCAGGAGACTGTGAATTTCCTTGAGTCTCATGAGAATCAAAGTCAGCAACCTTTTGCTGTTGTTCTTTTTCTTTCTTACAATATTTGTAAAGTTCTTCAGCGGCAATCAGTGCATCCACAAAGCTTTCGCAGGAACCAATCAGATTGATAATTTCTTGCTCCTCTGGTTTGAAATCAAGATTGATAAAGTTACCAATCTTGAAATAAAGGTTTGCGCGATCAGCAAGATTAAAGGTGGAAATATCATCCTCAGCGACTTGGAAGAAATCTTCTTCATTCAGTTCTTTGTATCCGTTGAAGAAAGTCTTAGCAAGTCCAGCATACTTGCGCTTCATCAGTTTCTCGATGCGAGCATCCTCAACTACATTTACAAACTGCTGAGGAACCTTTGCAGTCTCACTCCAATCCTCATCTGGAGTGAAAAGTGCGTGCCCAACTTCGTGCCCTACAAGAAGGTCATACACAAGATTGCTTGCCTTCTCCCACAGGGGAAGAGTAAGCACACGAGTATGAACGTTGAAGCAGGCAGTAGAAACCTTCTTGTGCTCTACCACCAAATCCTCAGTGGCAAGCAGTTTAGCGAGTTGAGATTTGATTTCGTGGCGAACAGACATTGGATTCGTTTCGTATGTAACCACTATAAAACGAAAGGTCGCCTTTTGGGCGACCCATGTGACGCTTTTTGAACTGGGCTAGTCGTGCTTTTGCTTGCCTCAGTGCTTGCGGTTTAAGTTTTCGTTTCTGTTCTTTCTTGGAATGATGATATCTATTTGGTACTAACATAACCTTTCTCCTTTAAAAGCAATAGTGCTTCCTCATATTTTTCAGGAAGAACTGGAATGTAAAGGTGTTTTCCAACCTTATCTCTGTTATTATCAGATACAGTTCCCAACTCAAGGTGGTTTGGGTTGACACAAAGTTTATTGTCACATAGGTGCCTTACAACCAAACCATCAGGTATTTTTCCTTTATAAAGTTCATAAGATACTCTATGAGCCTTTTTTTGTTTATAGTTATCTCTTATAACTCCATATCTTTTTTTAGGTGGACCATTTGTAGTTCCAATCCAAATCCAACAATCATTTTCACAATCAGTTTTTTGATGTGCATTATCAAATCTTTCCTTTAAAGATTTTTGATGGTTTCCACCACGATTTCCGTTATGTATTCCTTTTGGCATATTTTTAGAAAAGTTATATTTATTTATAAAGAAACACTTTTCTAAAAAGAGTGGTTCAGACCACCATATGCGAAAAACCTTTGACTTTCTCAAACTTTATGACACTTTCAAATTTGTCCTCCATACCAGTCTTATGAGAGATAACAAAAATGTTTGCGTCTTTAATTACATAACGAATGATTTTAAGAAACTCTTCTGTTCCTGTGGAATCCAAAGAACTATCAAAAATTTCATCAAGAATCATCAGATTAGTATTCACTGAGTTTTTCATTCTTGCAACTTCTCTCCAAGTAAAAAGAAGTGCTAGATCAATTCTCTGCTTTTCTCCCTCACTAAAAGAAGCATATGAGAAATCTTCGTGAATAGGTGACTGGACGGTTTCGTTAAACTCCTCATCAAGTGTGAAGTTAATATAGAAATCCATCATCTGAAGATAACGGTTAACTTGTTGATTTATCAGCGGTAGATACTTCTTAATGATTTTGGATTTTACTCCACCGTCTTTGAGCAAACTATACGAAAAGTCGTAATAGTTGATTGTGTCTTTTTTAGAAGCGAGTTCGTCGTATGTAATTTTTAGGTTGTCTTTGAAGGATTCTAACTTCTCATGTTCAGAATTTCGGTTTGCAAGGTTCTCGGTAAGAACTTGAATTTCATGTTCAAGACTTCGGATTTGTCTCCGTAATCCATTAATCTTAATATTGTTTTGAGAAATGCCATTCGTTAGTTTTGAGATCTCCTTCGATAGAGCGGTGAATTGACGCTCTCGCTCTTCTTCCTCTTTAATTGCCTCCTCCAGTTCTTTATAACCAGATTGCAACTCTTTTGCTTTATTTTGAGCGTCGTTAATTCTATTTATTCTGAAGGTCTCATCAATCGCTTGTGTGCAGGTGGGACAAACCGTATTCTCTGTAAAGAACTTATGCTCTTTAGTAATAGTAGATACTTTTTGTGAGATCTTACCTTTTAGGTTTCCAAGTTTACGGAGTTTTTCTGCATATCCAACTAACTTATCTTGCTCTCTAATATACTCATAAAGAGGTTCTTCTAAAGAACCATTCTCATCCATATATTGTTGAATTTCTCCATCAAGATCAGAAATTTTCCGATAATTATTGTCAATACTTTCTTTTCCACGATTTTCAAGTTCTTCAATGAACTCTTGTTGCATTTTGACTTTATCAAGAAGAGATTCTTTCTTCAACTCATAAACTTTGATTTCTTCTTTTGTCTGACGAATTTTCTCTTTAATTACCATATTCATTGAAGAAAAAATCTTAATATCAAGGAGATCTTCAATCACTTCTCTACGATGAGCAGCAGAAAGTTGCATAAAAGGAACAAAGGTACTAGAACCCAAAATAACAATTTGAGTAAAAGACTTGTAGTTCATTTTGAGAACATTTTGCTCCAGCCACTTTTGCTGATCTAAAGCGGCAGAAGATTGATCTAGAGAAGTATCATTCCTCCAAATCTCAAAGAGTGCTGGTTTAATTCCTCTTACAACTTTCCAATCAGTATTTCCAATAGAAAATTCTACTTCAACTCTACAATCCTTTTCATTTACAGTGTTGACTAGTTGCGGTTTGTTAATCTTACGAAATGGTTTTCCAAACAAAGCAAACGTAAGCGCATCAAGAACGGTACTTTTTCCTGCACCATTTGTACCTACAATAAGATTAGTTTTATTCTTTGTGAAATCAACTTCAGTGTACTGCGTTCCCGTACTCAAAAAGTTTTTCCAACGAATAGTTTTAAATAAAATCATGTTCAGTGTTTGGAGGAATTACAATATCATCGGGTGTAATAACAGTATACTGGTATCCGTGCATTTCGCAAGTTTTTACCATCACTTCATCTTCAATTTCAATGACGTGCATTTCTGGATATCCATCATCTTCTAACATCATAGCATACCGAACAGCATCATCCTCTTCCTGAAAGAGATAAAGAATGTGTTCCCCATCATCATCAATTACCGAATATGCACCTTCAGTTTCTCTGCCATTAATTGTTAGAATAAACATTTAAACTAATTCACATGCTTCTTGATAAATTTCTTGCATCAGTTTTTGAATAATAGATTTATCAAGACTAATTTCTGCCTCCTCAATATATCTATTCAGGATAGAAATAGTATCTTCGCTTTCAAATGCTTCAAACTCTTGAGGCTCTTGAATATCAAAGTTTTCAATAATTTTAAGTTCTGCAATATTCGAAGAGTAAAGTTTATCAACAAACTTTTCAAACTTTTTAGTGTCAGACTTCTTGCGAACAACAATCTTTACAATCTTGTTTTCATACTCACGAGTATCAAATGTTTGATAGTTGGTATCCTCATAGTAAATGTTATAGAACATTTTATAAGGATTATCAACTGGAGTATGTTCTAGTGTTTCAGTATCAAAGATAGTGAAACCGCGAGTATCATTTACATCAGTCCAGTAAATCTCATAAGGATTTCCTAGATAGAAGACTGTTCCATTAGTCGATCGAGTGTGATAGTGTCCCGAGAAGACACGTTCGAACTTCTCAAATAACTTGCTTTCCAAACCATGCTCCATGATGATTTGTCGATTAACTCTAAATCCTTGGAGTTCAAGGTGCCCCATCGCACACGAGCAAGTTGTCTTTTGAATAAGTTTGAGAGTGCTTTCCTCATTTTCTTGATTAATCCAGGGTATAAACAGTGTTCGGAGTTTACCGAGCATCACTTCAGTTGGTTCTGAATATACCGTCACGTTATCATACTCACGCAGAAGCAAATCAACTGCGTTTACGTTATTTGTATTCTTATAATAACAATCATGATTACCGGCAATTAAATGAACATCTATGCACATTTCTTGAAGACGATCAAAAATATTATTTTTCGCCCAAGATAAAGCAGAAAAATCAATACCCTTACGACTATCAAAAGCATCTCCTAAGTGAATAACTTTATTAATTCCATACTCTTCGAGCGTTGGAAAAAATATATTGTTATAAAATTTTAGAAAATAATCGTGAAACAACTTTGAGTTCTTTCTGGCACCGTAATGAGTGTCGGTAATAATTGCAACTTTCATATCACTCAGAGTGTTGTTTTAAGTATAGCACAGCACCTTCCAGCAAGTCAATACTATCATTAAAAAATCCCAATCCTTGGTTGCATTTATTGCACAGCAACCCTCTAATTTTTCCAGTTGTATGATTATGATCTACTGCTAATATTCTTTGCAATTCACTTTTTTCTGCACCGCAAATAGCACATCCTTTATTCTGTTTTTCGTACATTGCATCATATTCTTCGCAGGTTAAACTAAAATTTGCTTTTAATCTGCGTTTTTTATTATATAAATGTCTTTTCTCTGGATTATTTTTAGTCCATTCCTTTTCGTATTTTCTTCTACATTCTAAATTAGAACAACATCCACTAACAGCATATCGTTGAAACCCACCACATCTTTTACAAGGTCTTTGTGAAATATAATGAGTTTCTCCATTTTCTTTTGCTATTTTTTGTGCATTATCTCTAGGCATTAGTCACACAGTAATCACACGAACTATTTATAATATTAATATCTTAACTTACTATGAACTCCGTCCTTGATAGAATTATAGTCGGAATAGTTCCCGCCGTCAATAGTGTTGTCGTCTGTGAAGACTTCAGAAAACCCAGAACGCTCAAGAATTTTGTTTTTGATTTCTAACTGACGCTTCTCTCTTTGAATACGACGGAGAAAAGCGTAGTGAATGATTTGAGTAAAGTATGCAAAAGGATTTTGTGACTTCTCTGGGTTGAAGTTATGAATGTACTGAACACAGTTTTCAATACCGTCAGAAATCATATCTTCCTTAAACATATAGTTCACGAAGTTTGGTTTGAAAGAAAGGTGATTAGCAATCTTCAGGAAACACTCTCCAATGTAGCGTGGAATAGGAGGTTTTGGTTTTCCTTGAATTAATGCAATCTCTTTGTCTTCACGATACTTAATCAGTGCCGCAAGAAACTCTTTGTTGTTGACATAGTGCTCTGACCTCTTTCTCTTGGTCATAACTGCTGTGGTTATCATAAGTTTTTATCATTATTATGTATAAATTATACCACTTATTCAAATGCTTGACAAGGTATTCAAAAGTTGATACAATTACCTTTGTGGAGGTTAATAAGATTAGCTTTAGCTATTTTTATAAAGCTTCTCTAGAAGTTCTTTAGCATCATTAACGTTAGCAAGATATCCCATTCTACGATTTAGTTTGGGTTCATTGTTCTTTTCTCTACTTGATTGTCTTACGTAAGACTGATACATCATAATCATTTCAATATCAGAAGACTCTGAGAGAGTGATAACATCTTCAAGGTTGATAATAAACATATCTTCTGTTGTTGTTTTTAACCAAGGTTCTAGTTTATACCCAGAAATTCCTGTTCTACTTTTAATCTCATTAACAGTGATTGGGTTAGAAACAATCAAAATGGTTCTGTCTTCTTCTTCAGAGGCAGCAACTTTAGCAAAGATCTCTTCGCCTGTTTTTAATTTAAGAGTGCAGTAAAAATCATCTTCTATCATTTTTTCTTAAGTTGTATGGTGATTATTTCATAGTTAAAGTTTTCTTCGTTATAAATTTTAATTCTTTCTATCAGGTGATTTAAAGTATAATTTTTTCTTGAATTATATGTACAATCATCAGCAATATCATAAAGAACTGCTTTTACTTTGTTTTTTCCTTTTCTGAGAACTCTTCCGATTGATTGGAGATTTCTGATTCTTGATTTACTAGGAGAAGCAAAGATAACGTTATGAAGATTTTTAATATTGATGCCAGTAGAAAAAGTCCCATAGGAAGCAACAATAATTGCGTTGTTCTCTCTTTCGGTAATTTCTCTAACTAATTCTCTTTCTTCAGTATCAACACCACCATGAATAAAAAATACTTTACGATCACTTCGCTTAGTATTATTTATCTTCTCATAGAGTATAGCTCCATGTGCTTCTACTCTTGAAAATAAAACAAGAGTGTTGCCTTTTAGATCAAGAGAAAGATTTGTAATAAATTTATTTCTTTGTTCTTGGGAAATCAAATATTGAATTTCATCTTCATAAGTTTCAAACTTTTGTGGAGGATGCTTAAGAACAAGACAACGAATATCCAACTGAGAGATATGTCCTTGTTGCATCAACTCATAAGTTCGAGTAACCTTATACGAAGGTCCAAATAATCCTTCTAGAACCCATTTATGAGTTTGAGTTCCATCTAAGGTTCCAGTAAATCCAAAACGATATTTTGCATGATGAAGTTTGGACATAATATCAATAAGAGACTTACTCTTAAACAAGTGGGCTTCATCTCCTATAACTACTCCATAGTCTTCAAAAAATGAACGTTCTAATTTATAAACAGATTGCCATGTTGTAATTGTGACTGGATGTTCATTTGTTTTCTCTCTACCAGAATAAATCTTGTGGCAGTATGAATCAGCATTCCAACCATAATCTTCAAAATCCTTGTACATCTGCTCTACCAAAGATGTCGTTGGAACAACTAGAAGAATTTTTTGTCCTTTATCTACATAATACCTTACAAGGGAATAAATCATCAAGGATTTTCCTGAGGCTGTGGGTGATATCAGTAATTTTCGGTTATGTCGTAGAGCATCGTATACTCCCTCTATTTGATACTGACGTGGAGAATGAGTACAAATAGATGACATATAATCCTTCACACCTTCGAAGGATATGCTTTCATTTACCTCAAAAGGTAAGCCATAGAATTTATTTTCTTTAAACTCATACGTGTAATTATGGAGTTTTAGTTTGTCGATAACTTTATCCAACAAACCAGTATAAATTTCTCCAGTATGAGAACTTAACAGTCGAATCTTGCCGTCCCAGTGTCTGCTTCTATACTGAGACATAAACTTTGCAGATTCAACCTCAAATGTAAAGTACGGTTGAAGTTCATATAAAATATGAGGTTCACATTGTAGTTTAATGTAAACCTCATTCTTCTTTTCAATTATTACGTCACTCATAGCATCATAATTGCTATGAATATTTATTTACCCTAGTCCAGACTGAAAACGTAGAAAATCTATAGAGTTTTTGATTTGATAAGTTCGGTTTGAAATCATTTTGAGAATACTGTCAATATAAGTCAACATTGTTTCGTAGTATTCTATTTTTAAATTCACTTGAGATAAATTTTCATCTGAATCCAAGTATCCTTGAAGGGTTTCTTTATCGCGAATCTTTTTTGGAAATGGATTTTCTAAATAAACTTCTGGATCTGCTTTTCCAGTAAAGTATTCGTATCTTTCGTGCCTTATCTTTTTCTTCTGTTGTTCTGCTCTCTTTTTCAATAAATTGATAGTGTTATAAAGATCAAAATATTTTGAATGTAAAATCGGAATATTCAAAGATTCCGTATGTAGATTATCAATGTCTATTTTTGAATCCTGTTCCCACATTTTTTGGATTGTATCCAAATCAATACTCATAATTTATTCCCTTGCAAATCATAAATGTTGTATATAGTATACTTGAAACTAACGTCTGCCGTAAAGTATTGAATGTCTGTCTCGGTAGCATCAAATGTCATTGTCGATAATGAATACGGAAATAGATCTTGAAATCTTATTTGAAAATTTGGTATTTGACTGCTAGTTAAAACTTGTAAAGTTCCGTCAGAATAAATGTTCTGTCGATCTTTAGTGTAATTTCCCTGAACTGATCCTGATTTTTCTAAGTCATCAAATTGTTTAAGTTCTTCTGGAAATCCTAAACCACGTATCCAGTTTTGTATTTCCATGTAATTTTCAAGGTTCTCATCTACTAAAAATCTTAAATTTAAATCGCCAAATTCAATAATGTCACCTGGAGTTGGTAACATCTTAGTGTAAGAAGGTTGAACAGTAACTCCAAGATTTAAATCTGGAATGTTTGCTTGATTACAGAAAAAAGCAACTTTAGGAGTTCTTGTTAGCGTAAACTTAAATCCTGTTGGGGATAAAAAGTTTCTATTATCTATCTGCCCTCTAGTCATGATTTTTTTAAGTATTTAGATAAAAAAAAGGACCCTTTCGGGTCCCCTGAAACTTTATGTGAAATGGATCACATAAGGTTCTTAACAGCAACTCTTCTGTAGTAACGGTTAGAGTTGGTCTTGAGTGCTCCGAGACCCTGAGTGGTGCCCTCTGCAAATGGGTTTGCAACGAGACCATAACGGGTCTTAAAGCCGATCTTGGGCTGGAAGCTGTTCTCACCAACGGCACGAACCATTTGGAGAGGAACATAAGGACAATAGAAGAGTCCAGCGTCATAAGGTGAAGAACCCTTATAACCAACAACGTAGTACTGGTTACCACCTGTTGGAGCAGCATTACCTGAAGTCAGGTTAGATGCATATGGGTCAATGTAGACGCGGAATTTGCCCATCAGAGTACCAGCAAAGGTGTTGCCGGTATCATCAACGGTTAGGTTAGCGTTGAGTGCTGGGGTGTAATCCAGAACGCCAGCCATGGTTAGAGCGGAAGCAACGTCTGCAGAGCAGAGGATGATGTTGCCCTTTCCACGACGAGTTCTCTGAGCGATTGCGTTAGCATCACGCTCAATCTGGAACAGAAGACCCTTGAACTTCTCAACTGACCAACGACCGTTGGAGTCAACATCAAGGTCGAATACACCAGCGGTAGCAACGTTCTGAGAAGCACCCTTCTCAGCGGTCATGTAGATGGTACGGATAACTTCGCGGTTGATTTCAGCAAGAATCTCAGTTGACAGAATGTTTGCCAACTCAGCTTCTGCATTCAGACCGTGAATTGCCTTAAGGTCTTGAGCGAGCTCAAGTGAGTACTCAGCCTTCAGAGCGCGTGACTTTGCAGTAACGGTGACTTTCTCGATCGAGAATGCCATCTGGTTGAAATCGTGACCAGATGCACCAAGGTTCTCTGAGTCACCAGTCAACATACCTTCACCAACGTTATAGTCGGTAGGTGCAACTGAAGCAGCATTTAGAAGTGCAGGGTTGTTTCCACTCTGAGTGGTTGTACCGATACCTGTTGAAGTACCAGTAAATCCAGCTAGAGCCAAGGA
>Ga0222713_10004300_pt1 | contig 14341 bp, 15 predicted proteins | sample C33_649DmetaG_FD_165061 | JGI IMG/M metagenome (GOLD analysis project Ga0222713, IMG submission 165061) | Estuarine water microbial communities from San Francisco Bay, California, United States - C33_649D | ecosystem: Environmental > Aquatic > Marine > Unclassified | place: USA: California...
TCCGGAGTCGCCCGTCACACGCTACGGGCAACTGGGGGGTGTCGCAAGAGTCGGAAGGACCCGAGAGACCCTGCACCCTACAAATTTGTTCAGTGAAGGTGCCGCGCACACCGGCAATGCCGGTGGCAATGCCAAATGTCACGCATGTCCTGCGTATCATGACGGGACGTAGCTGAGCGCAAGCGGCGCGAAATGACCTTGGGGGGTGCGATGGGCAGCACGCTACACATTCATTCTCTGTCGAAGACCTTCCCTGGGCAGGTCGCACTTCGCGATGTGGCCCTCGACATCGAAGAGGGCGAAATTCATGCTCTCGTTGGCCAGAACGGCTCGGGCAAGTCGACCCTCATCAAGATCCTCGCCGGCTTCCACCAGCCCGATGCGAATCATGTCGTCACGATGCGTGGAGCCCACTTCGAAATCGGTAACGCAGCCGCGGCCCACGCAGCCGGCATCCGTTTCGTTCACCAAGACCTCGGTCTCGTTGAATCCGTCAGCACGGTCGAGAATTTGGCACTTGGCTTTGGCTACGACACCAGTTTCGGTCAGCGCATCAAGTGGCGTTCGGAAACCAAGCGCGCCAAACAACTTCTCGCCGATCTGGGTTTCGACATCAATGTGCGAGCGCCGGTTGCGATGCTTGGTGCAGCCGAACGCACGGGTGTCGCCATCGCGCGTGCACTCCAAGATCTCGATGCCGGCGTCTCCATCGTCGTGCTCGACGAACCGACGGCCGCTCTGCCCGGTGCCGACGTCGACCGTCTCTTCGATGCAGTGCGCCGATTGAAGGCTCGTGGAATCAGCGTCATCTTCGTGTCGCACCACCTCGAAGAAGTCTTCGAGATCGCCGACCGCGTCACCGTTCTGCGCGACGGTCAAGTGGTTGGAACCAAGCGCACGTCAGAGCTCACCATGGACTCGCTCATCGAGATGATCGTTGGTCACAAGGTTGTCGCGCGATCTGCCGATCGATCGGTGTCGGCCGCAACGCCGCCGCGCTTCGTCGTCGAGAACCTTGTTGGTCCGGGCGTGAATGGGCTGTCCTTCGAGGTGCGACCGGGTGAGGTTCTCGGCGTGACCGGCCTCACCGGTTCGGGTCGCGACACGCTGGTTGGCTTGCTGTCCGGGGCAACCCCCCGATTCGACGGACGGGTGACGATTGACGGTGACGAAATCCCGAACGCCCAACCCCGAGGAGCAATCAAGCGCGGCCTTGCTTTCGTGCCGGTCAACCGCATCCGCAACGGTCTTCTCCCGACGATGAGTGTCCGCGCCAATCTCACGATCGCCGACGTCGAGCGCAACAAGAAGGGCTGGCGCCTCAGCCATCGCGACGAAAAGGCGGAATCGAACGACTGGGTGAGTCGCTTGAGTATCGTCACTGCGGGTACCGAGGTTCCGATTGCGACACTCTCGGGTGGCAATCAGCAAAAGGTGATGATGGCGCGCAGCTTCCGTCTGTCGCCCAAAGTCCTGTTGGTCGACGAACCCACGCAAGGTGTCGACATCGGCGCGAAGGAAGAAATCCACTCCTTCGTTGACCAAGCCGCCGACAATGGCGCGGCCGTGGTTGTGTGCTCGACCGATTCGAGCGAACTTGCCCGAGTGTGTGACCGGGTTCTTGTGATGTACCGCGGCGAGGTTGTCGAGACAATCTCACGCGAAACTGGCATCACCGCAGAAAACATCGACAGGGCCCTGCTTGCAGGGTCGACGCTCGCGAATTGACGAATTGGCGAAAGGACAACACGTGAATACCGAAACAAGAGGTACCCCCAAGGCATCGCTCCTGACACGCCTCGGGCTCGACCGATTCAGTGCGCTCTACCTGTGGGGGGGCTTCATGATCGTGTTCGGACTCTGGAAGACCGACACGTTCATCAGCAGCGCCACATTCAAGTTGACCCTTGGAGAGAACGTGCCCATTGGTCTCCTTGCGCTTGCGTTCCTCATTCCGCTGGCGACGAACTCCTTCGACTTGTCAATCGGCGCGATGTGCTCGCTGTCGCTTGTCATCGCGACGTTCCTCCAAAACGACGCCGAGCGCAGCTTCAATCTGCCTGGTGGTGTCAGTGCGTTGATCGCGGTACTCGTGTGTTCATGCGTCGGTTTTCTCTCCGGCTTTGTCGTCGTGAAATTACGGGTCAACTCGTTCATTGCAACGCTCGGTATCAGCCAGTTGGTGACGGCGATCGTCCTCAAGGTGTCCGACAACCGGCAGATCACGAGTGCCTACTCCGACACGTATCTCCAGTGGGGTCGTCGGGAAGTGCTCGGACTTCCGATCCTCTTCATCTACTTCATGATCATCGCTGTCATCCTGTGGTTCATCCTCGAACACACCCCGGCCGGCCGGTATCTCTTCGCGACCGGCGGCAACGTCGATGCGGCGCGTCTCGCCGGTGTGCGAACCGACCGCATGATCTGGGGTTCACTCGTCGCCTCGGCGACTCTTGCGGGTGTCGCGGGCATTTTGCTGTCGGCCAAGATCGGATTCTTCTCGTCGGCCACAGGCCCTGGCTACCTGTTCCCGGCAATCGCAGCCGTGTTCTTCGGCGCGTCGCAGCTCTCGCGTCGTCCGAACGTATGGGGCACCGTGCTCGCCCTCTACGCACTTGCGTTCGGCATCAAGGGTCTGCAGCTCGTCGTCGGCGCCGGTTCGTTCTGGGTCGAGCCGCTCTTCCAGGGCACGACGCTCATCATCGCCGTTGCGCTCGCCAGCCAGCAGGGTGTGGCGCGTATTCGCAGGAAGCGCGCCGCGTAGGTGGCGGGCAACTACGACGACGTCAGCGTCTTTGCGCTCTCTTCCGAGCGCGAAGAGGTGCTGTTGAACAAGCAAACCGAGTGTTGTCTCATGTGGACCACCGACTCGGGCGATCCCGTCGGTGTCTACATGAACTTCGTGTGGGCCAAGGGAAGTTTTTGGCTCACGGCGACCACTCAGCGCGCCCGTATGAAGGCGTACAAGAAGCGGCCGCGTGGCGCGATCGCCGTCACCAGCCGGGGTACCGACATTGGCATCAGCCAGGCGGTCACGTACAAGGGCGACATCGTTCTTCACGACTCAGACGACGTGAAGAAGTGGTTCTATGCCGCGCTCGCCGCCCGCGTGCGACCCGAAAGCGTCGACCGCCAACGCGCATTCATCGAGCATCTCGATACGCCCATGCGCCAGGTGATCGAACTGAAGCCCGATGTGCGCATTGGATTCGACTCCGACGCCATGTTCAAAGGCTCGGCAGTTGGGCCGAGCCGAACCCAGGTCTGATCGTCGCTAGATGATGTTCAGCGCGTCGAGGAAGCTCGCCGCAACCGATTCGTCGCCGGTGATCTTGCAGTGCTCGCGCCAGTCCGAGCGCTTGGTGCCCCAGTTGATGAAGGCGTGACCGTTGCTGCTGGCGTCGGCGACGGCGCCAGCGTTCTTGCCCGGCGTCACGACGATGTCGTCACCGGCAGGGGAGATGGTCCAACTGCCGCCGCCGGGACCGGTGAGGGTCAGGGTGATCGGAGCCGAGAGCGTGCGACCAAGGCCCTGTTGCATCTGGGGCATGCCGGTGATCATCCACCCGATTGCGGGTCTGAGGCGTTGGGCGTCGGCATCGGCAACGTTGCGCTCGATCGGACCCTCGGGCGCCAACAAGTCGATGCGCAAATGGCAGTAGTGATCAAAGGCGTACGCATCGGCCAGCGAGTGCATCGGGTAGGTGCCGAGATCGGCAAGGGGGATGGGCGTCGACGCGAGGGGCTCTTCCTGCATTGATTCGATGACGGCGACCGCCTGGTCACAAAAGGCGAGGTACTCATCGAGAATCTGCTGGTTCGTCCACGCCTTGCGCGGCTCGACCAGCATGTCCATCATCCGCTCGGCCGGGAGGTTGATCGGCTCAGCCGGCGGGGGAGAGGGGTCGACGGTTTCTTTGTAGTTCGAGCTCATGTGTGCGACGAGGTCGCGCACGCTCCACCCCTGACACCCACTTGGGCGGGACCACTCCTCATCGGAGAGGGTGCTAATCACCGACTTGACCTCCGCGACGGCCAACTTCAGTGCTGCCAGACCTTCCTTCGACACGATGCCCCTCCTGCTTCGGTGATTTTCGGGACGTTTTTGCCGCCCCGTTTTCCGCCTGTATGACGCACGGCTACTCTACGCAAACGCCCGAGGGCCGGGCGAGGAGAACAGGGGTTTTCGATGGAACTTCAGGGCAAAGTCGCACTGGTGACCGGGGGTACGCGCGGCATCGGCCGGGCGATCGCCGAGGCCTTCCTGGCCGAAGGCGCAAGTGTCGTTGTGAACGGGCGTACGCCGGCAAAGGGTGAGCAGGCACTGCGCGAAATGAACGCAGGGGACCGCGCGCACTTTCTCGCGGGCGACGTGAAGAGCCGCGAGGGTTGCGAGGCTCTCGTCAAGGGCACGATCGAGCGCTACGGCAAGATCGACATTCTCGTGAACAACGCCGGTGGCGGCACGGGCCATGCTCCCGTTGTCGACCTTGAGGACTGGGCACTCGAAGACGCCCTCAAGTGGAACCTGTGGTCGACCTTCTGGTGCACGCAGTACGCACTGCGCGACATGTTGCCGCGCCAGTGGGGACGCATCATCAACATCTCGTCGGTCGAAGGCAAGCACGGCAAGCCGGGCGTGTCCATCTACGTCATGGCCAAGCACGCGATCAACGGCTTCACCAAGTCGTGTGCGCAAGAGGTCGGTACCCAGGGCGTGACCATCAACTGCATCTGCCCCGGCGCGATCGAAACCGACATCATGAAAGACGAAGGCCCGGCCGCCGCACAGGCGATGGGTCTCACCTACCAGGGACTCCTCGACTGGTTCGCTTCGGAAGCGGCCATCAAGCGCCTGAACACCGTCGAAGAAGTTGCCGTTGTTGCGACGCTGCTGGCGTCGGAAGCCGGCGGCGGCATGACGGGCACGATGTACTCCGTCGACGGCGGCACGGCCGCTTACTGATCCGGGAAAGACAAAGGGACAAGGAACGAATCATGGGAAAGCTCGACGGAAAAGTTGCAGCAATCACGGGTGGCACGCGCAGCATCGGACGCGGAATGGCCGAGGCCTTTCTGCGCGAGGGCGCGAAGGTCGTCGTCAACGGACGCGATGCCGCCAAGGGTGCACAGGCCCTGAAGGAAATGGGCGGGGGACCGAACATCGCCTTCTTCCCCGGTGACGCCCGCGTGCAGTCGACGGCCGATGGAATCGTCGACTTCGCAATCGAGAAGTTCGGCAAGCTCGACATCATGTGTCTGAACTCGGGTGGTGTGCAGAACACCGCTCCCGTGCACCTGATGACCAACGAAGAGTGGCAACTCGAGATGGACTGGAACCTGAACTCGGTGTTCTGGGGCATGCGCAAGGCGTTGAACCACATGATCCCGCGTCAGAGCGGTCGCATCATCGTCACCTCGTCGGTCGAGGGCAAGCTCGGCAAGCCCGGCATCCCCGGCTACGCAGCAACCAAGCACGCCGTGCTCGGCCTCATGAAGGCTGCGGCGAAGGAAGTTGGCACGCTGAACATCACGGTGAACGCGATTCTGCCCGGCCTCATCGAGACCGACATCGTGCGCGAAACCGGCCCGGAGAGCGCAAAGGCCATGGGTGCCGAGAGCTACGAAGGTCTGCTCGAGATGTTCGCTCAGGAAGCCGCGATCAAGCGTCTCAACACCGTCGAGGAAGTCGCCGCGGCCGCGGTGATGCTGGCCTCTGACGCCGCGTCGGGTATCACCGGCACGTCGTGGGCCGTCGACGGCGGCACCCTCCCCTACTAAAGGGTTCTCGGTGTGAAATAACCCGCTTTTCGCGACGTCGCGCACCGAGAAGCAATGTCGGTCGGGAACCCACAAGGTTTTCCTAGCGGCTTATCTGGGGCTCGGTGTCATGATGAGCAACGTGACTGACAACGAAACAGCGCAACATGTTGTTCATCGGTCGAACAAGTCGGTTGTCCTGAAACGACGGCCTGCAGGCCAACCAGTGCCCGACGACTTCGAAGTCGTGACCAACGAAGTGCCTGTCACTGCTCCCTCACATGTCCTCGTGGAAAACCTCGCCATTTCCCTGGACGCCGGTTTCCGCCACTGGATGAATGAGGGAACCGGCGATCACGTCCTTCCATCAATGCAGATCGGTGAGCCGGTCATGGGATTGACACTTGGTCGTGTCATTGAGACGAAACACCACGCGTTCAGTGTCGGAGACGTCATTGTCTCGCGTCTTGCATGGCAGGAATTTTCGCAATTCGACGGCGACAAGCACGTCGTGAAGATTCACGTGGACGAATCACTTGATCTCGATCTTGGAACTCACCTGGGGATTCTCGGCGACACGGGGCTGTCTGCCTACTTCGGTCTCTTCGACCACGGCCGTCCGACACCCGGGGAAACGATCCTGGTCAGTGCCGCCGCTGGCGCGGTTGGAAACGTTGTCGGACAGCTTGCGAAAATCCACGGGTGTCGGGTCATTGGCATAGTGAGCGATGATGAGAAAGCTCGGTTCCTCGTCGACTCACTTGGTTTTGATGGGTGCATCAATCGTCGACGAGACGTAGCCGCCCAGTTGAAGGATCTATGTCCGAACGGGATCGACGTCTACTTCGACAACGTAGGCGGTCCGATTCTCGAAGTCGTGCTCGATCACATCACAACCCGCGCCCGCGTCGTGCTGTGCGGTGCAGTCGCCACGTACAACTCGTCCGACAAGGTGCCGGGGCCTTCGAACCTCTTTTCTCTGGTGACGAAAAACGCAACGATGACGGGTTTTCTCACCCACCAAAGCCACGATCGATATGCCGAGGCCCGCAGCCGCATCATCGCATGGATGCATGCTGGTCAACTGAAGAATCTCGAGCACCGACTCCATGGAATTGAGGCGGTGGGGCCGGCTTTTTGCGACATGTTCGCGGGAAGAAACCTCGGCAAGACACTGGTCCAACTGAGGCCCACCGAGCCAAAACCCGATTAATGCATGTGGAATCGGCGCGAGTTTCTGCAAGGCTGACGCGGTGACCACGGGCAAAGAACTCAAGCAGTCGGACAAATTGGCCGACGTCCTCTACGACATTCGAGGACCCGTGCTCGAAGAGGCTCGTCGTCTCGAAGACCTCGGTCATCGCATCATGAAACTGAACATCGGCAACCCGGCGCCGTTCGGTTTCGAAGCGCCGCCCGAAATTCTTGTCGACGTCATCCGCAACCTCCCCAACGCCCAGGGATATTCCGATTCACAGGGAATCGTGTCGGCCCGCACCGCGGTCGTGCAGTACTACCAAACGCACGGCATCGACATCACCAACGTCGACGACGTATGGCTGGGCAACGGTGTGAGCGAACTCATTCAGGTTGCCCTGCAGGCACTGCTCAACAACGGCGACGAAGTTCTCATTCCGGCGCCCGACTATCCGCTGTGGACCGCAGCGACCAATCTTGCCGGAGGCAAGGCCGTCCACTATCTCTGCGACGAGGACAACGGCTGGAACCCCGACGTCGAAGACCTGCGCAGCAAAATCTCCGATCGCACCAAGGCGATCGTCGTCATCAACCCGAACAATCCCACCGGCGCCGTCTACAGCACGTCGACACTGCGACAGATCGCTGACATCGCCGCCGAGCGCAATCTCGTCGTCATGGCCGACGAGATCTACGACAAGATCCTCTACGACGACGCCACACACACGCCGTTCGCCGCCATCGCCCCCGACGTCTTCACTCTCACGTTCAACGGCTTGTCCAAGGCGTACCGCCTCGCAGGATTCCGTTCGGGCTGGATGGTGATGACCGGTCCACGTCGTCATGCCGCCAGCTACATCGAGGGCATCACGATGCTCACCAACATGCGTCTGTGTGCCAATGTCCCTGCACAACACGCAATCCAAACCGCACTCGGCGGCCGCCAGAGCATCAAGGACCTCATCCTTCCCGGGGGTCGCCTTCTCGCCCAACGCGACGCCGCGGTCAAAGCCCTCGAAGCAATTCCCGGCGTCTCATGCGTCAAGCCGAAGGGTGCGCTCTACATCTTCCCCAAGCTCGACCCCGAGGTGTATCCCATCAAAGACGACCGTCGCTTCGTGCTCGACTTCCTGCGCGCTGAACACGTTCTCGTGGTTCAGGGGACCGGCTTCAATTGGCCCAAGCCCGACCATCTGCGCATCGTCACGCTGCCCTGGGCCAAGGATCTCACCGAAGCCATCGGCCGCCTCGGACGGTTCTTGTCGACCTGGGTTCCGCCCAAGGACTGAGAACGTTTATCGCAACGCGATTGCAAAAAGTGCGATGAACTGGGCAGAGAAGAGCCCGATCATCCAACGAAGCTGAGAGTTCATCTTTTCAGTCACCAGCACGTTCACTTCGTTGGTAACGCCGGTTCGCAATGCGGGAAAATCTACCTCGCGGATCTTGTGAATCTCACCCTCGAGACGAGCGATATCTGTTTTCAGCAGGGCGACGTCACTTCGACGCGCGACATCGCCCCAGCCGGTCGGCGGTAGATGTTCCATCAAAGTGTCAGCCACGGAAACTCCAAACTGATCACGCAATGCCCGGTGGAGAACAAAGCGTCGAGATTCGGTAATCATCCCAGTCATCCTTTCGGTGGTGTTCGTCCACCGAATGTGTGCGCGAAGGTCAGCAGATCAGCACAACGACCAGGAGCACCACAAATTGCAGCGGCAAGAAAATGATCATCCGCCGCAAATGTCGATCGAATATCTCCTCGAGGCCAGAACGAATTTCCTCCCGAAAAAGTGCCAGATCCCTTTGTCGGACAAGATCAGCCTCGCCCGACGGCGGGAGGTGTTCCATCGATGTGCTGTCCACGGTGTCTCCAAACAAGTCGGGCAAAGTTTGAGGAAGGTCGAGTCGACTTCATTCGCTGATGCTCACGGTAATTCGTTCGATGGTGTTCGTCCACCGAATGTATGCGTGGGTACCGATGAATCAGCGCAGCGCGATCGGCCAAAGTGCTACAAATTGCGCCGAGAAAATTCTCGACCCCGTCGTCACCAGTCACCGCGACGCTGACGCTTGGTTTCGCCACGTAACTTTTTCGCCTGAATGCGACGTTCAACTGCACCACGTGATGGTTTGGTCTTGCGTCGCACCGGTGCCGGGGGGGCGGCTGCATCGTCGATTCGTTCCACTGCACGTTCGAGGCACAATTGCCTGTTGCGGTACTGGCTTCGTGCGGTCTGCGACGACACGCGCAGCAGCGCCGGTAACGCCGTACGTACCCGATCCAGCAACGCAGAAGACCCACGCAGCTGATCGAGGTCGATCTCGAGGGTCACCTTCGTCGACACCTTGTTTACGTTCTGACCACCGGCTCCGCCCGAACGGGAGAACGCCCAACGCATTGCATCAGCGGGGATCACAATCCCGCGTGCGGTGCGGACGTCGTCGTCGACCATCGGAGCGGGTGACGGGAATCGAACCCGCATTCTCAGCTTGGGAAGCTGATGTTCTGCCACTGAACTACACCCGCAGAACAGCATGGAACGCTGTCGGGACTGAAGGATACCAGTGCCGTCTGGCTATGGTTTTGGGCGTGATTCTGTCGGACCGCGACCTGCTTGCCGAGATCAACAAGGGCTCGATCATCATCGAACCCTTCGACCCGGCGTGCGTGCAACCATCGTCGATCGACGTCAAGGTATCGAACCTCTTCCGCGTGTTCCGCAACCACTCGGCTGCGGTTCTCGATGTGAAGAAGGACTTGACCGACCTCATGGAACTTGTCGAAGTGCCCGAGGGCGAAGCCTTCATGCTGCATCCCGGCGAATTCGCACTCGGGTCGACCCTCGAGCGTGTCGGCGTTCCGAACAACCTGGTTGCCCGAGTCGAGGGCAAGAGCTCGCTTGGCCGTCTCGGCCTTGTCATTCACTCGACGGCCGGCTTCATCGACGCCGGTTTCGATGGTCACGTGACACTCGAACTGGCGAACCTCGCCAACCTTCCGATCACGTTGTATCCGGGCATGAAAATCGGCCAGATCAGCTTCATCACGATGACATCACCCGCCGAAAAGCCCTACGGCTCGGGTGCGCACGGCTCGAAGTACCAGGGCCAGCGCGGCCCGACACCGAGCCGCTATTTCGAGAACTTCAAGTAGTTCGCTTCTTCTCCGAACATTTCGGGCTGGATGCGTCGGCGATACTGTCGCGTCATGAGCTTGGACTTTCCTCGTCGACTTGCAGATCTGACTACATCCTGGCTTTCTGAAGTCATCCGGGAGGATGTCCTTACGTTCGAGTCTGCCAACGTCGGTGCAGGCAAGGGAATGCTGGGCGACATTTTTCGCATCGACATCGCTCTTGCTGACTCAGGGAGGCGATCAATTATCGTCAAGTTTGCTGCCGATCGGGAAGACCTGCGCGCAGCGGCACGGCGGTCCGGTGTCTTCGAGCGCGAGGTGAACTTCTATCGTCATGTCGCTGTTCATCTGCGCTGCCGGATTCCAAAGTGTCACGGCTCGTGGTTTGACCCCGACACCTCCGAGTTTCTGATCGTCATGGAGTACATCGACGCGGATCCTGCGGTCAACCAGATTGCAGGAATCAGTCGACAACAAGCCGAAATGGTTGTGCGGGAACTGGCATCGCTGCACGTTCCTGCACATGCCATGCCGAGTATTGCCAAGTATGCGATGCCTGCGGTATCGCCGGGACGTCGCACCAACCAGCGTCTGTTTGTAAACAACGGTTGGGAGCGGTTGCGGAATCTCCTTCCTGAAGAGTTGAGAGCCCCCTTGAGTTCGGAGGAAATGGGGAACAGATTGGTGGAGGCCATGGATCACTTGGCTCGTCAGCCAGCGTTCCTCCTCCACGGTGATGCTCGGCCGGACAACTTGTTGTTCTCACGGGATGGGACTCAGGTAGCTCTGATTGACTGGCAGGGATTGATGATTGGTCCGCGAGAGTGGGACTTGGGCTACTTCTTTTCACAAGGTCTTCGAATTGAGGACCGCCGAGCATGGACCACGGATCTGCTCGATCTCTACATCGAGATGGCGTCAATTGGTCACGAAGTCAACAAAGTGGTGATGATGGAGAACATCGGCCGTTCCGCATGGTTTTCGTTTGGCGTTGCCTGCAGCTTGTTCACAGTGGCAGATGGTTCATCGCAACAGACAATTGACCTTGCAGCGTCGATGGGTGAACGGTCTCTCAGCCTGCTTTTCGATCACCGGGAGCTGTAGAGGCTCGAGTTGGCGACTTCAGAATCGTCAACAGCTCGGGGACGAATTCCCTCATTGCATGCGTACGCACCTCTTGTTCATCCGGGTGGGTGTAGGACTCCCAGAGATTTCCCATGATGACCATGCGAACGAGCTCAAGCGTATTCTGACGGTCCCGATCCTTTGAGATTTCCCCAGTCTCGTAGCCGAAATCAACGAGTTGGCTGAAAACCCGGTCCTGCGAGCGTCGACGGTGGACTCGGTATTTCTCGAGCGCGGGAATCACGCGCATGTCGGAAGCGCAGCGAATCAAGAGTTCGCGAGTGGCAACCGGGGTAACACTTACATGGCCCGGCGCAGCGAGAAAGTAGTTCAGGGCATCACCAAAGGTTGGTCGCGAGAGCAGCATCTGCTCGAAGTTCCTATAGGCAGCGTCGAGCGCATCGAGAAAGACCGCTTCCCACAACGCCTCTTTCGTGCCGAAGTGGTGGTAGACGGCCGTCGGGGCGACCCCGGCTGTCTTTGCGATGACGGCAACGGAGGTCGCCTCATAACCAACGGTCCCAAAACAAGTCGTCGCGGCAAGCTTTAGCAGGCCTCTGGTATCGGAGGCTTCGGACAACCGAGGTCGCCCCCGCCGACGGGGCTCAACCACCGAACTTTTTTCTTGTTTCGCGTTCACAGCCCACCTCCGCGGGCAAAATTTACCGATTTCCAATCTGAGAACAAAAAATGTTCAAGGCCCCACAATTCGCTTGATGTGACGAACGTCTACTACTAATGTATTAAATGACACAATACATAATCTCACTCAGCTCTCGCTGAGAAGACGGGGGACGGCGTGGGGCGAGTCGAGGGGCAAACCGCACTTATTACAGGAGGGACGCGCGGCATTGGTCGAGCCATCGCCCACGCACTTCTTCGCGAGGGAGCCAATGTTGCGGTGAGTGGTCGCAGCGCAGCCAAGGCCGAGGAACTCCTCGAGCGCTGGGGAACAACAGGCCGACTTCTCGTCATCGAGGGCGATGTGACGACCAAAGTCGGCATGGAATCCATGATCGATCGAACGGAAGATCGATTCGGACCACTTGACATCTGTGTGCTCAATGCCGGTGGTGTGAACAACTCGGCGCCGATTGTTGACATGACTGACGAAGAGTGGCAATACGAACTTGACCTCAATTTGAATCACACATTCTGGGGAACGCGTCGTGCACTGCGCACGATGTTGCCACGAAAGTCCGGTCGAATCATTTGCATTTCGTCGATCGAGGGTAAGCACGGAAAACCGCGCATTGCGGGTTACACGGCAAACAAGCACGCGATCAACGGCTTCGTGAAAGCCGTCTCGCGCGAAGTAGGTCCCGAAGGTGTCACCGTCGTTTCGCTGTGCCCCGGCATTGTCGTCACTGACATGCTGATGAACAGCGCCGGCAAGAACCTTGGATTGGGTGGCGTGGATGAGGTTGTCAAGGCCTACACACAGAACACCGCGATTAAACGCGCCGTCGCTCTTGACGAAGTCGCCGAATTTGCCCTTCATCTTTGCGGTCCATTCGGCGCCGCCTTCGCAGGTGGAACAGTCAGCGTCGACGGTGGCGACGCCTTCTACTGAGTCGCAACTCTCAAACAACTCCGCACATTGATCAGGGTCTCATGACAACGAACAACAACCAAGAAATTGTCAAGTATCAGGGCTTTGGTGGCCGTGTTGCGGAGACGTTTTCGAAGTCGACACCGTGGTGGCCCGAACGCACGTCTTCACCCAAGAATGCACCCAACGTCGTATTCATCCTCGTCGACGATCTGGGATATTCCGATCTCGGCTGCTACGGGTCCGAAATAAACACGCCCAATATCGACGCACTCGCAAGCACGGGCCTGCGATACACGAACTTCCATGTGACACCACTCTGCTCGCCCACGCGAGCTGCATTGATGACGGGACGGAATGCTCACGCTGCAGGCGTCGGCATGGTCGCCAACGTTGACGCAGGATTCCCGGGCTATTCAGGAGAACTTCCAAAGAATCAGCCATCGCTAGCCGAAACACTCCGATCCAACGGTTATTCGACGCTCATGGTGGGCAAGTGGCACCTTTGCAAGGACGCTGACTATTCCGAGGCCGGGGACAAGCATTCGTGGCCGTTGCAGCGTGGGTTCGACCAGTACTACGGCTTCCTCGAGGCCCTCACGAACTTTTGGCATCCACATCGGCTGTACGAGGGGAACAGTGTCGTTCAGACCGAAAAATACCCCGATGACTACTACCTGACGGATGATCTGACGGATCGTGCCATTCGCATGATTCGCGAGGTGAAGGGTGCGAACCCTGCCAAGCCGTTCTTTCTGTATTTCGCGCACGGTGCCGTTCACGCCCCCCTTCATGCAAAGGCATCAGATAGTGCCAAATACAGGGGCGTCTATGACTGTGGTTGGGATGTAATTCGTGAAGCGCGCCTCGCGCGCCAGAAAGCCCTGGGGATAGTTCCCTCGAATACGGAACTTCCGCCACGAAACCACGAAGCGGGACACGAAGTCGCTGCTTGGGACGAACTAACGGCCGATCAACAGCGTCTCTACGCCCGTTACATGGAGGTGTACGCGGGAATGGTCGACAACATCGATCAATCGGTCGGACGCGTGGTCGAAGCAGTACGCGAGCTCGGTGAACTGGACAACACGATGTTTGTATTCACCAGTGACAACGGAGCATCACGGGAAGGTAACGCAACCGGCACTCGCGCGTACTTCGCGAACTCGAGTTCAACCCCCGGCAGCCACACGGAGCACAAACCAGAGGATTTCGAGAACCTCGAAGTGATCGGGGGTCCCACAACTTGGCCGCACTATCCGCGGGGTTGGGCGATGGCGTGCAACACACCATTTCGCCTCTACAAGATCACGACAATGCGCGGCGGTCATACCGTCCCCTTCGTCTTCACATGGCCGGCGCGAGTGAACGCGTGCGGCGAAGTTTTTCGCCGTCAATTCACCCACATCACTGACATCCTTCCGACGATCGCTGACCTAATCGGCATCGAACCCTTGACAGAGCGTCACGGAATGACCGCAGAGCCCATTCATGGTCGGAGTTTTGCCCACACGCTCGACGATGAGTCGGCTGCCACGAATCACACCGAGCAGTACTGGGAATGCATT
>Ga0222713_10004306_pt1 | contig 14335 bp, 18 predicted proteins | sample C33_649DmetaG_FD_165061 | JGI IMG/M metagenome (GOLD analysis project Ga0222713, IMG submission 165061) | Estuarine water microbial communities from San Francisco Bay, California, United States - C33_649D | ecosystem: Environmental > Aquatic > Marine > Unclassified | place: USA: California...
TAGAATTGCATAATAAATTCCACCTGCATAATTACCTAAGTCTGTACTATAAGTATAGGTTCCAGCTGGCATAAATTGATTAACTAAAGTTTTAACAGGATTTCCAAGTTGATCCCTGAATGTTAAATTAACCATTGCATCTTCCAATACATTAAAAGTTACTGCAACATGACCTTGAGTTGGGTTTGGTGCGAGTTTAACTGTCATAAAACTATTTTCAATGGTTCCTACTCCCCATCCAGGATTAACAATTAAGACTTGAATAATCCCATCAGTTGGAGTTATATTTAAATCCCTAAGCGTTGTATTAATTCCAGCGTACTTACGAGTTACATAGAGTGGACTCTTGTTCCATTGATTCTTTGGAACAAGAGCTAAAAATTGTAAATTAAATGCAGTTTGACCATCTGTAATTGGGTGAGTTGTTGTAAAATCAGCTCCACCCCATTCAACGGTTCCGTCTTGTGGGTTTACAAAAGATAACCAGTGTGCAACACCTTCAGTTGCAGAGATTGATTTAAACTCTAAAAGTTGAGGATCGTATTTTAGAGCTAATTGTAAAGCTCCCAAATTAATACCATTTGATACAACTTTAACTGGAACTGTTAAAAGATTTCCAGCATCAACTGTAATTTCTGGCATATTGATTTCAACGGTTTCTAATTGAGCAGCATTATCATATTGAGTAGTTACGTCAATGATATGGTTTGGCGCATTGTTAGGGTTAACAATTTGAATTGGAACCATACGTGCCATGTGGAAACCAGTACCATTCGCATCACCTTTACCTAATACATAGAATGTTACAGAATCAGGTTGACCTGCAATAATATTAAAAGTAAGCTCTGTTACACCTGGGATAGATGAAGTATAGTTAGTGGTTGAACCATTAATTGTTGCATATTGAGCAGCTGTAAAGAATTTAACATCAGCTGTATTGTTTGGCCATGCAGAGAATCTTCCGGCTAATCTACCATAGATACCATAAGCATCTGTAATTGAGATAGAGTTATCTGAGTTTACGTCACCTGCATAGTATTCAAATCCAGTTGGAGTGGCTTGACCTAAAACCCATTGGTTTACTTTGGCAGCATCTGCTGTTGAAATTGTATTACCTACAGTTAAGGTATCACCTTTAACATAGAGGCGAGCATTAAAGAATGTTGTATCGACAACAACATCGTTGAACGCAAATTGTCCAGCTATGCTAGTCGTATCCATTTTAATAGTTGTCCAAGTACCTCCAGTTTTTGGTTGTTGTTGTAGTTGAACAATAATATTCTTTGAACCAGATCCAGTTACGTTAGTAAAGGTACCATGGTAATTAAGAGAAGGACGAAGGAAGATACCACCATAGTTATGTTGGCTCAGTGTACCATCAGTACCATCTTGTTTAGCTAACAATTGAGGAAATGTAAATCCTGGAGTTGCAGACCAAGTTAAGTTTGAAATTGCAGATAGAGCTTGGAATGTTGTATTCGCTGCGTGAGTAAATGTAATCTCAAAGGTTTCACCCTCAGCTAGGGTCCATGTGCTACTTGAACCAGTATAAACTAGTGAAATAGTAATGTGACCATTAACAGTGTCCTTTTTGAATGCTAAAACTTCGTTTGAAGCAGGGTTAACTGCAGCAACCGATGCATCAATAAACGCAGTCTTGTCATAGAATACTCTAAACTGAAGACCTGTTACTAAGGTTGAAGTGTTATTTTTGTAAGTAATTCTTGCTTTTGTTTGACCGATAAGTGAACTACCAACTGTGTAATTCGTATCGATAATTACCCAAGCGCCAGAGGAAGGAGCTGGGGGACCCGTTTGGGCGTAAGTTGAAGTTGCTGCGAATGCCAGCACGGCAAGCACAACGGCTTTTAACCAATGTTTCATTTAAATCTAGACCATTTCTTATTATTTATCTAAACAACTTTGGTCCAGGTCAACAGAAATAAAAAAAGAGGAACTTTTAAAAAGTTCCTCTTTTTAGTCAGAGTGCATTAACTCTTGATTACTTTGTAGCAGCAGTTGTGTCTACAGTTGCAGTTGAGTCTGTTGCGACTACAGTTGAATCTACCTGAGTAGAGTCAGCCGTAGTGGCGTCAGCGCCAGTTGAACCATTTCCACATGCAGTAAATCCTACTGCAGCGACTAGAATCATTACGATTGCGTACTTTTTCATAGTGTTGTTTGTTTTTATTTTGTAGATATATTATACCCAATTTGGGCGCTTTGGTTTTAAATTCCTGACTCTTCAAAGGCCTGTCTCATTCTTGCTGATAGCTGATCATATCTCATATTAAATTTAGGAGAACATGCACTAAGAACTGTCTTATTTGAGTAAGGGGTATTACCAGGTTTACACCATTTTCTTGAAGTTAGCATCCAATTATAGAAAAGCACATAGGCATTAGCGCTCTTAGTATATTTCTCAGTATTAATTGGAAGATTAAAATCTTTTATTAGTTGAACGCTGCGTTTTTCATTGTCCAATTCAAGATCTCTGGATAGGGCCATCCATTTTTCGATATTACGTTTAGTTTTACCATTAAGCCACTCTTCAATATGACCCATTGCCCAACCCGCATCTTTCCAAATAGGAATTTTCTCATCCCATTGAGTAAAGTGACCAAATTCATGGACTAAAACCTCAACTGATACTGGATTTAGCATTGCTACAACAAGTTTCCTGTTTTCTTCATCAAAATAGCCAGAGCATTTCATACCCTGGCCTAATCGTAAATATTTAACTTGTCTTAATTCGACTTTGATTCCAGTACGCCTACATTCAGATCTTACATGTTTAATGAAGGCTTTAATACGTGGATGTTCTAGTCGATTAGCAATTGGCATATAAAATTATTTATTCGGCTTCCATACTAGGCCGAGTTGGATAACCCCGTCGTAAGGTTTGACCTCCGGTTTAACCCAAGTCTGATAGGTTTGATAGTTTATATCACAGCCGATTGAAAATGATAGGCTTTTTGATAGAGGGTGCTCTAATTGAGCAATAACCCTGCCTACCATATTATTACGAACATCTGCTCCGGTATTGGAGGCTAATGGCGGCTGTAGATTAGCAATAATGGTTAACTTAGTTAATGTACCCAAAACAATCTTACCTCTGGTCGAACTACGAATAGTCCAGGTTCGATTTCCATCTATTAGCTGAAGCTGCTCGGTCGTAACTGCTTGAGAAACTTCTATCTTTTTACCTGGAACATCTACCAAAGCTCTTTTATAGCCAGCCCCTCCGGTCACCCTGAATTCAACTTTTCTGGTATATGAATGTTCCCATTCGCTAAATAATATAAGTGACTGGACTTTATCCAGGGTCTTCCAGCCATACACAGAAAGGTTAATATCACGTCTTTGTAAGACCATTGCATCATTGACTGACGCATATTGAATTTGGCCGGCTGCGCTACTAATTAAACCAAGTTTGCCAGTGTCCTTTGATTTATATTCGCCCTTAGCTCCAATCAAGTAACCAGCACGGTTTCCAATATTTAACATGCCATTAAGCGAATAGGTTTGGGTTTGAGCCATTACCAAACTTGGCAATAGCACTAATATAAAAATTAATTTCTTCATACTGGTAATAGTGTTTGTGCAACTGATACGGATTTAGTCATTGCAAAAATAGTTTTAGCAATGGGTTTTGCACAACTTATAGTTTTGATTTTTTCGTGAAAGTTTGTTGGAATTGAGGTACTGATTACAAGGGAATCTAGGTACTTGCCATTTTCTCCGCTTAGTCTTTCATAAGCTGGGCCAGATAAGACTCCATGTGTACAGATTGCGTGAACCTTCAGCGCACCTGCTTCTTTTAGGAGTTTTGCTGCAAGCAAAAGAGTTCCTCCAGTATCGACCATATCATCAATTAAGATTACGCAGCGACCCATAACATCTCCAATTAGATCCATGCGCTCAATTGAATTTGGTTTGTCTCTTAGTTTAGAGAGCATTGAAAAGGTTGCAGTCTCATGAGTTTTAACAAAGTGCTGATAAAAACGATTTGCACGTTTAACTCCACCTGCATCTGGTGAGCAGACTGTCCAATCACAAGTTGGATCTAGTTCTTGCACATATTCAGTAAATGCAACCCAACCTGGAATATGCTCAACTGGCATATCAAAGAAACCTTGAATTTGTTCTGAGTGTAGGTCAAATAGGATTGCCTTGTCAGCTCCAGAATTTTTAATAAGATCAGCAATAGCCTTTGCGCCAATTGCGCCACGATGACCCTCTCTTCGATCTTGTCTTGAGTATGCCATATATGGAAGTATTACAATAACCTCCGATGCTGATGCACGTTTAGCGGCATCAATTGAAAGAACTAATTTAACAATTGCATCTGAGCTAGTTAAAGTAGTTATTAAAAATACAGACTTATCTCTAATTGATTCTAAAAACTGTGGACTAAATTCACCATCAGAAAATTGATCAATTTTAAATTTACCGACTCTAATATCGGATTCAGTTAGTTGTGAAAGATGCTCGCAAATTTCGTTTGCAATTGGACGACCATCGATTGAGAAAAGTTTATATTCTTTCATTATTAGTTTTGTTCTTTAACAAAGGTTCCATTAACCATTTTACCTGTACGCTTTGCAATAACAGCATACGATCCGTTAATGCACTCTTCAATTGTATAACCCTTTAATTTGGCTAGGTTTGTAAGTACTACGACACAATCGCCAATTGCATCTTTAAATTCAGATTCATCTTGTTTTAAGAGCGATTGAGCAAGTTCTCCCATCTCTTCGCATAATTTAATGTATTGTGTTTTAGGATCGCCTTTAGCGTAGATTCCTTTGTCTTCTGCCCAATCTCTAATTGATTGGAATTCATTTGTTAAATTCATTATGATACGTATTTAGAAAAATTAATTGCTGCCTGTTTAGCCTCAGCATTAGTTTGAATAATCTTTGGCCCTCTTTGTTTAAATGGAATTACATAGGAAATTCCATCTTCAATAATCCATTTTCGATCTAACTCATCAACTGCACTATTCAAGCTTTTTTGATAAGCTGCTGAATATTTAGTCCACTCTTCTTCAGTATAATCTGTCTCGACTGGTTTATATGTTGGATCAAATAGACGATCGCCCTTTTTAAAACCGGCCTTTGCTCGGTGAGACCAACCTACCCACATATCATCTTTCATTGAATATCCTGCACTTGGAAAATCATCACATACAACAACTGATTTTTCAAGAAGCCAGTAACAATCGCTTAGGGTTCCTACGAAGCTATTATCTTTTACTGTGACAACTGCATCTGGCAAGGACCAATCATCATAAGTATTTTCAGATTTATCTCTGACTTGATATGTGCCAACTTTAACTCCACAAGTAGATTCAAAAACCTTGATCAGTTTTTGATTTTTTCTAAAGCCAGATTTAGTCCGCCTCTTTTTTAATCGACTCACAAAATAGAGACCTAAAAATTTAAAATGTACTTTGTTTAAGACGTCATCGCCTGATGAATAGTAAGGGGATTCATTAGAAATACTGAAATATAAGTCGCCTACATAAAACGATCTTATTTTAATTCCAATCATTTCACAAAACCAGTGTCCGATTTTCATATAGTTATAATTAGTATGTTAAGATATTATACTAAAACTATTTAAATAGATTATCATATTTAAATAAAAAACCCTCTGGATAGAGGGTTTAATAAAAAATATGTGAGAGTTAATTAACGACGGCCGTATCTGTTTAACATACTCCAATTTTTAGGTCCACCGTTAACTGTGCAAATCTTGATTGATTTGTGACCACTGGACTCTGCGCAAACTGAAAGTTCTCTGCTTGTAATTCCACACTGATCTGCAATATCAAATGCAACATGAGCAAGTTCATCTGGATAATTAAATCCTAATTCAACTATAACATCATCATTTGTTAAAGTAATCTTTGCGCCTTTACCGCTTGCTCTAAATTCATCGCAGAATTTTTCGAATTTTACTTCTAATCCTAAATCATTTTCAAATTCAATATTCTCTTCAACTGATTTAGATTTTGAATCTCCGCTAAAGAATGGCTCAACATCCTGTTTTTCATTCTTCTTAGGGTTTTCTTTAGGGTTAGTAAAGTGATCCTTTGGATATGTTGTAACGTTTAAAACAAATTTCTTGTTTTTAAAATCTACTTCGTAAGATTTTGAAATTTTAGATCCATCTTCTTGTTCTTCCCATCCACCAACGGAAGCGCCTTTAGGCTTTTCTCCATTTAGAGTATCAAGACCAACTCCACCTTTAGAATATTGAAGCGGTTTGTATTCAGAAAGTTTTTCAATTGCTTCGGCATCAGACTTAGCTTTAACTAACATCCAATCCTGATCAAAGTCTCCATAGCTTGGAACCCAACCATACCAAGTAAAGTAGTAATCTTGTTCTTCAGCTTGAGGCTCATCTGCTCTAACCTCTTCTTTAGGGGCCTCATCAGTTTTAGGTTCTTCAGCAGGAACTGGTTCTTCCGCAGGTGCTTCAGCCGGTTCAGCTGCAGGATCTTCAGCCGGAGCTGGAGTAGGAACTTCTTTATCTTCCTCGTTTACGTTAAACTTATCGAAATTGGTTACGATTGACATATATTTAATGCTTTTTTCAGAATTATTTATCTTCTGCTGCTACTTCATAATGGAAGCCATTTCGAACCTTATCTGAAATAGGGATAGGACTTCCATCCTCGTCAATTCTAACAAATGTAATATGAGTAGACAAGACAATATCTTCTTCGTGTGTATAGACATTAAACGATCTTGCCTCCATGTATAGAGTAATGCTAGTATTTCCAACTTTTGTTATAGAACCATAAATCTTAAGTAGACTTCCTTCTTTTGCTGGCTTCTTAAAGACGCACTCATCAATTTTAACTGTAACCATTCTGCGATTATGCGCATATTCCATTGCATAACCAGCGGCAGCTGCATCAATCCAAGCTAGGAGTTTACCTCCAAATAGATTACCATGAAACCCCAGATCAGATTTCTTGATAGGGTGTTGATTCAAAAACTTCACGTTTGTATATTGTTTTAAATTTTACTGGAAGGTTTTTATAAAGATCCTCCTTTAACTTTTGAAATGACATGTCTAAAATATCAATTGACGAATTCTCAACCATTTCTTCTGTTAGTCTAACTGCAACTTGAACAGTTTCGTCTGGTGTTGATCCACGCTTTCTAAGAATAATCTCGTAGTCGTACATTATTTAGTCTTAAGGTTCTTTTTTAATTCTGCAAGATCAGTTCTATACATATCAATTGGTGCAGTCTTCTTTACAATTACTAACTCTGCAGCTTTGTCTTTAACTTCATTTACCAATTGCTCGTATTTTTCTTTAGTTAAGGTTTGAATCTGCATGCCTAATAAGTAGTCGAAACTTGAATTAATTCTGTCAAACTTAAGTTCGTCTAATTCAGTAACGATTTCTTGTTTAGGTCTATTGCCTAATTTAAGTTTACCATCAATAATCATTTTAATAAATCGAGCTCTGTTTGAAAGATACACCAATTCTTTTTCTAGAGTATCAATTAAATAGGCTTTACGTTTATCATAATAAGTTAAACGGAATTTTACAAAGTAGTCAACTAATTCAGGTAGACTTGAAAATATTTTAAGCTTACCTCTTTCATCAAGACAAGTTAAGTTTTCGCTTTCAGTCTCAACCAGTTTAAGAGTAGACTCTAATTTGTCTTTAGTAACTAATTCAGCAAGCTTGGCTCTTTGAAACTTTAAGGTATATGAAATTCCATTAGAACAATTATCTTCATAGGAGAAAATAATTCCTTTTTCTTGCAAAGAGTTAAGATGATTCTCATATTTTTGGAACGTCATTGATGGAGGTAACTCAGTAATTTCAACAGTTGTAGTATTAACTACTCGAGCAACTCCTTTAAATTGATATTGGTTATCTCCAATTCTAGAGATTGGTCCATTAAAATCTTTAAACCACGGAAGCAGTTCACCAATCCTTTTGCCATCCAACACTTTAGTACATGCATCAATTAGTTGAACAGGATTTCTGTTTAAGATATTCGTAGAAAACCCAACTGCAATACCGGAACTTCCATTTAGGAGAACGGTTGGAATAATCGGTAAGAAATATTTAGGTTCGATTTCATTACCCTCTTCAATTTGAGAAGTTAAGAGTTCAAAATCTTTATAAAGTAACCTAAAATTAGGGGTAAGCTTGGTTGAAATATAACGAGGAGCGCCTGCTTCAGGCGAACGCAAAGACCCAAACTGACCAACTTCATCCAATAGTGGAAGCGAATTCTTAAATGATTGCGCCATTCCAATAATAGCTCCATTAAGAGACCCATCTCCATGGTGATAGTGCGCATCTGCAGCGATTCGACCGCCTAGCTGAAATATCTTTAGAGGTTTATCATTAGAACCTTTCCAAACTTTATCTGCAATAAAAATAATTTTACGCTGAGTTGGTTTGAACCCATCAATAACTGAAGGAATTGCTCTATTTTCAAGAGTATACATGCCATACATTGCATAATCTTGATCTAAATATTCAGTAACTGTTTTATCTTTTATTTGTGCCATATCTTAATATTAATTTACCAATATAGAATATAATCGTACCTATAATTACACCAATTGCTAGATTGTGAGTTAATAACGAAATCCCAACTGTCCATACTATTACTAGCAAATTTAAGAAATTTTTAGTCTTAAGACTTTTCCAATCTCCAGTTTCATATACTACAACTAACATAACTCCAATTAACCCAGCCAAAGGCAGTTGTTCAATATATTTTCCAAGCGCTAAAATAATTATAATTAATCCGAGTCCTGCAACTATTCCAGAAAGTCTAGCCTTTGCTCCAGAAGAAATATTTAGATTTGTTTGCCCTACTAAAACGCAGCCTCCCATCGAACCAAATAGAGAACTTACTAGATTTCCTATGCCTTGCGCCATAGTTTCTCTACCTTTATCTCCATGTTCATTAAGCTTATGCGAAACTGAATCAACTGTTAGCAGAGACTCAGTTAGCCCGGAAATGGCCATTCCAAATGAGAATGGCAATACTGTTAATACTAAATCTAAACTAATGGTTGGAATTGTAAAGGTTGGAAAACTTGCTACTACTGGAGAAAGTGTGCCGACTGTTGCAAATCCTAATGGAATTCCAATTACTGCACCAAGAGCAATAGCAACTAGGGCTGGGGGAAAACTAAATTTCTTAGATGACCATATCATAATTGCCGCACATGCAGCGATTGTTAAGGCTAACAAAACCAATTGCATAGAATTAGGGTTGCCGACCTCCAAATATCTAATTTGACTATTTAAAATCATCAACGCTAATGCTATTAGAAAACCTGATATTGCTGAATGCGGAATCTTTGCAAATATTTTCCAAGCAGAGGTTGCCCAAATTATTAATTGGATTATTCCAGCAACGGCTACTCCCAAAAAGAGAGATTCAATTCCAGCCTTTGTAACCAACCCTGCCATAATAACGGCAGTCGCTCCGGTTGCGCCAGAAATAAGTCCAGGCCTTCCTCCAAATATTGCGGTAGATAGAGCCATAAAGACTGCAGCCCATAATCCAACTTGTGGGGCTGCTCCAACTAATAAGGCAAATGAAATTGCCTCAGGAACAAGTGCGATTGAAATTGTTAGCCCAGATAAGACTTCAGTTTTTATTTGTGATACGGTCATTAAATTGATAGTTTAAGTAGTTTCTCTTTTCGTGGTTCAGAATCTGCTCCAAACCAATTCGATAGGCTTTCTCTATACGCTTTATCGTTTTTTAGCTGAACTAAATTTGGGTTATGAATAATCTCGCGATATTCATCATCTTCAAGAGCAGCAAGACCTTTTTTGTATTCAACATTCCAGCCAGCCATTTTTGTTTTAGCTTCCCATTTTAAGTAATCATCCGCTGTATAGAATGGCATAATCTCTTTACCTTTCTTTGCAACAACTAATGGAGTCATTACCTTAAAGATCTTTCCTTCAGTTACCAATTCTGGCCAGTACTTATTAAAGAAGTTGATTAGGAGGCCAGCAATAGAGTCTCCATCTGGATCGGCATCAGTATAAATTAAGATTTTATTGTATCTCATCTCTTTAGGCTCCTCACCTAATTTAATACCAAGTGATGCCATTAACTGAACTACCTCATCATTCTTAATAACTTCAGTATTCTTCATTTCACTCACATTTAGGAATTTACCTTTAAGCGGAAATGCGCCAAATACCTGAGGATCCCTAAACTTACGAACTGCCGAAAGTGCAGACATACCTTCAAATATTCCAAGCGAACATTTGTTTCTGTCCTTTCCTTTAGCATCAATTAATTTAAGAACCTTTGTTGTTGAAAGAGACTTATTAAGTTTACGTAATTCTGCGCGCTCTTCGGCTTGTTTCTTTTGCTGAATCCAATCCAGTAAAGATTCAATTATTTCTGATGCAAAAACTGCTTTAGCAAATTTGTCTGAAACTGTATGAGAGGTTCCAAATTCTTTAGGTTCAGTAATTAATTTCTCTTTAGTTTGAGAAGAAAATGCAGGATTAATTACAGTACAATTTATGAATAAGAAAACATGATTACGAATCTCTGAAGGTTTAACTTCAACTTTATGTTTCTTTTTAATTAAGACCCTTAAATCTTCAATTACCTGATTTAGGATATAGTTTTCATGCGTACCGCCATCTTTAGTTTCAATAGAGTTAACAAAAGAAATAGATTGATAACCATCTTTTGAATGGCCAACTGCAAATTCCCAATGCTCACTCTTTTCCCAAATTGGAGTTTGTACATAGAGCTCAACATATTCTTTGAAATTCTTAAATCTAAATTTCTCTCCATTAAATTCTAGTTTAAGACCAGGATTTGCTGCTGCAATATCAATAACACGCTTACGCATCATTTTAATATGAGCTTCATCAAGAGATTTCATTTCAAATCTGCTTAAATCTGGTTCGTATGAAATTTCAGTAAAACCTTGATTTGATGCAGAAATCTTTGCATCTCCTTTAACTGACATGTTTTTAGTAAAGAGTTGAATTAATCTCTTTTTACCATCAGCAGTTTCAATCTTAAATTTATTAGAAAAGATATTAACTAGTGAAGCACCAACTCCATTGGTTCCAGCCACAGTCCGGCCTTCGTCATCATTGAAATTAGAACCTGCTCTAAGATTAGAAAAAATTAATTCAGGAATCCAAACTTTATGTTCGGGATGCTGAACTACTGGAATTCCACCATTATCCCAAACAGAAATAGAGTTGTCTTTAATAACAACTTTGATTTGGTTAATTTTACCTGAGCGCTTGTGCTCATCGACTGAGTTTGAAATAATCTCATCGAATAACTTTAGAAAGCCGGGATTGTAAGTCAATTCCTCTTTCTCATACATACCATCTTTAAGGATCCACTCCTGACTTGTATGAGGTTTAGTTGAACCAATATACATGCCTGGCCTTTTTAGGACGTGCTCGATCTCATCGAGTAGCTGGTATTTCTTACTTATTTCTTTAGTTGATGCCATCTATTAGACGTAATTTAAATTAATATACCCAATGATTTTGGGTTTGGGCTATGAAATTAGCCATGCAATAATTTTACCCCAAAGGAAACCTCCAATAATTAGTACTAGTGTCCAGGTAATAATAAAAGTCCAGTTATATTTTTTCCATTTCATGGAATATTATACTGGTGTAGTTTAAAAGAGTTTAAAGAATTAGTCTTCTTCGAAATGTTCAAGACTAAAAAGAATTGGTTCTGATTCAGAAAATGATTTTTTCTTATCAATTGCTGAGACTGTTGAATAAGCTGCCCAACTACCATTTACTGTCCAGTGCAGAGTTGAATCACTTTCGTGAGTCTTCCATTTTTTAACATGTCCTCCATCTGCCAATTGAGTAAGGATAGTTTCAATAACCCGTTCTGTGGTTGAGTTATAAGTCGTAATATAAAAATCTATAAATTGCATAGTTGAAATATTTATCAATTACTATGAAGACCTTTTAAGATAAGGCGCGCGCAACTAGGATTTGTTGCAAGTGGAACATTATGTACATCACAAATACGCATTAGCATTTGGACATCGGGTTCATGTGGATGGGCATCAAGCGGATCTCTAAAAAATATAACTGCACCAATTTCCTTTTCTGCAACCTTAGTTGCAATTTGTGCATCTCCACCCATTGGGCCAGACAGGACTCGAGTTACCTGAAGTCCTGCCTGCTCAACGAATTTTCCGGTAGTTCCGGTTGAGATAAGATTAATTCCATTTAGTGCATCACGATTTTCCATTAAGAATGCAACCATTTCGGCTTTTTTTCCATCGTGTGCAATTAAGGCAATTTGCATGTTTTTTAGTCTTGTTTTTCTGTTACTAACCATGTGTTTATTACTGCACCAAACATGTCTCTATTGCTTTTAGCATGTTGGAATCTGTGACTTGCTCTAACTGCGCATTTTTCGCGTTGTTCTATTACAAGTTTCTCAGCTTCAGCGACTGTTAGATATCCTGCTTTCTTAGCAAGTTTATCCATCAGTTCTCTTAACTTTCTTTTCACGTTGTTTCTTTATATTTTTGAGATGATTAACTACTCTCTGTAGTTTATCAGCATCCTTTGGGTTTAGGATAATTTCATCAAAGGCCCCAAAGCGGCTCTTTCTACCAAAGGCATAAGCCAATCCATATCTTAGGCGTTGCCAAAAACCTCGATTATTTGCCAAGTGAATATGCATAAAAGCCAATTGATCATCGATAAATGGATCGTATTCCCACATAAATAGGATCTGGTGATCAGTTGAGTGACACTCGCAAATTAGGACTTCTTGGTTTTCCATATTGTATTATACTTAAATTATTAAATTGGGTCTCCGTGACTCCATCTGTGTCCACAGCTATCACAATATGAACTAGATCTTAAGTCATATTCATTACTGCACTTAGCGCATTTATGCCAGATTTCATGGTTGAATAACCTTTGTATAAATTTAATCACGTCGAATTGCCATTTTATGTTTTTCGCCATTTGCCATTGAATAAACAGCATGGCTTGGATGGATTTGATATTCCTTGCCCTTAAGTTGATCTACATATTTTTTACCCATGCCTTTCTTAAGATAGGCAACTGTCATATGCGGATGGTAATCAGGAAAGTCTGATGTAAATGGAAACTGCTTTAGTTTAGAGTTAACTTCTGCCAATTGATCTCCTTTAATATCAAACTTTAAGACATCATATTTGTCATTTTCAAATAGGGATGCATTGTGTGCTTTAACCGTTGAATAAGTTGGCTCACATACAATAGGTTCAACTTTGTCTAATCCTACGGTATTATGCAAACCATACAATAGGGTTACATGAGGTTCTGTTTCCAAACCAAATGTAGAATCTTGTGGATCTACATAGACGTCTTCCTTCGCGATTTGACTATGCAATTCAGACATTTCAGGAAAATCTAAATACAGCATTGCACATGAGAAATCATAATTAGATTTCTTTTCTGTAATAAAATCTTTAATTGTTTTCATTTCTATTTTATATTTTAACAAAATTCAGTTGAAGAGGAAACTCTTAGTCCATCGATTTCACGATCAGTGTAAGCTTTCCAATTATTTCCTAAGTAGTGTTCTCTACTTCTCATATAATTTTCATCAGCAACCAATCCATCAGGCTGGCCCCATTCCATAGCCATTTCAATAAACTCATCAACATTCCATTCAGTACCATATTCATCTACAACTCGGCCGCTCTTAATAAATGCAAGCAGTTCTTCTTTATTTGTAAAGTATTTGTCTTTATGGAAATTCCAACAAAACTTCCAACCGCTAGATCTCTTTCCTAAATGAATAGCTGTGTCATTACAGAACTCGTCCCATGGAGATTCGTGTTCCCATACATAATCTGAATCATGAGTAGGAATTGTAGAAAATCTGCGCTCAATATTCATTGGAGTCATTTCTAATTCTTGAACACGCTTAGCTAATCTAGCTTTACGCTCTTCCATTTCTTGTTCAGTTGGAATTCTATAATAGTTAGTTCCCATTTCCTAAAAATTTTAAAATTGATTCTTTTATTCCACTTTGTTTTATGCCTTCTCTTGATTTTGGAGTTAAGACAAAATTTGTGAGTCCCCAATCTCGATCAATATCTCCCCAATCTGGATCTGTATATGGTGCTCCCATATTAAGATCATCAACTGCAACCCAATGGGTAATTTCAGAATGGTCGATTAAATATTGTTTGATCTCAATTGCTCGAGTCTGCTCTAAATCCCATTTAGGCGCCCAAACAAATGTACCTGCATTATACCAAGTACATTCACTTAAATCTGGAGTATACGCAATAGGTT
>Ga0222713_10004307_pt1 | contig 14335 bp, 12 predicted proteins | sample C33_649DmetaG_FD_165061 | JGI IMG/M metagenome (GOLD analysis project Ga0222713, IMG submission 165061) | Estuarine water microbial communities from San Francisco Bay, California, United States - C33_649D | ecosystem: Environmental > Aquatic > Marine > Unclassified | place: USA: California...
GTTGAGACGTGGGTCGGTGCAGACGTTGTAGAGGCTCGATGTGGCACCGGCCTTCAGGTCGGCGGCCCCGAATACGAGACGGCCGATGCGCGCGTTCAACAGCGCCCCGGCGCACATCACACACGGCTCGAGAGTCACGTAGAGCGTGCAGTCGTCGAGGCGCCAGCGGCCAAGACGTGCGGCCGCGTCTTGCAGTGCCAGCACCTCGGCATGTGCCGTCGGGTCGCCGGATTTTTCTCGTTCGTTGTGGCGCGAGGCGATGATCTCGCCGTTGTGCACCACGACGGCACCGACGGGAACGTCACCATGAGCAAGCGCCATACGCGCCTCGCCGAGGGCGTCGCGCATTGCCGCCTCGTCGGCTGCGAGTTCGGCGTTTGACATTTCGTTTGCTGCCACCTCGGGCAATGTAGTCAAGACTTCGCCGGTGTTACGTTTTGGTGATGGCCGAGTCGCTTCCCACGATTGATCTCGCACCGTTTGCGCGGGGTGCCGCCATCAACGACGAGGCCCGGGCCGAGGCCCGTCTGCTCGACGAGACCTTCCGCCACACGGGTTTCATCCTCGCCAAGAACCACGGCGTGTCGGCCTCCACCAAAGCGGCAATGCTTGCCGCATCGCGTGACTTTTTCGACGAACCGGTCGAGGTGAAGAACGACATCGCCATCGGCAAGTCGAACTGTCACCGCGGATATGTGGGTATCGCGACCGAAACCTTGGACGACAAGAACACGATGGCGGGTGACCTGAAGGAAACACTCGACACCGGTATCGACCACGGCCCCGACCATCCCGAGGTTGTGAAGGGCACGCCCCTGCACGGACAGAACCAACTTCCGTCGACTCCCGGATTCAAGGCCGCCTACGACGCCTACTTTGCCGAGTCGGTCGATGCCGCCGAACGCATGATGCGTGCAATGGCCCTTGCCCTCGACCTGCCGAGCGAACACTTCATGTCACTCGGCGACACCATCTACAACCTTCGCCTAATTCACTATCCGAAGCAGGAAACGGTTCGACCCGTCGAAGGACAGATGGGGTGCGGCGCGCACACTGATTACGGATCGATCACCCTTTTGTCCGACGATGGTGTCGGCGGTCTACAGGTGATGAAACGCGGAGGACAGTGGATCGATGTTGCAATTCCCGACGATCACCTCGTCGTGAACATCGGCGACTTGATGGCCATCTGGACAAACGACCGCTGGGTGTCGAATCCGCACCGCGTCATCAACCCGCGCCAGACCGACCGGTATTCGATTCCGCTCTTCGTGACGCCTCCCTACTGGGCGAACATCGAATGCCTGCCGTCGTGCATAGGCATCGGCGAGGAACCCAAGCACCAGCCGATGCTGTCGGGGCCGTACCTGTTGGCCCGCTTCGACTCGACGCACAGTTACCGCAACGAACTGCTTGCCGAATTCAACAACGTCTGACGACGTTGTTCATGTTCTGGCGGAAGAGGTGGGATTTGAACCCACGGACCCCTTGCGAAGTCACAGCATTTCCAATGCTGCCGATTCGGCCGCTCTCGCACTCTTCCGGATTGTTGTATCGAGTGTCGCAGGCTATCCACCTATAACCTGACTCGCGCAGCAAGTGAGGTGGCGGTCGGGTCCTGTGCAACGTCGGCCCGGTCAACCAGGTCAGGGCGGGAACGCAGCAGCCTCCACCGGATCAGGCGTGTGCCGCAGACCGCCTGGCCGTCACCTCAGTTGCTACGACCAGCCAATGCTTCGGCCCTTTTCGCCAGATTCGGTTGACCCATTTCGGCCACCAAGTCGGCAAAGTCGGCCGTTGGCCCCGACCACTTCCAGTCGTCGACGTTGCCGACGGGCACGTCAGTCACGATCGTTGCAATGCGCTTGAACAACGCTGCCGCTTCACGGTTGTCGCGCAACGTTGCCGCCAACTTCGCCGCGCCGCGTACCTGCACGTCCCACTTCGTTTCGTCGTCGGGGATCGCTTCGATCGTCTTCCACTTTGCGAGCACGACAGACGCGCTTTTCGCACCCCAGCCCTGCAGCCCGGGAAAACCGTCGGAGGTGTCACCAACCAGGCCCAGGTAGTCGGCGATCGACTCGGGACCGACACCGAACTTCTCGCGAACTGCTGCATCGTCGATGATCACGTTGTTGCGACGGTCGAATTGCACCACACGTTGTCCCTCGACGCACTGGCCCAGATCCTTGTCGGGCGACAGCACCAACACCTGCTTCACGCGTTTGTCGGCAGCAGCAACCCGCGCCGCACTGCCCAGAGCATCGTCGGCTTCGTACTCTTCCATTGGCCACACCGTGACACCGAGTGCACGCAATGCATCCTCGAGCAGTGGAATCTGGTGCAACAACACCGGCTCCATCCCCTCGCTGGTCTTGTAACCGTCGTACAGGTCGTTGCGGAAACTCTCGATCACGTGGTCAGTGGCAACACCGATGTGGGTTGCACCGTCGGCGATCAACTGCAGTGTCGACGACAACACACCGATCGTGGCGGCCAACGGTGGCGGCTCGCTGTGGCGAACGGCCTGCCCGTAATGCTGCCGGTACAACTCGTACGTGCCGTCAACCAGATGAACCTTCATCACAGCGAGGAGATCGGAACCTTCTTCACGTTGATCAAGCGTTCCAGTTCGTGGCGGGCGATCTTCCAGCCGTCCTTCGTGCGCACCATCTCGTCGTTGTAGGCGGCCCACAGGACGAACAGGTGGTCGGGATCACTCGGCAGTTCGTGGGTTGCCTGCACATAACTGCGCAAGGTGCCGCGGTCGCCATTGACGGTGACCTGGATGTTGCCGATCATGTGTTGCGTGCGGCCGTACTTGTTGCGCGCAGCCGAAACCCACTCGCGGTATTCGGCAAGGCCCTTGATCGATCCTGCACTGAATCCGGCGACTTCGACATCGTCGGTGAAACACGTGCAGTAACGGTCGTAGTCGCACTGGTCGATGGAATCCGCATAGCGGATGATGACGTCGCCGATTGCAAGACGGTCTTCGAGTTCGCTCATGGGCCGAGCCTAGACCGTTGATCCAGCGGGTCTAGACAAGGAAAGAAATGAAGGCGCCCACGGCGATGTAAGGCACGAACGCGATGTGATCGCGGCGATCGAGGGCCCGCATGGCCATCAAGACGGCACTGACGACACCTGCGAGAACGAAGGTGTACACGGTTCCGCGAATGAGAACGTCCCAACCGCGGTACGCCAGCAACAACCCGACCGAGGGAGCAAGCATCACGTCACCCTTGCCGAAGCCGCCACGCGACACTGCAGCAATCAACGAATAGAGAGCAAAGAGAACGATTGCGCCGGCGAAGCCCCGCAGCAGTTCGTTCGGGTCCCAGTGCCACAGCGCATCGACGACGATCAACGGAACACCACTGACAATCATGAGGCCCGTCACATAACGCGGTACGCGGTGCGTGTAGGCATCGATGATCGACAGCGCAAGCAGGCCAGTGAAAACTGCGATCGCTGCGAGAGTGAGGAATCCACGGGTTGCTTCGCGATGCAACAGCAATGCACCGACGGCGGTCCATGCCGCAATCGCCGCGGTTTGGGGCCCACCGATGTCGAGCGCCGACTTGCGGATACGACGCAGGTTTTTCTGGGTGGTCTCGACCACCCAGTAGCCAGCGGCAAGGCCGATGAGCGCGGCGAGATAGGCCGTGGCTACTCCTGCACCAGTTCGATCAACGTACCGAACGAGCCCTTGGGATGAATGAAGGCGACGGTCGTACCGCGGCTACCCGGCCGCGGCGCCTTGTCGATGGGTTGCGCACCGGCGGCAATCATCGATTCGAGAGCCTTGGCACAGTCAGCAACGCGGTAACCGATGTGGTGCAGACCTTCGCCACGCTTCTCGATCGCCTTTGCGACCGGCGAATCGTCGCGCGTGGGCGTGAGCAACTGCACGTAACTTTCGGCAACCTTCAGCAAGGCTTCTTCGACGCCGTCGCTCTCGACGACTTCGCGGTGTTCAACTTCGGCACCGAATGCGCGGTGGTAGTAGTCGATGGCCGCCTCGAGGTCGCGGACGGCAATGGCAACGTGGTCGATTTCGGTCAACAGCATGGCTCTATCGTTCCATTTTGCTTCGCCTAACGGCGAAACATGTTGATATTTGCCTCGCCGGCCTTGGCCCGCAGCGCCAGGTCGTCGATGCCGAGGCCCGCCTCGGGGGCCAGGCACAACACACCCAGCTTCCCCTCGTGCATGTTGTGGTGCACCTGGTACGCCGCTTCACCCACGTTCGCAAGGTCGAACACCTGAGACATGACGGGGTGGATCATTCCCTTGGCGATGAGGCGGTTGGCTTCCCACGCCTCGCGATAGTTCGCGAAGTGACTGCCGACCAGGCGCTTGAGGCGCATCCAGAAGTGGCGGTTGTCGAACTCCATCATGAAGCCACTTGTTGCAGCGCATGTGACGACGGTGCCGCCGCGCTTGGCGACGTACATCGATGCGCCGAAGGTTGACCGCCCCGGGTGCTCGAAGACGATGTCGGGGTCTTCACCCACGAGGTCGCGGATGTCGGAGCCGAGGCGGCGCCATTCCTTTTCATCGTGGTTGCCGTTGTCGTCGAAGAACTTGTAATTCGCCGACTTGCGGTCGATGACCGCTTCGCAACCCATCTCGTGGAGGATCTTGGCCTTGTCGGGCGAACTGACGACCCCGACCGGGATACCGCCACCGTTCAACACGTACTGCACTGCGTAGGCGCCGATGCCGCCGGTCGCACCCCAGATGAGAACGACGTCGCCCTGCTTCATCTGCGCGCCGTTCTTCGACACCAGCATGCGGTAGCTGGTCGAGTTGCACAGCGCGTTGACGGCCGACTCTTCCCACGACAAATGAGTGGGCTTGGGCATCAACTGGTTGGCCTTGACGACCGCCAAATCGGCGAGGCCACCGAAGTTGGTTTCGTAGCCCCAGATGCGCTGGTTCGCTGCAAGCATTGAATCGTTGTGGGCCGACTGGTCCTGGTCGTCGACGTGGTTGCAATGAATCGTCACACGGTCGCCCGGCTTCCAGTTGCGCACGGCAGCACCGACGCGCAGCACCACACCCGAACCGTCACTTCCGACAACTTGGTAGTCGCGATCGTGGCGTTTCGCCCATTCACTCTCGCGTGCGAGTCGTTGCATCGGCCCGAAACTCGACACAGGCTCGAAGATGCTGCTCCACACCGTGTTGAAGTTGATCGACGAGGCCATGACCGCGACGTAGACCTCGTCGGGTGCAAGTTCGGGAGTCGGTACATCGCCGACGTGCAGACTCTTGCGCGGGTCCTTGTCGTTCGAGGGCATGTCATCGAACATTCCCGTTTCCGATTTCAGAAGATGCGCACCGCGGTACGACGCGGGAATGGGTAGCTTCGCGATCGTTGTGGAATCGGCCCCCGCGAGGATTGCATCGCGGATTTCGGCCATGGTGCTGTCAGCCATTTGGAGAGGCTACCCACGGGTACGAGGCGACCAACGGGGACGGCCTACGCTTGGCGTCATGCCAGGTTCATACATCGTTGCCGGAGCCCGCACACCGATCGGAAAGATGAGCGGAGCCCTCGCCGGCTTCAGCGCTGCCGAGCTGGGTGCACTTGCCATCGCCGAGGCGATGAAGCGCGCCAACGTGCGGCCCGAACAGATCGACCACGTCATGATGGGCCAGGTGCTGATGGCCGGCCAGGGCCAGGTGCCCGCACGTCAGGCCGCGGTCAAGGCGGGCATCCCACTCAACGTTCCCGCGGTCAACATCAACAAGGTGTGCCTGTCGGGCATCAACACCATCTATCTCGCCGACCAAATGATCCAGGCCGGCGATGCCGACATCGTGATTGCAGGCGGCATGGAGTCGATGACCGGAGCGCCCTACATCGCCAGTGGTGCACGTGGTGGCTTCCGTTACGGCAACACCGAGCTCGCCGACGCCATCATCAAAGACGGCCTGTGGTGTGCATTCGACGCGTGCCTGATGGGCGAAGGAACCGAGAAGTACAACGCCGGCGGCATCGGTCGCAGCGCCCAGGATGAGTTCGCAGCCCAAAGCCACGAGCGTGCAGCCAACGCCATCAAAGAAGGTCGCTTCACCGACGAAATCGTTCCCGTTGCCATTCCCCAGCGGAAGGGCGACCCCGTGATGTTCGACACCGACGAAGGTGTGCGCCCGGGAACCACGGGTGAGTCACTTGCCGGCTTGAAGCCCGCATTCGTCAAGGAAGGCTCGATCACCGCGGGTAACGCATCGCAGATCAGTGACGGTGGTAGCGCCGTCGTCGTGATGAGCAAGAAGGCCGCCGAGGCCTGCGGCGTTGCTCCACTCGGGGAAATCGTCTCGTACGGCCTCGTTGCCGGCCCCGACAACATTTCGCTTCTCCATCAGCCCAGTCGCGCGATCCAAAAGGCGCTCGACAAGGTGGGCAAGAAGATCAGCGACATCGACCTGTTCGAGTTGAACGAGGCGTTCGCTGCCGTCGGCATTGCATCGATGAAAGAACTGGGCATCACCGACGCGATCACCAACGTGAACGGCGGCGCCATTGCACTCGGTCACCCCATCGGCATGAGCGGCAACCGCATCACGTTGCACCTTCTCCACGAACTGCGCCGTCGTGGCGGTGGTATGGGTGCAGCCGCATTGTGCGGCGGTGGTGGCCAGGGCGACGCAATCATTGTCCGCTCGCTCTAGGTCCCTCGTCGTCCGCTTCATCGGCGCCGCGGTCATCGGCGTCGCCGGCGGCCTGTTGTCCGCCGCGTTCCTCGGTTCGTTGAACTGGGCCGGCACGACGCGGAACGACTACGAGTGGCTGATCTGGTTGCTGCCACTCGGTGGCCTTGTGGTTGGTGCGTTGTACCACCGGTTCGGCCAACCCATCGCCGGTGGAACCAGCTTGGTACTCGATGCGGCCCACGTGCCCGATGGTGAGGTACCGGGACGCATGGCTCCCATGGTCTGGGGCGGCAGCGTGGTGTCACACGTTGTCGGCGCAAGCGTCGGCCGCGAGGGCGCCGCGGTCCAGATCGTCGCCAGCATCACCGACGACACAGCCCGTCGTTTGCGCATCCCGCGAGACGTTCGAGCCGTCCTTCTTCTCTGCGCAGTCGCTGCCGCATTCGGCGGGTTGTTCGGCGTGCCGGCCGCCGGTGGATTCTTTGCGCTCGAGGTACAGCGCGAGTCACGTCGTCATCTGTCGACACTGCCGTTTGCGGTTGGATCGAGCATCGTGGCCAATCTCGTCGCGCATGCAGTCGGTGTGAGTCATCATCGACCGTTCCACGTCGAACACCTGAATCTGGGGTGGTCGCACTTGTGGCGTTACGTCGTTGCCGCAATCTTCTTCGGTCTCGTTGCGATGACTTTCATCCGGCTCGAGCATGCCGTGAAAGATGCCTTCGCCCGCTTCGTTCGCCTTCCACCGTTGCGGCCGATGATCGGTGGGGTGTTCATTCTCGCGCTGATTGCCGCCGCCGGAACGCGTGATTATCTCGGCATCTCGTTCGATCTCGTCGACGTTGCACTCACGGGTGCAGCAGGCGTCGCCGCCGCGGCTTTCCTGTGGAAGATCGCCTTCACGACGGTGTCCTTGGGCAGCGGCTTTGTCGGTGGCGAAATGCTTCCCCTCTTCGTCATCGGTGCTTTGTCGGGTGCGCAGTTCGCACGGGTCACCGACGCATCGATTCCACTGTTCGCAGCCTTGGGATTGGTTGCGGTGTTCGCCGCTGCTTCGAACACGCCGCTTACCTGTGTCGTGATCGGTATCGAACTGTTCGGATGGTCGGGCATGCCCGCCTACCTCATCGTATGCGTCATCGCCGTTCTGGTCAGCGGCAAAAAAACGATTTACCCCGCATCACCACTGCTGACGCGTTCAGTCGAAAAGCGTTAGGCGGCGGAACGGGTGCGGGTCGGATAGTTCGACCACACGCCTGTTTCGAAGTTGTACAACTTGCATCCCGCCGTGGTCGACAGATAGTCGCGCAGACGCAACTTCTTGGTGATCGCCACGCCGGGGAATCGCGACTCGATGGAACGCATCGCGTTGGGCAGTCGGTAGAAGGGGATTCGCATGTCGACATGGTGCGGTACGTGGATGAAGATGTTGTGCAGGAAGAAGTTGAGCACCCGCGGAATGCGCAGGTTTGTCGTGCCTTCCATCTGGCCACGGAACTTCGTCCACTCGCGACGTGGGTACCAACGGATGTCGTTGTTCACGTGCTGCACGTACACCACGAAACCGATCATCCACGTGAAGAGAGCCCACGGAATCACGGCAACCTTCGTCACCATCCACGCGATACCGAAAACGTCACCGTGCGAGCGCCAACCTGCGTAGCCAACGGCCACAGCCGCAGCGAGAAGAACCAACGACATTGCGCGGCGCTCACGAGCGATCGTGCCACCCAACTTGCCTTCGGTGCCGAAGCGCATCATCTTGTTCCACCACACGTTGCGCCCGTAGTACAAACCCGCGCCAATCCACGACCATTCGAAGCGATGACGCAAACGGGCCAAGCGCGGCATCGCAGCCCATTCGTCGGCCGTTGCGGGGTGCCACACGAAGTCCATCCCCTGCTTCACGGTGTGGCCGTGGTGGACACGGTTGTGGCCGAAGTCCCAAGCGGACTCGACGTGGGCCGACGGCAGCATGGCCAACTTCGCGATGAACGCATTCAACTTCTTCGAATCGAACAAGGCGTTGTGCGAAGCATCGTGGCCGATGACGAAGATGCCGCTGATCGAAATTCCCGCTGCCAACCACAACAGCGGCACCGCCCACCAGGTATTCACCGTGATCAACGCATAGACAAGGGCCGCATAGATCAGACCATCACGGATGACGTAGGACATGCCCCGTGCCGTCGAACGCTTGTAGCAATTGTCCGGAATACCGCGGACGACGTCGATCAACGCCGGTTGGTCATTCGAGACTGTCGAAAGGTCCGTCATGAGGCCAACCTACAGGTCTCGGGCAGGTCTGGAGACGGTCGGGGGAAAGTCTGCGGGTGAATGGTTGTTGCACTAGTCACGTAGTTCGTGACGGCCCTCGAGCGCGCGCCCGAGCGTGAGTTCATCGGCGTATTCCAGGTCGCCACCCACCGGTAGACCCGTACCGATACGTGTCACCTTCACGTTGAGCGCCGACAACGCACGTGCCAGGTACATCGCGGTGACGTCACCCTCGACGGTGGGGTTGGTGCACACAATGACTTCACGAATCGCCTCGGGCTCGAGGCGCGTCAGCAACTCGCGGATCTTCAGTTGTTCGGGTCCGATTCCGTCCATCGGACTAATTGCTCCGAGCAACACGTGGTAGCGACCTCGGAAGACGCCGGTTTTTTCGATCGCAATGATGTCGCGCGCTTCTTCCACGATGCACAGCGTCGAACCCTCGCGTCGCGTGTCGGTGCAGATCGGGCACAGGTCGTCGTCGGCGATGTTGAAACAGCGCTCACAAAAACGAACACGCTTCTTCGCAATGACGATTGCTTCGGCAAGACGTGCCACGTCGTTGTCGGTGGCCTTCAACAAATGCAGTGCGATTCGCTGTGCAGATTTGGGACCAACACCCGGGAGACGTCCGAGTTCGTCGATCAGCGCCTGAACAGGCGCGGTGTAGGCGCTCACTTCGTGTCGCCCTCGTCGATCACGCGCGAGCCGGGAAGAATGCGATTGACGCGATCGAGAACGCTCTCAACGGGCACGATCGGCATGTCGGAGAGTTCGTCGGGGTCGATGTCGTCGTGGGGAATCTCGTCGGTGGGCTTGCTGCGCGACGGACGCGCTGCTGCGCTGCGGTCTTTCGGTGCCTCGCCGACATCGACGTTCAGCGCAACCTTGCGTCCGCTGATTTTTTCGAAGGCGGCAGCAACGGTGGCGGCGTGTTCGTTGCACTTGGCCTGGTGCACTGCATTCGGAGCACTGAGCACGACGGTGTCGGGCGTGGGTGACGTGACGCTGCAGGCGCTGTAGAGCGCTCGAACAAGTGGCTTGAGCGAGGTGAGAACCTGCGGCCACAGTTCCGCAGGTGAACCGCCCGACGCAGCGGCCTGACTGACTTGCGGTGTCTCGGCCGGTGGCGTTGCCGGCCGGGCCGCGGGTTCTGCTGTTGCAGCCGGTTCGGGCGCCGACACCGGAGACTGGGCCTTGACCAGCGTGGGCTGTGGTGCGGCCCGCGGGACGTCGCTGGTGGGCCGCGCGGCGCCACCCAACTTTGCGCGACCCGTGGCGGGATCGACGGGCGGGGGCGGCGCACTTGGTGCGGCCGTTGCCCCGCTTGCCACCGCTTTTTCCAATCGTTCGATGCGCGCGATGAGTGCGGTCAGATCGCCTGCGTCACTGGGACTGCACAACTTCATCAGCGATACCTCGAGCAGCAATCGCGCATCGGGCGCGTGGCGCATCTCGATCAATGTGTCGCCGATGGTTTCCATCGACCGCACGATGGTTCCGTTGCCCATTCGCCGCGCCCATTCCGACACGTGCTCGGCACGATCGGCGGGCAGTTGCACAAGCTCGGGCGCCATCTGCGTGAGGAATGCCTCGCGCAGGTGGCGGATGAGTTCGTCGGCAAGTGTGCGCGGGTCGCGACCGTGCTGCATGGCGAATGCCACCGCAGCCAGGGAACGAGCCGGGTCACCGTCGATGATCGCCTCGACGAATTCGTCGAGGTTGACGGTTGCTTCGGCGACTCCTCCGGCGGCGACGATCAGTTCGAGTGCCGACAACGTGTCGCGCGCGCTTCCACCGCCCTGCACGAGAACCTGTTCGATCGCCTCGTCGGTGACTTCGAGGCCCGCATCGCGCACGACGAAGCGCACGTGGTCTTCGAGATCGTGCATCGGCAACAGGTGGAACTGCAGGTGCTGGGTACGGCTGCGAATGGTTTCACTGACCTTTTGGGGGTCGGTGGTTGCCAGCACGAACACCACGTGGGGTGGCGGCTCTTCGAGAGTTTTCAGCAGTGCGGCCTCGGCAGCAGCGGTGAGCATGTGAACTTCGTCGAGAATGAACACCCGGTGCCGGCCGGGGCTGACCAAACCGGCCCGGTCGATGAGGTCGCGGACGTCCTGCACGCCGTTGTTGCTGGCGGCGTCGAGTTCGATGACGTCGTAGCTGGTTCCGGACTCAACGGAAAGACACGAGGCGCATTCGCAGCAGGGCTCGCCGTCGACGGGAGCCTCGCAGTTCAGAACCTTGGCGAGAATGCGGGCCGTCGAGGTTTTGCCCGTTCCGCGGGGGCCCGAGAAGAGATATGCCTGGCCCTCGCGCTGGTTGATGACCGAATTGCGCAGGGCACGAACGATGTGGTCTTGGCCACGGAGTTCGCTGAAACGGCGCGGCCGGTAACGACGGTAAAGCGATTGCACGGCCACGTTCCGAGCCTACCGATCGGGTGAGACCATGAATTGACTACCGTTCATTGCGCCATGTTCCCCCGCCGACGAATCCGCAACTCATCGGCGCTCGCCATCGTCGTGTTCGCGGGTCTGGGCACGTTCCTCGGTCTGGGAACCGCACACGCCGCGGGCGACAACACCCTGTCGTCGTCGAATCCCGCACCGAGCGAAAACGTCACGGTTGCGCCGACACAGTTGCAGTTGGTTTTCACCAACCCGTTCGCCAACCCGAACGACGTCAACCAAATGGGTCTGTCCCTCGTCTGCAACGGCAACATCGTCAGCCTCGGCGCTGCGCAGTTGGGCACCGATCTGAAAACCGTCAGTGCACCGCTGACGCAGGTGCCCAATGCAGGAGCCTGTGTCGTCAGTTGGGCAACACCCGACGGCAGCAGCGGCGCATTCAGCTTCACTTCATCGATCGCCGCGCCGACCACCTCGACATCGGTGCCAACCGGTATCACGGTGCCCGAAACGGTGAAGCCCGGCTCGCAGGATCCCGTCATCGACAAATCCCCGCGCGTCGGCGGACCACTCGGGTTGTTCCGCCTGTTGTCGTACATCTTCACCGCGACGCTCGTCGGTGGTGTCATTCTCATTCTCTTCGCCTGGCCCGAGGGTGTGGAATACGCGGTGTGCAGGCGTTTCCTGCGCATCGTCGTCGTTCTGAACATCGCGATGGTGATTCTCGTTGCCATCTACACAACGGCCCAGTACACGGGCAAGGGTGTCACCGCATCGATCAGCCCCAACACGTGGCGGGATCTCTGGGACACGTTGCCCGGCAAGACCCTGTTGCTACGGGTTCTCGTGTCGGGCGGCGCGGTGTGGGCGGTGTGGAACCCACAACACGTGCTCGACCCCGGCACGCAGTTGATCAGCGTCGGAATACTCGCGGCGCTCGCCGTCACCTACGGCTTCGACCGCACGGGTGGACGCCTGCCCGGCCTTGGCTACGTCTCGGGCATCTTGCACATGGTCGGTGTGTCGGCGTGGTTCGGCGGCCTCGTTCTCCTTGCGCGTGTTGTTTTGATCGGACCGGGTGACGCCGACCTGGTGCAGGCCGTGCGCGGCTTTGGCCGCATCGCAACTCGCGCCATGCCGCTCACCATCGTCACCGGCGTGTTTGCGACGTACCGTTTCGACGGATTCAGCCTCTTCACCAGCCAACACGGTCGTCTCGTCCTGCTGAAGATCCTCGTTGTCGGCTTCATGGCCTATGCAACGTGGGTGACGCGGCAGTTCGTTCTCACCCGAATGCACCGCGCGCCCGAACTGACCGACCGCTTGGCCATTCATCTGCGGCGCGCGGTCGGCACCGAGGCAACGGCCGGTGTCGTGGTTCTCGGGTTGACCTCGTGGATGATGGCGACGACACCGATCCACTACTACGAAGCAGCGCGTGACAACGGGCCGCGTTATGCATTCAGCCAAGAGCTGTCGAATGACCGCTTCCGTCTGCGCTTTTCCGTCAGCCCCGCAGTCGTCGGCCAGAACCAGATCCTGATCGAGCTGTTCGAACCCAGGCGCATCCAGGAATTCACCGTGCGCATGACGCCGAAGGCCCCGGGTTATGACGGCTACCTCATCAACGTGCCCCTCACCCGGCGTGGCGCGGCGGTTCTCGGCGACACCGGCAACTTCTCCCTTGCCGCACCGGGTGAATGGACGGTCGAAATCTCGGGCACCACGACGACGGGCGACCTCGAACCACTGTCGACCGCCTTCACCCTCTCCGACCCCGCGGCCACCACGACGACCTCGTCGCTGCCGCCCGGCGTCACCAGCCCGTCGACCCTGCCCGCTGCATCAACCATCGCGCCGATCAGCCCCGTCACATCGACGAGTTCCCCCGCAACGACACTGCCGGCGGGCGATACGGGCGCAACGACACTGTCGGCCGAGACGACTTCGCCGCCTTCCAGCACTGGCTAGTAGCGTCTCGCGGGTGAGCGACAACCCCATGCACGCGAAAATCGAGGACCTCCGCCAGCGCAAGCACGAGGCCTACAACGCCGGTTCGCCGCGCTCGGTCGAGCGCCAGCACGAGAAGGGCAAGCTGCTCGCCCGCGAGCGCATCGACTACCTCCTCGACCCGGGCTCATTCCAGGAACTCGACCTCCTCGCCCGCCACCGCGCACACGCGGCCGGCCTCGAAGAGCGCCCCTACACCGACGGCGTCATCACGGGTTGGGGCACCGTCGATGGTCGCAAGATCTTCGTCTTTGCCCAGGACTTCACCGTCTTTGGCGGCGCGCTCGGCGAAGTCTTCGCCGAGAAGATCCACAAGTTGATGGACCTCGCCCTCAAGGTCGGTGCACCCGTCGTCGGTCTGAACGACGGCGCCGGCGCACGTATTCAGGAAGGCGTCGTGTCGCTGGCCAGCTACGGCGGCATCTTCTACCGCAACGTTCTTTCGTCGGGTGTCGTCCCGCAGATCTCGGTCATCCTCGGCCCGTGTGCCGGTGGCGCCGTGTACTCGCCGGCCATGACCGACTTCATTTTCATGGTGCGCGAGAGCAGCCACATGTTCATCACCGGTCCCGACGTGGTGAAAACCGTGACGGGCGAAGACGTCACCCTCGAACAGTTGGGTGGCGCAATGAGCCACGCCTCGAAGTCGGGTGTCGCCACGTTCGTGTCGCAGGACGAAAAGGCCTGCCTCGACGACGTGCGCTATCTCATTTCCTTCCTTCCGCAGAACAACCTCGAAGACCCGCCGTCGGTCGACTCGAGCGACGACCCCGCGCGCGAATGCCCGATGCTTCGCGACATCCTCCCCCCGTCGCCGAACCAGCCCTACGACATGAAGAAGGTCATTCGCGAGGTCGTTGACGACGGCGAATACTTCGAATACTTCGCCTACTGGGCAAAGAGCATCACGTGCGGCTTCTCACGTCTGAACGGCCAGGTCGTCGGCATCGTCGGCAACCAGCCGA
>Ga0222713_10004313_pt1 | contig 14324 bp, 13 predicted proteins | sample C33_649DmetaG_FD_165061 | JGI IMG/M metagenome (GOLD analysis project Ga0222713, IMG submission 165061) | Estuarine water microbial communities from San Francisco Bay, California, United States - C33_649D | ecosystem: Environmental > Aquatic > Marine > Unclassified | place: USA: California...
TTGGGGGTCGTCATCAGGATGTGGTCGGGATCTCTCAGCGTTACAGTGGCATTCTCCTCCGTCACCCGGTTACGCGTGATCTTCATCGGAAACGGGCCAATCTCTGTGGTCTTCAGATTACCAGTTGTGTTGTACTGCATCACCAGCGTACCACCCTGCTCTACATACTGCATCAGTGCCGGCATCACGTAGGTCATGTCCGTGCGCGTGTTCAGGGCGCGGATACCTACCAGCACAGCATCGTAGGTGTCAAGCAACTGCTGAGTGTTGAGCAGTTGGTCGGTGGACACCACATCCACCCGCACGCCCATGGTACGCAGGACGTCTGCCGTTGCCTCGCCAGCCCCTTCCACAAAAGCGATGCGCCGAGCCGTTACACGAAGAGGTTCGGCTACCACCCGCAGACGCGCTGGTTCAAGGTACTGCAGGGTAGGAAGGTGGTCATACTGCATCACGCGGACGCAATGCTGAAACGTGTGCTGTGCATGAGTAACAAGCACATCCACGTTATCCGACTGCTGTGTTTGAATCGGCACCGACAGCAGGGTATCCGTATTGGCCGCCATCGAAAAGGTCACGGTGGTAAGGGGCTCACCACGGCTGCTGCGTACCGAGAGTGTAGCGTTACTGATGTCACGGTAGGCTCTCAGGCGAATGCCGATGGTACCCTGACCATTGTTCACAACAACGAGCGTCGTTGTTGGCTCGATGCTCACATCGGGAATCACCCGCAGCTCCTCGATCACATCGCCCTTGAGTGGGTCGAGATGTTTGTAGCTAAGAGGCACCGTAACCAACAGCAGTGCTCCATCTACATCCAGATGTACCGTACACTGCAGTTCGGGAGGAGTGGTTGGTTCGCCCAGGAGATCTTCGTTCTCTAACGCAAACAGACCGCCTTCCGGATCCTTCTGCAGCCAGTAGGGATTGGTGGTGGGCGTGGTTTGCGGTATCTGGATCTGATACGATCGGGTTACCAACTGATCGTTGCCAAGTACAACCACATCTGCGGTTGACACCTGTGGAAGGTCCACCTTCATCAATCGCACGTTGGGCGCCCGGGCCACCACGCGGAGTGTTACGGCAACAGAGTCGCCGGGCAGCACCATCGGAGTGGACACAGATGCGTCCACGGTTAGACCCATCGCCGAGGTGATCACCGATTCGACCTCTGAGAGTTTCAGCGCTCGCCAGAAGGGATCGTTGATCGTAGCGATCATCGATCGGATGCGTAACAACGCTGGCAGATGGTTCTGCGGATCTGTGGTCCAGAAGTTGTCGATCACCACTTGAATTGCTCTACCAATGTCTGGTCGATCAATGCGATTCCACGTGGTGTCGATTCCGTTGAAGAGGCTGGTTGTAGGGGGCTCTCCGTACCATGTTTCGAAGTACTCTGGCTGTGTTCCTGGTGTGCTTGGTGTACCTGCACCCTGACTCTTGTGCAGGCTTCTGCTCCTGCCGGCCAGTTCGCCATATCCCATGCCGATAAGAGGGTCGTACTGACCAACCTGCAGAGCAAACTGGCTCTCCGTGATCGTGCTGCGGTCGCCAAATCGATACGCGTTGAAGAGCAGTCGGTGCGGACGAAGATGGCTCGGGCATGAGGCTACAGCTGCCTGTGCAAGAATGGCCGACGCCTCATGTTGTCCGTGACCTGCCATACGTGATGCTGGAAAACGGCAGATCATCACATCCGGCCGGAACCTCTCCATGACATGGATGATGTCCCGCACAAGTTGGGCAGAGTCCCAATGAGTAAATGTCTCCCGAGCAGTCTTCGAAAAACCGAAGTCCAGTGCTCGGGTAAAGTACTGCTCTGCTCCATCCAATCTCCGTGCCGCCAGAAGTTCGTGGGTGCGGATCAATCCCAGCGCCGAGCCCAGTTCACCACCGATGATATTCTGGCCACCATCACCCCGCGTAAGCGACAGGTAGGCTGTACGCACGTGTTTGCCCCGGGCCAGCCAGCTCAGTAGGCGCGTGTTCTCATCGTCGGGGTGGGCGGCTACATACAACACGGACGTCAGTGACTGCAACCGTTGCAGATCACCATACAGTACCGAGGACATCTGTGGCTGTAGCTGCTGGGCATGCAGCGCAACCCCGATGCACAGCGCTAGTACACCGAAACAACAGCGTTTGATCATGACATACGGGAGAATGATGGACCTACTTCAACGAATCCAGCAGCGCTTGCGTTGCCGTGTAGTAGCTCTTCTCACCATCGGTACCCTTCGTGAGTTCACGAACCTTGGCCACAGCTTCACGACACACGGTTGCGTTGTTCACCTTGGCAGCAATCTCTGCTACCAGCATATGCTGCCAATACTGCTTCGGGTTGGCTGCAGCCGACCGCTGGGCATAGTCGAGGGCTTTGTCCAGATTCTGATTGGTGCTCAGGTAGTACTGTGCTGCCGCACGGTACGGAATGTTCGGGCGCTCGATGGCTTGTTCGATCTCCTTCATCAGGCGGGCGTTGTTGTCGGCCTTGACAGGAATCGACACATGGGTGCGATCCCATGCAAGGTCGATCGTGCAGGTGTTGTAGGTGATGTTTCCTACGCCAATGGTAAAGGTTTCCACGGGAGCTGTCAGGGTAGTAGGCTTGATGGTGAATCGAACCACGTCGTCCTTAGTATCGTAGCCGTTCGAGCCCCAGCTGCCGGTGTTGGTGTTGATGATTACTTCCCATTCCGAGGTTCCTGGAACGGTGTACAGCGAATACGAACCTGGTTTGATGGACGTACCGGCAATAACAACTTCTTCGCCAAACATGACCTTCGTTGCAGCATTGGCACCCGTACGCCACACCTGATTGTACGGCACGAGGTCTCCAAAGATGACTCGGCCTTTCATCGATGGACGACTGTACGTGATCTCGATCTTCGACGTTGCGAACTCCTGCATGATGGTGCTGGTAGGGCTCAGGACCGGAAGTTTCAGCTGGGCTGTAGCAATGGATGTGCTCAGTACAAGAAGTGCAAGCATCAATGAGCGCGTTACTGTCATGGGATATCCTGGATGAATGTGGAGAGTTATGAATCGTAGTCGTCGGTTGTGTGAACTTCCTGGAGGGCCTCACGTAGACTGGTTTTATGCCGCTTTGCCAAGGCAAACACCGGAAACAATAGCACCGTAACCACGCCCGCTCCAACCAGGGCTGCTGCTGTTTCTGGTAGCATCTGTTGAGTTTCCAATCCGATGTCCGTGATCACCACTACCAGTGGCAGGGCCGTTGAAGTCATCAGAGCAAATGGAGCCCAGTCTTCCTTCGGTAAATCCTTTCGATACACGGGCAGGAGCGTCAAGCCTCGGATCGAGAACATCAACAGCACATACATTGGCACCAGCAGGAGCGTCCACGGCTGTGCTAACAACGCACCGAGATCGAAAAAAATGCCCGTTGTCACAAAAAACGCTGGCACGAGGAAGCCATAACTGATGGCCTCCAGGCGATGCATCAGGCGCTGGCCATGGTCGCCCTTGCTCATCAGCGCCACGATCAAGCCAGCCGTGAATGATCCAAGTACCACGTCCAGACCGAACTCTGCGGCCAATACCACCATGCCAACCAGGATGAGTATCGATACCCGAACCGCGAATTGACTGCTCGACTGCAACCACGTGGAAAGGAAGCGAAAGATGAAGATTCCACGAACTCGTGTGGCACTATACACCGATGAGACCGCTAGGATCACAAATCCGATCATCAAGATCACCTGCTCCGATACTTCGAAGTGGCGAGTATGAATGAGGGGAATCGCCACAATCGGACCAAGTTCACCAAGGGCACCGGCGCCGAGAACGTATTTACCAAAGGTTGTGGGTAGTTCTTTCGCGTCCCTCATGATGGGTATCAGCGCACCAATAGCGGTGGTTGTAAGGGCAACGGCAACAAAGAGCGGGGCCTCAATCACATCGATAGCGTACAACCCCCACGACAGCAACAGTGCTACGGCAAAGGACAGCACCCAACTAAACGTTCCCAACCAGAGGAATCGGCCTCCTACGGGATGCTCCTTCAACTCCGCTCCGGCCATGAAGAAGAGGAACACCATTCCCAGGTAGCCAAAGAACTTGAGTTCGGGAACAGCCGGCACCCAACCCAGGACATGTGGCCCCACGATGATGCCCAGCAGGATTTCCACCACAACGATCGGTAGGCGGAACCCGATTGGAATTCGGGCTACCAACGGGGACACCGTGGAGATGATTCCGATCACGAAGAGAGCTGGAACGAGGTTCTCCATAGGCGGCAATCTAACTTTGTTGGATGAACATCACTATCATCGGAGCTGGAAGTACCACGGCACGGGCACTCGTGCCGATGCTTATTGCCGAAACCGACTGGAACCTCCACCTCATCTCCTCGCAGGAAGCCCCCTACCAGCACGAGCGGATTACCAGTGCAGTAGTGGATGTGATTGATCGATCGGCGCTGAAGGCTGCCGTGATGCCGCACAATCCGGATGTGATCATCAATGCTGCGGCCCTTACGAATGTTGATCAGTGCGAGACGGATAAGGGGCTGGCACACATGTTCAATGTGAACCTCGTGGAACATGTGGTACGTGTGGCCCGCTCCACCGATGCCTATGTGATTCACCTGTCCACGGACTTCGTGTTTAATGGCGAGGATGGTCCATACGACGAAGACGCCGTCCCCGATCCGATCAACTACTACGGCCGAACAAAGTTGGCCGGTGAAAACGTGGTGGTAAGTAGTGGGGTGGATGCCACGATTTTGCGAACGAACGTGGTGTACGGTCCCCCACCTGCGCGAATGGATTTCGTGCGATGGATCATCCGCGCCATGGACACCGATACCGACATCAACGTCGTCACCGACCAGTACTGCAATCCCACGTATGTGGATGATCTGGCTTTGGCCATTCTGCGATGCATCGAGCGACGTGCTACGGGCCTGTACCACATTGGCGGAGCCGACTACCTGAGTCGGTACCAGATCGCAGAGCGGGTGGTGGCGTTCTTCAAGGGACGTCCGTCGCTCGTTGCGCCCACTACCAGTGATTTGCTCGACCAGGCCGCCAGGCGACCCTTACGAGGAGGGCTGGTGCCTCTCAAAGCCGAAGCGAAGCTTGGGATTCGCTTTCGAGGATTGGAGAGTGGGTTGGTATCGCTGCGCAGAGCACTGTTTGCTGGACGTCCCCAGTAACTCATCCATTCCAGTACGGACGATCCAGGGTTCGGTAGTTCACGGCCTCGGCCATGTGCGCGGCCAGGACGGCTTCGGAACCATTGAGATCGGCGATGGTGCGTGAAACTTTGAGAATTCTCCCGTAGGCCCGCGCCGACAGCGACAACTTCTGCATCGATCGTTTGAGGATTTCCATGGCCAGTGGTTCAGCCCGTACAAGGTTCTCCACGTCCTGAGCGGTCATGTCGGCGTTCTTGTACACATCCTTTCGCCCCGCAAATCGAACCTGTTGTTGCTTGCGAGCCGCCACGACTCGCTTGCGAATGTTCACCGATGACTCTCCAGCCGGTGCATGGGAGATGTCGTGGACAGCCACAGCTGGAACATCTACGTGCAGGTCGATGCGGTCGAGCAGAGGTCCCGAGATTCGCGCCATGTACTTGGCCACGTGTTCAGGCTTGCATGTGCATTCACGTATGGTGCTGCCGAAGTGTCCGCATGGACACGGATTCATCGAACATACCAGCATCACATTGGCCGGATACTCCACAGACATCTTCGTCCTGGAGATGCGTACGCACCGATCTTCAAGGGGCTGCCTCAGCACCTCTAGGACGTTGCGTTGAAACTCCGGTAACTCGTCAAGAAACAACACACCGTGATGTGCCAGAGTAATCTCGCCGGCGCGCACCGTGCCTACGCCCCCTCCCACCAGCGCTGCATCGGAAATCGTATGATGGGGTGCGCGGAACGGACGCTCCGTCACCAGCGATGCTCCGGTAGGCAGGATACCCGCAACCGAGTGAATGGTGGTCGTTTCAAGGGCCTCATCAATCGACAGTGGCGGCAGAATCGTGGGGAGGCGCTTGGCCAGCATGGTCTTGCCCGATCCTGGCGGGCCAACCATGATCATGTTGTGACCGCCCGCTGCAGCGATTTCCAGGGCACGCTTCACTCCGGCTTGACCCTTCACGTCGGCAAGATCTACCGATGGGTGCAAGTGGCCTTGTTCAAACACGGCCTGTACATCAATGTGATGGGGAGGCAGCGGTTGTGCGCCATTCAGGTGTTCGATACAGTCGCTCAGCGTGTGTACAGGTAGAATGTCGATACCCTCAATCACCGCTGCTTCCGAGGCATTGGCGGCTGGCAGGAGAATGCGTTCAAAGCCAGCGTTTTTTAGCATCACCACGATGGGCAGGACTCCACGTGCCGGTCGTACCATGCCATCGAAGGCAAGCTCCCCGATCATGGCGGTTTTCTCCAGCATGGTAGCGTCGAGTTCCTTAAGGGCTGCCTGTGTGGCTATGGCGATCGGAAGGTCGAAGGCACTCCCCTCCTTTCGGACGTCGGCAGGAGCCAGATTCACCGTGTACTTCTTGTGCGGCAACCCCAGCTGCGCTGTCTTGAGTGCTGCCTGCACACGGTCGCGACTCTCGCGAACGGAGCCATCTGGGAGTCCTACGACCTGGAAGGCGGGCAGGGCATTCTCTACGTACACTTCGATTTCTACGAGGTAGGCAGTGATCCCCAACACGGCTGCGGAATACGCTTTGGCATACATGCGATATCTCCAGTGGTTATCGCTACCGTGATGTGCCGTCGGAGAAATGGGACGTAGGTCGTATTTTTGCCCGCAATGGCTATTCAACGAGCACCAAAAAAAGTAAAGTGGTATGTGGTCTGGATTGGCCACGAGCCAGGTTTGTACCCATCATGGGAAAAGTGCAAAGCTCAGGTAGAAAACTACCCGGGCTCGAAGTACAAGGCCTTTGACACCCTCGCCGAGGCAAAGGCGGCCTACGAGCAGGGTCCACCTGCGCGCGCAGCAAAAAAAAAGAGCAGCTGATACCCATCTCCCAGCGCTGGGTTGAGGCCGGCGTACAGCTGCCCAGCATCAGCGTGGATGCGGCCTGCGACATGACAACCGGCGTCATGGAGTACCGTGGCGTAGATACCGAGACCGCTGCGGAAATCTTTCGGATGGGTCCATTTCAAGACTCCTCAAACAATCTGGGAGAGTTCTTGGCTGTAGTGCACGCACTGGCCTTTATGAAGGAGCGATCGATGGCACTTCCTGTGTACACCGATTCGAAGACTGCTCTTGCCTGGGTGCGCAATAAGAAGGCCAAGACTACCGTTCAGCGAACGTCGGGCAACGCTCCCGTGTTTGAGTTGATTGCCCGAGCAGAAACGTGGCTTCGCAACAACACCTATCCGAATCTCGTTCTGAAATGGGAAACCGAGCAATGGGGCGAGGTTCCTGCTGACTTTGGGCGGAAGTAACACACGACGGATATCACAGGAACATCATGACCATACCTCTACAGAGACTTCCACACGCAGGTACACTTCCCGTTCCATCCTATGCCACCGGAGGTGCCGCCGGCATGGATGTGTGCGCAGCACTGGACCAGCCCCTTACCATCGCACCATCGCAGATCGTGCTGGTACCTACGGGCTTCTGTATGGCCGTGCCGGTTGGGTTTGAGTGTCAGGTGCGATCGCGGAGCGGATTGGCAGCCAAACACGGGATCTTCGCGTTGAATGCTCCCGGCACAATCGACAGCGACTATCGTGGCGAAGTGAAGGTGATCCTTGCCAACTTTTCCGGCGATCCGTTCGTTATCGAGCCCGGAATGAGAATCGCTCAACTTGTAGTGGCTCAGCATGCAACTGTGCAGTGGGAGGAAGTAAGCGAGTTAGGTGGTACAGAGCGAGGATCCGGAGGATTTGGAAGTACTGGTACAAACGGAGGAACTCCATGATCATCAGCATTGGTTCGGATCATGCTGGCTTTCTGCACAAGGAGGCCCTAAAGCACATGTTGGAAGATGCTGGCCATACCGTGATAGATGTAGGACCCGATACCGACGATCGCGTGGACTATCCGGACTATGGTGTAGCAGCTGCGCAGCTGGTTGCCAACGGCCAAGCCCAACGCGGTGTAGTGGTGTGTGGATCAGGTATTGGCATCTCCATCGCTGCGAACAAGGTTCACGGCATTCGGTGCGCCAACGTCACCAGCGTAGAGATGGCGCAGTTAGCGCGCGCCCATAACGATGCAAACATGATTGCTCTGGGCGAGCGGCTCACTCCTATCGACGTGGCAAAAAACATCGTACAGGCCTTCCTGGACACGCCGTTCGAAGGTGGACGGCATGCCCAACGTGTGGACAAGCTGAATCAACTGGGAGGACGATCATGAAATGCGATGTGCTGGTGATCTCTGCCCACCCCGATGACGCCGAACTGTCGTGCTCTGGCACCGTAAAGGACCTTACCAACCGTGGGCAGTCGGTAGTGTTTGTGGACTGTACTGCTGGTGAGTTGGGCACACGTGGGTCCGCGGAACTACGCGCCCAGGAAGCAGCAGAGGCCGCGCGGATCCTGGGTGTTGCGCATCGCGAGTGTCTACACATGACTGATGGTGCCGTTGCGCACACGCAGGAGAACATCCTGAAGATTGTCGAGGTGCTTCGTGCCTACACTCCTCGCATTGTACTGACAACACCTCCCCTGGAGCGTCATCCCGATCATGAAGCTGTGCACCGGCTGGTGCGAGCGGCAACGTTTCTCTCTGGCCTGCAAAAGGTTGCTACGCGCAGGCATGGTGTTCCCCAGGAGCCACACCGTCCGGATCGCACGTTATGCTTCATGCAGCAGTTCGATCTGCCGGGAGGGCCGGATTTCTACGTAGACATTACATCAACGTATCCCGACCGTCTGGCATCAATCAAGGCCTTTGCCTCGCAGTTTCACATGCCGGAAACCTATCAAGCTGACGAACCTGAAACGTTCCTGTCGCGTCCGGCCTTCTTCGAGGAGCTCGAAGCACGGTGTCTGTACTTTGGAAGTCGTATCGGTGTGCGATATGCCGAAGCATTCAAGAGTGTAGAGCCGCTAGGGCTGCGTTCCCTCGCTGACCTGTTGTAGACGTCCGTTCAAGGCCTGCTTGTGGCCGTCCTTCGCTCGTTGAACATCTGCAGCGGTAAAGGAGCGGTCCACTCCCCCGAGATACTTGCTGATGTACGTAGCAACTGCTGCCAGGTCGGCATTGCTGTAGGGGGCTGGAGGCATGGTGCGCACAACGCTGTCGGCGGAGTACTGGGTGGCCATGCCGAAGGCCAGAATCACCAGTAGGGTGTCCGAAGTGTCACTCCAGATAGCTCTCGGCCGAATGTCGGGCACGGCAGATGCACCGACTCCTCCACCGGCACCATCCTCTCCATGACATCGTACACAGTATTCGGCATAGACCTGCGCTCCGCGAGCGTGTGGTTCAGACTGGTCTTCCAGTGTGCAGCTGGTAGCAAGTGTTGTTAGCAGGGTAAACGCCATCACAACAAGAGCATTCGACCATACTCTTTGCTGAATCATACCTGCAACATCGTGATTTTAGTCGATTTTTGACCCATGAATCGCCTTGATCCCTCGGTCTACCACGTACCCGTGATGCTTGCAGAGTGCATTGATGCACTGCAGGTTCAGCCCAATTGCTGGTACGTAGACGCTACGCTTGGTGGTGGCGGACATACAGCAGCCATCCTTGAGCGAGGCGGCAAGGTGATTGCCTTTGATGCCGATGATGTTGCCGTCCACCGGGCACAGGACCGATTTGCCGAGCAGTTGGGCACGTCGCTCGTGATGATGCACACCAACTTCCGAACCATGGCCTCACGGCTGGAGGGCTACGTAGTACATGGGGCCTTGTTCGATCTTGGAGTGTCGTCGTATCAGTTCGACTACCACAACCGTGGTTTCTCGTTTCGCCTTGAGGCTCCGCTGGATATGCGGTTTAGCGCTACCGGACCCACGGCAGCCGACCTGCTGAATAGCCTTCCCGAAGAGGAGATCGCTAGGTTGATCTTCATGTATGGAGAGGATCCATCGGCCCGAAAGATTGCTGCAGCGATCGTGCGCCGACGTACCCTAGCCCCCTACCAGACAACGATCGACCTGCGCGAGACCATTACCCAACACATCCCCCCACAACACCACAACAAGACCCTCGCACGGGTGTTTCAGGCCTTGCGCATCGCGGTGAACGACGAACTCGGAGCCCTCCAGACGGCCCTGGTAGATGTGATTCCGTACATGGTGAAGGGGGCTCACATTGTGGTGATGAGCTACCACTCGCTCGAGGACCGGATTGTAAAAGACACGTTTCGCGATACCACGCAGCTGACGGTGATCACGAAGAAACCGATTGAAGCATCCGAGCAGGAGGTGGAGCGTAATCCACGAGCTCGGAGTGCACGGTTGCGCGTGGCAGAGGTGCGGTAGGTCAGTATCTTCGCCCCTGCATGAAAAACACCGCATCGTTCACCCGTGCCGATCTTGTAGCAGCGCTTGGCCCAGCGGCTGAACATCTCTCTGCTGCGCTCTCTGTAACAGGCGTCAGCACCGACACACGGTTGATTGAACCGGGCAATGTGTTCGTTGCACTGATCGGTGAGAAGTTCGACGGCCACGATCATGTCAACGATGCATTTGCCAAGGGCGCAGCGTTGGCCATTGTTCAGCATCCGCTGTCGCACCACTCCGATCGCATCATTGTTGTAGACAGCACCTTGCATGCACTGGGCTCGCTAGCCTGGTATCACCGGAGACGATTTCACATCCCTGTGGTAGCTATTGGTGGGGCTTCCGGTAAGACGTCCACCAAGGAGCTCACGGCCCATGTGCTAAGCCAGCGCTACCATACACTGCGGACCCAAGCCAACTACAACAACCAGGTGGGTACGCCCCTTACACTCTTGTCCCTCACCAACGAGCACGAAGCCGCCGTGATCGAGATCGGGACGAATGAACCTGGCGAGATTGAACTCCTTGCAGCCATGGTGCAGCCTACGCACGGCGTAATCACCACGATCGGTCCGGAGCATCTTGAGAAACTGATCGACCTCGACGGTGTGGAGAAGGAGGAAACAGCCCTCTTCGATTACCTGCAGGACCACGGTGGTGTCATGTTGGTGAACGTGGATGACGACCGACTCCGTGCCTACGATCACGCTGGTAGAATGGCTGGTAGGGTGATCACCTTCGGGCTTGAGTATCCAGCGGATCTCCGACCCACGGTGAGTTTCGACCGTAACCTGCACCCTACGATGCACCTAGTGAAGGACGATATCACGTTTCGGGCACCGATGCAGACGGTCGGACTGGCCTCGGCACTGAACGCAACAGCTGCCATCGCTGTGGGGTGGTCGATGCAGCTCTCCGCAGAAGAAATGAAGCTTGGATTGGAGTCGTATCAACCACCGGCAGCTCATGGCTATGCGCGGATGGTGGTGGAACACACATCGGCGGCCACCGTGCTCAATGATACCTACAATGCCAATCCACAGTCGATGCTGATTGCGCTCCAAACCCTGGCACGCTATCCAGCTACGCGACGACTTGCGGTGCTCGGCGATATGCGAGAATTAGGTGCTGCTGCCGACACTGAACACGACACATTGTTGGCAGAGGCCGTCACGTATGCAGATCTGGTGATGGTGATGGGAGAAGACTGTGTGGCTGCTGCGCAGCGCCTAAATCATCCCCACGTGCTGGTGTGCGACTCGCATCGACTGTGTGCCGACTTCGTCCGCGAGAACTCCTGCGATGGCTGTGTGGTGTTGGTGAAGGGGTCGCGCGGAATGCGCATGGAACAGGTTATTCACGAACTACGATCCTAACGGGGTAGAGGGATGTTCTATCAACTTGCGCTCTGGCTTCGATCGGCGATCGATGTGCCAGGCATCAATCTGTTCCAGTACGTTACGTTTCGGGCGGCGGCGGCAGCAGTGTTTGCACTGCTGATTTCCGTGCTGGTTGGTCCGCGCATCATCGCCGCGCTTCGACGCATGCAGATCGGCGAGCAAGCCAAGAGTGAGCTACAGAGTGTTGGCCAACATGCCTCCAAGGCTGGAACCCCTACGATGGGTGGCCTGATTGTTCTGGCGGCAGTGTTGATTCCCACGTTGTTGTGGGGAAATGTGTTGAACATGTACGTGGTGGCTGCCGTAGTAACCACTGCCCTGTTAGGTGCCGTTGGTTTTCTGGATGACTACCTAAAGGTGGTCAAGAAGTATCCCAACGGATTGATTGGCAAGTACAAGATCGTAGGTCAGGTCACCACCGGACTCTTGGTAGGATGTTCGTTGTACTTCGCTCCCGAGTGGTACGACGCTGATCTGGCTTCTGTTACCACACTCACAACTGTGCCGTTCGAAAAGCTGGTCAACTTCGATTTTGGTGTGTTGTACATTCCGTTGGTGATCTTCATCATCACGGCTACGTCGAATGCCGTAAACCTGACGGATGGTTTGGACGGCCTTTGTATAGGCACGGTGGGGATCAGCGCTCTTACCCTTGCCGTGATTGCATACTTCTCAGGCAATGCGTTCTTTGCCGACTACCTGAACATCATGCACCTGCATGGCACCGCTGAACTCACCATCTTTGCGGCAGCGATAGTTGGTGCAGCTCTGGGTTTCCTGTGGTACAATGCCTATCCGGCTCAGGTGTTCATGGGAGATACAGGGTCCCTGGCTCTGGGTGGTGCACTTGGTGTACTTACCGTGCTCATCAAGAAGGAATTCTTACTTCCAATCGTGGGCGGAGTGTTCTTCGCCGAAACAGTGTCCGTGATTCTACAGGTGTTGTGGTTCAAGTACACGCGGAAACGTTTTGGGGAGGGACGGCGGTTGTTGAAGATGGCGCCTCTTCACCATCATTTCGAGAAGAGTGGCTGGCACGAGTCCAAGATTGTCACCAGATTCTACATCGTAGCGATTCTTCTGGCCATTATTACGATGGCGTCGTTCAAGGTTAGATAATGTGAAATAGCGAGAGAAAGCGTGAGGAACCACATGAACGTTGGCCTGATTCTTCCTGCCGCTGGTAAGGGGCTTCGGTTTGGTGGCTCCCTGCCAAAACAGTATCAGCTACTGTGCGGCGAGCCGATCATCGTGCACACACTGCGCACCTGCTTGCGCGTTCCGATGGTCACCGCGATTGTGGTGGCCCTTCATCCAGATGATGCACTGTTCAGTCGTGCGTTAGAAGAAGCCGGAATCCACGATCCGCGCATTGTTGTTGTAGAAGGTGATGCCGAACGTCAACTCTCGATTCAGACAGCCCTAGCTCATACATCGCTGGATTCCACGGATATCGTTGTTGTGCATGATGCGGTGCGCCCACTAGCAAGTGGAAGCTTGTTTGAGCGGGTGATCACCACAGCTGCCCAGACTGGTGCTGCCATTCCTGTGGTGGCTGTTACCGACACGGTAAAACGGGTCGATAGCAACGGTTGCGTGGTGGAGACGGTTTCGCGTGCTGATCTTCGGTTGGTACAGACTCCTCAGGCGTTTTCAACAACCATACTACGTGATGCATACAACACAGCCATGGGTACGGAGTTCTTGGGTACCGATGATGCTTCCGTGGTGGAGCATGATGGTGTGGTGGTGCACACGGTAGATGGTGAGCCGTGGAACGTAAAGGTTACGACAGTTTCGGATCTTGCTTCTGCAGAGGTATTTATGTCGAGGCGTTCATATGAGTAGAGCTCTTCCTTACTATGGAGCACTCACCATGCCAATACTGGTGATGCTTGGATTGCTGTTGGGTGGTTGGTGGTGGTACTCAATGTTAGTGGTACCGTTTGTTGTTGTTCCCATCATCGATCATCTAGTGGGACCAGACACCCGTCAACCCGATCGCTCAGAGTTGAAAGACTTGGAATCCCAGATCTCGTATCGGATGGTGCTCTACATCTATGCAGCACTCCAGTGTGGGTTGTTGGTGTGGGCCATGCTGCAGTGGCCAGAACTTCAAGGGTGGGAACGTTGGGCCTGTACAATTGTGATGGGAGTGATGACAGGTGGCCTTGGCATTACCATCGCTCACGAGCTTGTCCACCGCTCTTCTTGGGTGGAGCGTGCACTGGGGTACGGTTTACTGTGTTCGGTGTGGTATGGTCATTTTGGTGTGGAGCATGTGCGTGGACATCACAAGAATGTTGGTTTACGGATCGACCCTGCAACGGCTCGTCGAGGAGAGCATGCCTATGCCTTTGTTGTTCGATCCCTCGTCATGGGCTTTGTGGATGCCTTCCGCATCGAGCCGCGCCTTGTTGCGGGTTTGACAATTGTTCAGGCGGGATGGACAGTTC
>Ga0222713_10004318_pt1 | contig 14317 bp, 27 predicted proteins | sample C33_649DmetaG_FD_165061 | JGI IMG/M metagenome (GOLD analysis project Ga0222713, IMG submission 165061) | Estuarine water microbial communities from San Francisco Bay, California, United States - C33_649D | ecosystem: Environmental > Aquatic > Marine > Unclassified | place: USA: California...
ACTTTCACCTTCATCATCACATCCCATAATCAATCCGTTACCTGCGAATGGTTGATGTGCTCCTTCATATGTAAAGAATACATCCGTTCCATTCATCAATCCTTCATCATCTACAAAGATAGCATCTTGCTTATCTAAATAAGAACCGATTGTGAAATATTGACATTTTAAAAACTCATACATTGCTTCAATACCTTTACCAATTTCAATTTCTTTAACCTCTTTATTGATAGAGTCGATTAATATTGCTTTCATAATTTATTATTTTTCGATTATTTGAATATACTTTTTACTACGATTAACTTTATCAAATCCAATTGGATAGTAGTATGTATCTTCTACTTTTACTGAAAATACTTTACCATCCGTTTCGGTGTTTAATATTTTAATCATTTTATCGGAATGAGTGGAATATACCAATCCATCCAATGCTACTGTGTTTTCATCAATCCTTCTAAATGTGTTTTGCTCTGTCATATATTATTGTTTTATTTTACTAATGTGTTTACAAGTTTGTGGTAGTTGCTTACTATATACAAATGCTTTGCAAGTACAACTCCAAGTTTTATTTATATAATCTACTGAATAGTTTACATCACTTGTGTCCGATTTGACTAAAAATGATAATGCCGTTGTACCAAATGATACTCCACCAATTTCATCCTGTAAATTAAATTCACTCATCAAATCTTCTACTATAATTTTCAACCAATTCTTAAATTCATCTGGTGTTTTAAATGAAGTAGATTGTAAAGTATACTTTTTAAGGTGCGGACCATCTTCACCATCACCGATTAAAGGTATAATCATTTCACATTTATTTTTACTCCAAAAGATATCAAATATAAATGCTCTACCTATTTGTCTCTCACCTTCATTATCGGGTAGTAACCAAACTCTACTAAAATCACCACTACCTACATTTGCCAATCCTTCAATTCTTATTTGCCAATTTATACCTAAGAATTTATAGTATTCGTGTCCTATTGTTTCAAAATTTACTGGCTTTTTCATATTGAATATACTTTAATCTTTTTTAATTTTGTTTGTTTATCTTTATGTCCTATCAAAATATCAATTCGTTTCTTATATCTTCTATTCATCAAATCTCTAACATAATACGTTCCATCATATTTACCAGCCCCAACTATTTGTACCTTTGTTCCCCATTTCCATTTCTTTTTAAGGTCATGTGATACTGCAATAATCCTATGTTTCTTTGGGTTAGTAATCACAAATCCACTTGCAGTAATATTGGGTGTACTATCGCATTCCTCTGCAATTGCTTTGTATGTGGTCATTGTTACAATTTCGGGTTGTTGTGTTTCTATTATGTTTTGTATTCTCCGTTCCTCTTTTTTTATCTCATAAGGTATAAAGATATACACCCATAATAAAATCCAAAAATAAATGTTCATATCTTATTATTTTATAAATTCTTCTAATGTCATTAAAAATGCTTTATGGTATTTATCACATTTCATTATATCAACTCCTTCACAAAAGTTTTCACTATCATGTCCGAAACAAAGATAAGCTTGTATTTCATCATCAATCACTTTATCAGTATATCCCATATCCAATAAGTTCTTTCTGAATATTACATAATGATTTGGGTCGATTGCATCTAATACTACCTTTGCTGCTTTCTTATATTGTGGATTGGTATACCATAAACCATGACAAACTTCATGTTGAAATGTCCAACCTTTTGTATCACCTGCCCCAATCACATATGCTTTACCACTGCCTTTCATTGTTTGAATTTGCCAATAGATTTTATACATAATTTCATCGTAAGGTGTTTCAAACTTCTGCATATTTCTATAACACTTTTCCAACACATCAAACGGAATGTTAAATCCACTCCAATCACCTGCGTAACTAAAACCTGTATGATTGGTTGCATACCATTTCATATAATCCCATATACTAAAATCTTTACCTCTGAACTTTGTATTTGGACTTTCATAATATTCTTGCACCCTACAAAATAACATTGCTCTATCGTATTTCTCTTTTACTATTACCGCAAACACATTTGGTTTCACTTCGGTAATTTTATACTTTATTTCCATGTCTTTCGTTTAAATGTTTATCAACTAATTCCGCTGCTTCTTTATAACCATGTTTCCACAAATATAACTTAGCGTGTAAGTCTGCAGTGTATTCATCATCTGCATCTCTTTCACCCATTTTGTGTTTTAAGTTTATATGTGCTATTTCATGTGCCTCTACCCATTTCAATTCAGCTTCACTCAATCCGGCTTCACCATCAATGAATACACATCCTATTTTTGTATCGGTAAATCCATAACCATATTGGTCAAACAATGGTTTCAAAAATTCATATCTACTATCATCTTTGGTTATAATACCAACTGCTATATCTTTGTTTTGCCCATTTGCAAACTCACTAAAAAATGTCCTACTCATATTATTTTATTAAATTAATTAATCTTAATAAAGTATCTTTCAATCCCTTTATAGAATTAATATTCTTTTTATCAGTTTCAATTCCACATAAATTGTAGTATGAACCATTTTGTGTTTCTTCGTATAAAGAAATATCAACTATGTCGGCGTTGTGAAAATGAGATTCAATCATTAATTTTAAAGAATTTGGAACTTGATATGGTTGTGTACGAATTACTTCAAATATTATTTCATATGCTTTAGATTGATATTTCACAACTTCTACTACATTTTCACATTTATAATTTTGATTGGAAGCATTATATATTGGAATGTTAAATACCATTCCTTTCAAACTACTGGGTTGTAATGTTGTTATTCGTTTCATATTATATTAGTTTTCGTAATCTTCTTCATCATCCCAATAATCATCATTCTCATCATCATAAAAGTAACCTTGCGATTCACAATTATCAGGGCCCATCATTTGGTATAACCAACCATCAGCCTGCTCTATTAGGTTTGGGTAGTATATACCTTCCGTTCCAACTCCACTACCATTTCCTTTACTGAAAGCTAAATCAATACCTTTACCTCTCATATAATCGGTATAAGCTTCACCTTGCAATTCTACTTTATCCCTTTCTACTACACCATTCATTTCGGCAAGTAACTCATAGTAATCTTTACCACCAAATACACCATAACCTTCGTAATTTTGTTCTACCCATTTGTTTCCTTTATTATCAATCATTACTACTGTAAATGTTTTTCTATTAGAATAATCGTTTGCAATACTTCTATCCGTATCTTGTGTTCTCCAACTAAAAAATCCCATAACTTATTTATTTTTTTATTTCTTTAATGTGTTTACAATCTTTACCTCTACCGAAACCATGTGCGGGACAACTACAACTCCAAAATCCTTCATCATTGATTACCTTATACACATTTCCTTTACTACCTTTCACTTTGTATTCTTTTTTCACTTTGATTTTTTCTTTCAAATCTTTCGGAAAACCATACTCAATCTTTTCCCACATCTTCTCTAATTCTGCCCAACCATACCATCTATTTACTTCTATCCATCCACTGCCACTACCGGTACATACAATCCATTTCTTTCCAGTAACAGGTGACTCAAAACAAAATGGTGGATAATGTGATTTAACTTTCATAACTTATTCTTTTTTATTTCTAATTGACCATCTTTCCATTTCGTGATGTTGTTCTATCCACTCTTTAAAAATGAATAGAACATTTTTAATTATCTTTTTCATATTACCACCAACTTGTATAATAAACCGTCTTACCATCCGTAATAGCTTCTCTTGCTTTTGTAACAAAATCCAAATCGTCTTGAACCTCATCACCATCGGTTTGTCCAAAAAAGAAACCAGATGTATCTGGCAAACTTCCATCCTTAATATCACTTTCTAATTCATTCAAATCCTTTTCAGTTAATACAACACAATCACCATTAAAGTCACTATGTTTATCACCACCTTTACTCAAATACAATTCGTGCATCCAACCATGTAAGTTAGGGTGCTTTCTCCAATAGTGGACTTCTTCAGGTTTCAAATTAGTTTCGGTAAAATCTACTTCACTTTTTAATTTTGCTTTAGTAGCGAAAGCATACATATCTAATCCCATAAAATATTAATTTAAGTTTAAGTTATTTAAGTTTAATTGTGAAAGTATTTCATCACCAGCTTTCACTCTGTCTATTTTCTCTTTAAGAACTTCGTTTGCATGTTCAATAGTTTGTTTCAACATAGAACGTAAATCATCCACACCATGTTCTTTGGCGTCTTTACATACTTCATTGATTGCTTCGTTCATAATCTCAACCAAATCATCATCTTCATCAATCATACAACTATCCAACATTTCAATCATAGATGCTGCAACCGTACTTCTCATTTGTATAGAGCAGTGTTCACTATGTTTCATTACACCCACTAATGTTAATGCCATCTTTGCTCTTTGGTCGTTGGTCTTTCTTATTCTTTCAAGAATGTCTTTTAAATCTAACATCATATTGTTTTATTTTAATTTTAATAAAGTGCTATGTGATATTTACCATAACTTGTTTTAACCAAATATCTACCACATCTTCTATTTTTAGCATTGTCTCGCTTGACTAAAGCTTGTAAATGATGTGTGAATGAACCACCATTTTGTATTGTACTATTCCCTCTCAATACAATATCATAATATTCTTTTAATTCTTTGAAAGATATTACATTTTTACTTTGAGTATAATTTAACAATTGTTGTGTTATATAACCCCAATCACCTTTTTGTAATTGATAAGATTTGTTATGATACTTTCGTTTCATTTCCTTTCTTCTATATGAAGGGTCTTTTGTTTTAACGATATTCCAAATTGATTGGACAGCTTGAAGTGCATCTTTTTGCATTGTTTCTTTCTGATGTTTCACTACATCCGATAAACCCATTCCCATATTACCAATCATTCTTGCAACCATTACATTCGTATCATTCAATTGTAAGTTCTTTCGTTCCATACCTTTCTTTTGATATATCCTTGTACGATTTGGATTTGCATGGTGTAAATAAATGTCAATGTATTCAGCTTTTCTCCACGGAATATCATTTTGTCTACCTTTAGACCAACATCTACCCAATACTTTTTTTCTATCACTATGACGACCTTTCAATGTAATCCATCCGAAGATTTGTTCTAATACTTTTTTCACTTCTAACACTTGCTCCTCATTCTTCATTGGAATAGTTGCAATGTAGTTTGATGTTCTATTTGCTGCCATATTATCTTATTTTTTTATCGTATTGTTTTGTAATTGTAATTCTTGTAATAGTATCCGCATTGGATGTTAAACTATTTAAAGAACTATTAGTTAATCCTTTGATGTTTATAATATCACCACTTACCGATAATATTTCCACGTCGTAGTATGTCTTTGTCATATTATTTCACTCCGTTATTAAATTCGTGCAATAGTAATTCCAATTGTTCTTCACTTACCCAACCATCACCATCAATATCAAATACATCACCTGCGTAATACATCCCATCAACACATTTGAATGCTTCCTTAGTATATGGTTTTACATTTATACTATGTGTATTGTCAATATAATCATCAAACCAACCCCTAATAACTCTATGTGTTAAACCATCGGTGTATTGTTCACTCACTTCGGAAATACTATCTTCCAATAATCTTTCAGCATCAACTCTACATACTGAAATAAGTGCGTGTAACAATTCTTTGATTTGTTTTTCACTTTTAGTACCCGATAACCAACTACGATTATCATCCGAAAACATATACGAATAGTCGTGTCCTTTAATCATATCAAAATACTGATTGATTAAACTATCTTCGTTCATCACATCCGTTGTAAATTCATTCGGGTCATTCATAAAAGGTTTGTTTTGTTTTTCCCACATTATTTCATTTGGGTCTCTATCGTTATTGTAAATTGCCATATACTTTGTTTTTTTTAAGTGTTGCGCAAATGCAACTATTTGGTAATAATTCATATCTTTATATTTTAATTGTGCTTCATACCATTACATACACCATACCCACTTCTTTGTGATAATCTATATAATCTATCAGCATCTTCTTTGGGCATAATTTGTATTTCATTACCTGTTTTGTGATTAGCAATGGCAACACCACCAACTTTTTGTACTGAACTACAATTAACACAACTTTTGTAACCATACTTCACTACTCGCAAAACTGGCATATCACCACCACACTTAATACATTGTGTCATTTCTAATTTTACTTTCACTCTTTTCATATTATCTATCGTTATTTAATGTGAACAATTTTCTTTCAGTTTCAATATATTCTATCTTATTACATTGTCTTTGATATTCAGCTGAAACAATAAACTTACTAAACTTTTTATTGATATAATCTAATACAATTTTGTTGCCATTATCTCTAACAAAATTAAATATTAATTTCATAGTATCTTTTGGTACTAATAAGTTTAGTATAGAATCTGTAATACTTTTTTGCATATCATACATTCTTTCACTATTTTTATTTACCATATCCATATAAGTCAATGGAATAATAAACGCACTATTATAAGTGTCAATTTTTTCTCTAACTTTTTTAAACTTTAAACCAACTATTACACCCCAATCATCATAATGTCTAAGGTCGGATGTATCACCATCAACAACTTTATATCCTTCGTATGTTTCAGGAATACTTTTATCGAATACCATACTTACTCTACCCAAACCATTTTTCAATAAGTTTTTTGTAGTTTCCCAATTATGGCCTGAATATGAAAATGTGACATCGTAGTTTTCATATTCTAACATCAATGCCATTCGTTTGGGTACTTTTGTATAATCATAAAATTGAACATCTGGAAATAATTCAAATAATGTTTTTCCTTTCACTTTAAACAAAGTTGGTTCTATATCACTTGTTCCATTTAATCTAATACTAAATTTCATACCACGTTTATCCGCTTGTTTTTTGTAGCGTTTAATTTCGGCATACACCCAATCCATAAAAAAATCTCTTTGTTGAAAAAAGAGATTTGTTTTTGTAATACGAGCATTATTTATACGATTGTGTTTATCTATACGATTGTGTCCTGATTCATGCAAACAAGCATTTCTACATTCTTTAGTAGCCATAGGACACACATTATATCCACTCAAATCGGCTGGTGCTAAGTAGATTATATAGGTAAGTTCATTAAACTTTTCATTTTTAATGATTTTAGCGGATGATGATATATTTCCAATATAGGAAACTCCACCATCTTTAACCGCATTCTTTAATGTTGTAAATTCTAACTTATTCATATAATAGTTTTAAGATGTGTAATTATTATTTTTCCTTTACAGATTTTTTTATTGTTTTCCTATATGATTCTAGTTTAGTTGCATATTGTTTTAATTGTTTTTGTTTTAATTTAATGTGTTCTAACATTTTTTGTTCATACATACCAAATACTGAATTTATCTTTTCCTCAACAGATTTTCTTTTAATTGAATTTATTTTACTATATTTTTCATAAAACTTTTTTTCTTTTAACATAGTTTGGCCAGGTCCACCATTATATTCCACAACATCTAAACAATCAAGTACATCGAAAAAATAAACACTCAATTTTTTGTTAATTCTATCATATTTTATTTTTAACAAATAATATCCATCAATATCACCATTAATTAATCCATCCATCAATCTTTTAATAGAACAAATATTTGGTTGACCTTCAATTTCAGAAGAAAATTTTACATTGACCCTATGTTTATTAAAAATAAAATCAGAATTTGCTCTATCTTTTTTAGAACCTTTCTTTTTACCAGATGTATGTATTTCATATGAAATATCATAACCATATTTTTCTAATATATCGGATGTATATGTTTCAACTTCCGAAGCCAATGTATGGCCTGATTCTTTACCTTTTAGTAATAATTGAATATTTGGTTTAATGAAAAACTTTTTAAATTCTTTTTCTAAAATACTTTTTACTTCATTCAATAGTTTGTTACTTATCATATTATGTTTTTTTATAATGTATTAATAATTTCGACCTTACAGGTCTAAGATACAACTTTTTTGGTTACTGGCCAAACATTTACTAAAAAAACTTTATTGATAATCAACGAGTTATGAAATAGGGTATTTTGGATTTGCGTAACTAATTGATTGTCAATAAAGTTTTTTTTCATTGATTATCAACGAGTTATGGGGGCATAATATAACCCATTGATTTTCAACCATTTATGAAGATTTCATAACTCGTTGATTTTCAATGGGTTGTATAACTTATTGACCTTCAATAAGTTATAAAATACGATATTTTTGGTTAAAATACCATAATACAAAACGGGGAACATTTCTGCTCCCCGTTTTCACTTCAATTTATTTACCTGATTTTTTAATTGGTTTTAATTCATATGGTATCGCATCCAAACCAAAATCAAAAGTCCATCCATTTGCTTCAAAATCTTTTTGTATAGATTGTAATTCTTTGTAATCATAATCATCATCTCCCGAACCAAAGTGCTTATCCATCAAATCTTTTATATTATCGGGTAATTTATCATATTCTTCGAAGTAATCAGTTTCACCACTTCTATCATATTTACTTACATTTGATTTAGGAGTAGCTGCTTTTGTCGTTTTGTTAGCAAACACCGATGTTCCTTTAATTTTAGATGCTTGACCTGCCGTTGTATTTTTACCTGCAATTTTCACTTTGGTATCAGGTCTTAATTTATGTGCCTTACTATATGTATCAAATGCTTTTTGTGTTGAAAATTCTATTTCCTGTAATGGTATTAAATTTATTAACTTCATTGTTTTGTTTGTAGTTATAAATATCATTTACTTTGATAAATAAATAAATTTTCTATAATTTGTGAAATGTTGTTTTCATTTTCACTCCCACCGATTATAGATTTAACTATTGATATCACTTTTTGTTTATTCTCAAAAGATACCCAATATGGATATGGTAATCTTTCTATATCTTTAGATTGAATATTTCTAGTATGATTTATGATTTTTTTTAATATATCAGTGGCCAAATTTGTATTCAACCAACCAATGATAAAATATAATTCATCATTTTCAATTCCATTTTTCAATATACCAACGGGTGCACCAGAATCCAATATGTATCCATTTGGTAAATATCTACATCTAATATCATTTGATATCAATCTCCAAGTTAGTCCTTCTTTATTAAAGAAGTTACTACCACCCACTCCGTGTAAATACCAAGGACCATGTTTCTTAAAAGTCAATACCGCTTTACCATTATCTTTCCAATAAATGTATGTTGTTGGTTTGTCAAAATATTTTTTATTCGATGCTTTATTATATGGTTTATAATCCACATCGGATATATCAATCAGTTTTGGAACGTCCAATGGTTTAATTAACAAAACTTCTTCAATTTCGTTTTGATTAATTGAATTGATTATATTAGTTGATATTTTACCCAACCTTGCTCTAGAAACTTCTTTTGCAATAGTTTTTGGTTCAATTTTATAATCATAATCATATGTTTCTAATATTTTTCCATTTGATATTTTTTTAAGAAATTTTTCATTATCACCAATTGTCATACCAGAACTACACATTATATATTTTGATAATTTATCACCCATAAAATATGGAGAATATTTTATATTAATATTAAATGAATAAGTATCGGTCAATAAAATTAAATTTTTATCAATCACATTATCATCAATAGTTATTCCGGTATCGTTCTTTGTTTTTAATAAATTAAAATAAACCATTGGATAATTTGTTTCAGCTGAAAAGTATTCAATTGTAATTATATTAGTTTGGTTATCCATCATTAATTTTCTAATACCCTTCATAGTTGGTATGGTCATAAATGTATCCGAACATATAAATCCCATTTGCCCATCTGTTTTTAATAATTTATAACAAGCATGAGTAAAAAATGAATATGTTTCTTTTTTTATTTTTATTCCATTATATTTGCCATACAATTTATCCAATCTAATACCTTTTGATTCATCAAAACTTCCACCGAATGGTGGATTACCTTCTATGTAATCAAATTTTTCAGTAAAAAAATTAATATCAAAAAAATCAGAATTAAATAAATTGATTTTTATTTTTTCTATTATACAATTATATTTTTTTTCAATTAAATTGATAGTTTTATCATATAATTGGGTATCCATTTCTATTCCAAATATATTTTTATGTAAAAGAGACAAAACAAAATCAGAAATATTTTCCGGTTTGTATATTTCAATAAATCTATCAATTATGGATATAATAAATGCACCTTCCCCAAATGATGGTTCTAATATTTTATCCGTCAATTTATAATTTCTTTTTGATATAAAAAATTTAGCAGTATCCAATGGTGTCATATACTGACCCATCTTTTTTTTATAATCTCTATTTTCTCTTGCAATTGCCATAATTAGTTTTTCTTTTATATAAATATATTAAATTCAAATATTTAAATTAAAATTAAATATACATAAAATAATTTAGTTTACCAAATAATCTTTATTGATTATCTTCGTTTTTCTCACCATCAATACTACGAATAATATCTTTTATTTTATTTTTCCAAATTTATTCATAGTTTTCTCTATCAATATTAATTACATAGGGGAAACGTGGAATACCATCCGGCGTCAAATTGAAATACTTAACAGTCGCTGATTTACCTATCAACTTCTTTCTACTCTTTAACATTTCTTCCGTTTCTTCCCATGTACCTTTTACATTTGATTTGAATGTTTTTCCATCTTCCGTTTCAAATACAAAGTAACCTGCGGTACCCGTTCTATTGCCTTCACCCTCAACTATATCCTTAATGATATATTCTTCATCAACGAATGATTTATGTTTCAACAAATTCTTACTTCGTTTGTTTTCATAGGGAGCATCAACTCTTAGTATCTGTCCTTCATATCCTTTATCTACCAATCTTTCGTATTCACGCATTACCGCACCTTCACTTTGTAAGAGTATAGTTTCAACAATAACAATACATTTAGGAAGGTCAAACATTTTTGTTAAAGTTTGTAATCCTATCATTCTTGCACCGAATAGTTTATCCATACTTGGAAAATCATAAACGTGATATTGAATATTCTTTGCACTTTGTTTTAAGTCATCTGTTGTTGGTTTTGTTTTCTTAACCAACGATACGATAGCATTAAAATCGTTTGCAAATTTATCAGCATACAACTCACCATCAAATATGAAATCGGGTTTTAATTTGAATACTTCTTTGAATGCTTCGTAAATGTGTGGTGCTGAAATGATTGGTTTACCATTACGGCTAAACATTCCATCCTTTGTTACGATACAACGAATACCATCGAGCTTTGGTTGTGAATAGATAGGATATTGGATTTTATCTTTTCTATCTTCCCACTTTGCTGCAAGCATTGGTTCAAAGTATTGTTTTTTATTTATGTGTTTAATGTTCTCAAAGTAACCACTCTCTAACTTCTTTGTACGTTTAGCGATTGCCTCTTTCATACATTGTTCACTATCGGTAGTTGCGTTTGCTCTACCTTCATTCTTACCATACACCACCGTCCATTCGTTTGTGGTAATCTGCCCACCAACTTGTCCACTATGCGTTCGGTATTTATTACCAACTACTTCGATTGTCCATTCTTGTGTTGCACCTGTCTTTGTCTTTTTATATATTGTATCTAATTTCATAATTATTTATTTAATTTTGTTATACATTCACTAATCTTATTTCTTAACTTACCACCATATCCAAAATCACCATCAACTGCTACATGATGCCATTGTGGAATACCTAATGACTTATATCCAAAGTTTAGTTGCATATCATCAATAGAAATCCAATTGGTAGGTTTGAATTGTTTTACCCATGTTTCAATCTCACATGCTCTATCCCATTCTAACGATGAACTCATTTTCTTTTTAGGATTGAAATGTGTAGTGGTATCTAATAAGTTCCATCTACCAATACCATAATGTTCAAATATCATACTCAACTGAATAAAACCATAATGCTTTCTCCAATCGGATGATACTACCAATCTTGCATCGGTTTGTTTTATAATCTCATTCAATGCTTCACAATCGGCTACATCCCATGCATATGGTATTGTAAACTCATGTGTAGTTCCTTCCATTATTTTCACTTCACCATCTCCCCAACTTCCCCACGATAACGGGCCATCTATGTCTATGAATATTACTTTACCTCTCATAACTTATTTTGTTATTTTATTAACTAAACTATTCCAATCTTGTCTTTCTATTTTATCAGCATTATACATTTCAAATTCATCTTTATCTTTGTCGTTTCGTATCATTATAAGATGATATTCGTTAGGCATATCCGATTTCCATACAGCTTGTTTTGCATTTTCAAACTCACTATCACTTACCCCATTACGAAACCTCATTACAAATATTGGTTTTGTCATAACTTAAAATTTTTGAATTAAGGACATTGCATCGGTTATATCTTCGGGTCTTAAATAACCTACAACATCACCATTTGCTACTGAATTATCATAATTAATTTCACCACTATCATCCAATACAGCTAATTCAAATAATCCATTCTTACCACCATACGAAAAATCATGTCTTACAACTGATACGCCAAATCCATTATCAAAAAACATACGAGCAATAATACCATCGTGATGTGGGTGTTGTTTAAATTCTAAATCTTTAAAAGTTTTCATTTTGTTCTATTTTATTTTTCATTTCATTTTGAATTTTTCTTAATCGTATTTGCCATCTTCTTTCCATTCTTTTTTCTACCAAAGATGGTGGGTCTAATAAATTTATTAGACATTCTATAAACTTTACCATAATCTATTTTTAATTAAAAATTCTATACCATTTAATACTTTATCTATATTTTTAATATCCGTTATTGAAAGCATAGTTTTAATAGGTATTGCTGTGGGTGTATCATTGTTCCAACACCACAATTCGTATAATCCAATCGGAGAGCCAATCGGTGTTCGTTCTAAATTGATTTGCATTTTATCATGATTATTTTTCCATAAATGAATTAGATATGCTGTTTGCGTTCTCTCTACTCTACCAATTCGCCAGGGGCCTACATCACTTCTCAATAACTTATCGTAATTTTTTATTTTGAGCATATTAACTAGTTTGATAATAACTTTCTGTTTTTCTTAATACTTTTTTGATATACCCTGCAAAATCGGCTGCATCTTTTAGTTCATCTTTTGATATATGAATTCCGGTTACTCTTTCCAATCCCATATTGAACATATAGTAATTGCCCGTTTCATCTACTTCTTTAGTTAATACTATATCATGATGTTTATTGTATTTTTCTGCATCATATTGTTCTGCAATTTTAAATACAAAATACCTATCAGTGCTTTTTGTTAAACTATCATCATAATCACCTGCTGCTATAATACTTCTATTATTTGCAATCATTCCTACTATTCTGTGTATATTTTGTATCTTTAACATAGATTATATTTTTTAATTAAAAGGATTATGTTCCATTGGATAGAAATCTCCATCATCTATCACTTCGTTGGTATCTACATATCTATATCTTTCTAATTCACTATCGTATGTAACCAATCTATCGGTTTCTTCATCTTTCCACTCCAAATCACCATCTTGGTAATCTTCATCATCACCTTTCACTTCATATACCCCACAAAATGCCATACCAGGTTCTTCAAATGATAATTTAAATTGTAAGGATGGATAAACACTAGCTGCAAATTTTATGAATTGTGTATTAGGTCCCCATGCTGTGTTATAATAAACACACAACCCTTCACCATCCATTTCATCTACATGACTATCCGCACAATCCCATTTTGTTCCCCAATTCTCAACTCGCCAATTGTACCAATCGGTATGTCCGTATTTTTCTTTTAATTCTTCTACTTGTTTTTCAAATTCCAACTTACCATCCGTATCATTTTCATCACCTCTCCACATTACAGGTGATGTTTGTTCCAACAATTCAGGTGGAGTTGGCATCAAACCTTCCATACTAAAATCAATAGTATTATGTTCGTTTACAACCAATACTCTCTTTTTAAAATCTTTTAATGCGTCCAAGTCTCCTTCAACGATTAATGTGTTATTACACCAATTTGGCATATACTTTGTTTTAATCTTTAATAAAAAATTGGGGAGTGCTACTCACACTCCCCGTTGTTATGAAACTACTACCAAACTATCGTTTCTTCATCAGCAGGTTGTTCATCTTTCACTTCGTTGAACAATTCACTTTCATTAGTCTTTACATACTTTTGAATCAATTGTTTTACGAATACTCTCTCACTATCCAATCCACCATCATTACTGAAATAAGGTAAGATTGCAATCTCTGCTGCTTCCAT
>Ga0222713_10004322_pt1 | contig 14301 bp, 22 predicted proteins | sample C33_649DmetaG_FD_165061 | JGI IMG/M metagenome (GOLD analysis project Ga0222713, IMG submission 165061) | Estuarine water microbial communities from San Francisco Bay, California, United States - C33_649D | ecosystem: Environmental > Aquatic > Marine > Unclassified | place: USA: California...
AAAAGAGCAGAAAGAAAAGATAAAGAAGAAGATTTTATAAAACACGATTGTAAAGATAGAATCGGTAAGTTAGAGACTTTACTCGAACAATCCTCAAAAGAAAAAGATGAGATGAGAAATCAAATACTAAAATTAGTAGAAGAAGTTGCATCTTTAAGAACTGAAATAAAATATTTACAACAAAATAATAGATAATGGGAGTTTCATTAGTAGCAGTAAAAGTTAGAAATGGTGATATAAACCAAGCATTAAAAGTATTAAAGAAAAAGGTTTCAGCTTCTGGCCACATAGAGGAGTTGAAAGAAAGAAGAGAATATGTTAAACCAACAACTAAACGAAGATTGATAAAACAAAAGGCTAAAAGAAGAAACGATTTACAACTTCAACAAGAAAAATTGTTTAAAATTTGATTTCATAATATTTATAAGTAAGATAAATTTGAGTGCCATCAGTTTATTTTATTCCTTATTTATACGGAAAACCCCTTTCAATATTGATTGGGGTTTTTTATGTCAAAAATAATTTATTTTTTATTTGTATATGTAAATTTTTTTTCGTATCTTTACATTATAACTTAAAAAAGTAAAAGTTTTTTTAACCATTGAGGGTTTTTTTATATAGTCTTATGAACAAATATAACAATAAATGAAATTACACTATGTTTATTATGCAATTAAGGAGAATGGAAAACTAAAAGTTGGTTGTACACAAAATCCTAAATTTAGACCAAGACTTGGCAAGTATCAAGAATTTATATTATTAGAGGCATATCCTTGCTCTAAAACTGCCGGTGATAGGGAAATAGAATTACAATTAAAATATTTTGGTAAAAGAGATTCTAAATTACATTATGTTGATTTGCTAAAAAGACAAGAGGTTAGGGTAACAAAAGGTAGATTAACAAGAAAAAAGAATAACACCAAAATTAAAATAACTACTGATGATATTAAACGAGGACATACAACAAGAATTAAAAATCTTGAAAGATATTCTAAAATATTTGTAGGTAAAAATAATGGATACGAACCTCCAAAACCAAAAATACCACATTTAGAAAAAAAATATGTAGGTGTAAATCATCAGGATGCTAAATTAAATCCTGAATTAGTAAAACAAATTAGAATTGAATTTGAAAAAAACAATAAATCTATAACTGAATTAGCATCAAATTATGGTGTAACTTATATGGCAATAAAAAAAGTTGTAAGAAGAATGAGTTGGAAGCATGTAAATTAAATTAAATAAAAAAAAATGAAAAAGAACAAACAAAAATTGGTTAAAGAAATCTTTTCAATAATTGGAAAAGAATTAAGTAAATTGGATGAAACTATGCTTAGACCTGATAATATGGATGAGACAATTAGTTTTAGTATTGATATTACAAATATCAGTAAAGATGGTTTTGATTTATATTGGAATCATGATGGATGTGAAGTAGGTTCGAGATTTATTCATAACCTTACTAAAAAAATTAGAGTTGAAAAGGGAATTTATTTTGATACGGCAAGTGGTTGCCATGAATGGAATTTAGATTGGTCAATAGAAAAATAAAAAAAAATAGTAAAATTCTTTTCGTTTTCTAAAGTTGTGTATATTTATACATATAGAAACAATTAAATAAGGAAATTATGGCAAACAAAAAAACAAATGGTAAAGACCCAGCTGTATTACTATACACACAAGATTTTATAGTGGGTACTCTTACAATGACACATGAACAAAGAGGAAAGTATATTCTACTACTTTGCTACCAACATCAAAAAGAAAACAAACTTACCAAAAATGATTTACAACTTGCTGGAGGAGATGAAACTATTTTAGAAAGATTTCCACTTCATGCTGATGGATACTATTACAATGATAGATTAGCAATGGAAATTGAAAATAGAAAAATCTTTACTGATTCAAGAAGAAAAAATGGTAGTAATGGTGGAAGACCTAAAAAAGATTCAAAACCCTTAACTTCAGAAACTAACCTAAATGAAACCATAAAAAAACCTAATGGTTTACCTTATGGTTTACCTTATGGTAAACCTAGTGAAAACCATACTGGAAATGAAGATGAAGTTGAAGCTGAAATAGTAAATGGTGATGAATTTTTAATTGAAAATAATAATAAAAATACTAATAGTAGCTTCTTTAAATTTAAAAATAGTAAAATTACTACTGAAGAAGAATTTGATAAAGTTTTCGATAACATATAAAAAAAGTGGAAGATTATAAAACCTTCCACTTCGAGAAAATAAAGATACCAGGGGAAAACAATGAAGGAATGAACTGAATAAAAAGGATTCCCCTACTCATATAACAAAAAGTTCAGAAAAATTACAAGAATTTTAAAAACAAATATTTATAAACAAAGGAATGAAATTATGAAAAAAAGAGGACCAGTAACTTACACGGCATTGCAACAAGGTGAAGAAATGAAAACTATTAAAGGTTTTCCTGAATATTACATCACCAATTTCGGTAGAGTATTAACCACAAGACCATTAGGAAGAGGAAATAGACCTAACCAAGGTGATTTACGAGAAATACAATTATCATTCGGCACAGGTAGATACTACTACGCTAACATCTATAATGAAAACAATTATAGAACATCTCTCAGATTGAATAGATTAGTTTATCAACACTTTAACAAATACGGCGAACCATTATATGAAGGATTTGTGGTTGACCATATTGATAACAACAAATTAAACAATCACATCGATAATCTCAGACAAGTTACACAAAAAGAAAATATCAGATACTACCACAAAACTCAAAAACAAAATCAAAATGCGTAAATTCTTAGAACACATCAAAATTGGTGATTGGGTAGAGGCATTAATCCATGTGATTACCTTGGGATATGGTTATCGTATCTCCACATTCATTGCTGTGGGTATTCTGGGATTTAAATCATGTGGGTGTTGTAGACGTAAAGAAATTCTTAATCGTTTGACTAATCCAAGATATGATGGAAACTGTAAAGGAGTAAAATTATTTTAACAATTATAAAAACCAAAAATTATGTTCGAACCAAGCTCAGGAAGTTTAGACTTCCAAACAAAACAAGATGAAGAGATATTCTACTTCGTTAATTTCTCAAAGATGGAAAATGTTAATGACCTCGTAAAAGTTTTATCTACTATGGGATTCGGTATCTCAGATAAGAATCCGCACTACGAAGATGTGAAACAATTTTTAGACTTAGATAGACCAGTTAAATTAAAGTAATATGATACAAGAAAATAGTAATGATGAACTATTTCAAGAAAATAGTGATGCTGACAAAATAGCTTTTGATGAATTATTTAATTCAAGTGAAGTTGATACACAGGAGGATGTATCCTCTACATTCACTCCTGATATATTCACACCTGAAGAATGGACTCATCTCAAGAATGTGATGAGTTCTATTCATCACCACATACCTGAAGAACACATGGGACCGATATGGAATTGGTTTCAGAGAATAAACAAAACTAATACAATCCAACCATGTGCTTGTCAATCATCGGCAAAGTATTGGGTTGAGGCAGTGAATACAATTAATAACTTCATTAAAACCCAAGGAGTGTAAGTGATAGATTTGAGCCGTAAAAGATTAGAAGAATTAAAATCAAGGATGGAAATTCTACAAAGAGAACATTATGTATGGTTACTTCAATCGGCTACAAACATCACTAAAAATAGAGAAGAGGCAGAAGATTTAGTAGGTGATTTATACATCTATCTTTTAGAGAAAGGAAATCCAAGTATCTATTACGCCGATTCATTTAATCTTATGTATTGTTACCGCTTCTTACAAACGAGGTGGATAAACAAAATAAACAAAAGAAAAAGATTACTTATTAGTTATTCACAAGATTCTTTTATAGAAGAAAATTGGGATTTACAAGATGAGGTTTACCCGATAGAACAAGATTTAGCAATAATGGAAGCGTATGATAATGTAAAAAAAGAATTAGAAAGATTAGGAACTACTCGTATGTGGCCTAAGGCAAAACTATTCGAATTATATTATGGAAACGATGATACGATGATAGAGATTGCGAACAAAATCGGTATAAGTAAAAGTACAACATTCATCAGTATTAAAAAGATAAGAGAACATTTAAAGGACATGATTAAAAATCCATTCAATGCCTAAAATAACTGAAAACTATCTCGGTACAAAAGATACTGAGAAACTAAAAACAAATGAATACTATCTTCAGTATTGGTTATTAAAAGAAGAAATAAAATCAAAGTATCCACCAATATCTCAAATGGATAGAGAAACATTTAAATTATGGATAAAAGAATTGAATGATTTGATTTATACAATGAATGGACCATTTGATAAGTTTTTAGAAGATACACTTTCTGAACAAGCAAAGATAGAAATGCAAAGAAAGGCATCTCGTAAGAAACGAGGACCAAGAGGGAGTTATAAACAAAATGAAGAAGATATATAAATATATATTTGAATTCTATGTAAGATTAGTACTGATATGGGTAATACTTGCTTTAATTTTAGACATAACCATGGTAACCCTACATCTGATTGGAAGAGAAGATTTATCGAAGCAAGTGATAGATACCCTCTTTCCTTTCTATTTGTAGGGTATTTGTTATTTTTATTTTTACTCGTGTTATTATATTAAAGAACGATTAAATATCGATGAGAAAACCATGGAAGAGAAAAAACACTTATTCAAACAAGGCAATAAACTTGGTGGAAGAAAACCCGGTTCTCTAAATAGAAGTACCGAACAAGCCAAGTTGGCAATATCAAGATTGGCAAATGAAGGAATTGATGCACTAAGAGAAGATTTACAAAAGATAAGAGAAAGAGACCCATTAGAGGCAGCAAAGTTAAACATTAGATTACTTGAGTTTATCGTACCAAAGAAGGCATCAGTAGAAATGAGAGCAGAGATAGACCAAAGAATACATCAAATCTCAATCAACATAAACAAATCAGGTTCAGATGGAAGTAACTATTGATACTGCAATTACATTTGAGCATTTATTAGAAACCACTAAACGAATCTCTCATCACATAGGAGGTACGCGTAGTGGTAAAACTTATTCTATCCTACAATATCTCATCGTAGAGGGATTAAAAGAACCAAAGGATATAACCATAGTAAGAAAGACAGTACCCTCCTTAAAACGAACAGTAATGAAGGATTTTAAGGATATACTAACCAAACTCGGTATATACTCTGAAGATAGATTCAATACATCAGATAGAATATATAAATTCCCTAATGGCACTAACATACTATTCCTTAATACTGATGACCCCGAAAAACTACGAGGAGTAAAATCAGATATACTTTTTATAGATGAAGCATCAGAAGTAGATGAAGAATCTTATTTCCAATTATCCATTAGAACATCAGGTAAGATTATACTTGCATATAACCCAACTATATCACCATATCATTGGTTAAGACAGATGCAAGATTGTGATAGATATGTTACAACTTACAAGGATAACCCATATCTTCCCACAGAGATGATTAAATCTATCGAATCACTCCAACATACCAATATAAAGAAATGGTTGATATATGGTAAAGGAGAATATGCTGCTAACGATAAGGCAATCTACCAATTCGAGATAGTAGATGAAGTGGAAGGTGAGTTTGTAGGATTTGGATTGGATTGGGGTTGGAATGACCCACTTGCAGTAGTTGCAGTATTTAAAGATGGAACTAACCTTTATATAGATGAGGTATTATACGAATCACAATTATCTATTGGAGAACTGATAACTAAGTTAAGAAAAATCGGTATAGAAAAAGATGAGATTTGGTGTGATAGTTCAGAACCAAGAAATGTTGAAGAATTATACCGAGCAGGATTCAATGCTAAAGGAGTAGTAAAAGGCCCTGATAGTAGAACATTCGGTATAGGTGTAGTACAAAACTATAAACTTCATGTAACCAAACAATCACAAAACATTATCAATGAGATGTATGGATACGAATACTCAACTGACAAATATGGTTATGTAACTGATATACCACAAGATGGATTTGACCACGCAATGGATGCAATGAGATATGTGGCAATGTCTAAGTTATCATTAAAACAACAACAAAAAGGTAAATATACCTTGAGTATTAGATAATATGAGAGAAGAACAAACATGGAACGAAAGTGAGATTAAAGAATTAATCTTATTTGCACAATCCTTACGAGATGAGAATGAAGAACTTCGTTCCAAAATCATAGTGATGGACCAAATGGTGAAGAAAAGAGAGGCAACCTTGAAGAAGGCAGAAAGATACATTAAACAATTAGAAGAGGCAGTAATACATTTACAAATACCAACAATAAACTTGAACTGATATGAAACAAACTTTTGAAATAGAAATCCCAACTAAATGGGAAGATGTAACTCTCTTGAGTTATTTAAACTTGCAAAAAGATTTAGAGAATTATAAAGATAATGAAGATGTACAATTGGATTTGATGATTCATCACTTATGTGGTGTACATTTAGATGCAATCAGAGGAATGTCTTTAGAATCATATACTAAATTCAAAGATGGATTTTATAAATTAGAAAAACCTGAATCTTTACCACTACAACGATTTGTAACTATTGGTGGAGTAGAATATGGATTTGAACCAAACTTATCTAAGATGGCTTATGGTGCGTATTTGGATGTATCCCAATATGATGGATTAACCATAGATAAGAATTGGGCAAAGATAATGAATATCTTATATAGACCAGTTACAAGTAAAAAAGGTGAACTATATCAGATAGAACCATACCAAGGTAAAGATGATTGGGAGAAATGGTTAACGGTTAGAATGGATGTTCACTTCGGTGCGTTGTTTTTTTTTATCGTTTTGTGGAAGGACTTACTCCACGCTACCCTGAACTCTTTGAAGGAGATGGAAATACCACCCAGCATCAAGAAAACTTTGGTAAAAAGTGGAAAGGTTATAGCTCAATCTTTGACCTCGCAGGAGGGGATATTAGGAAAATGGATGAAGTAAGTACACTTCCTCTTGAACAATGTTTATTATTTTTGGCATTTAAATCAGATAAAGCGTTATTAGAATCAATGTTACATAAAGAAGCAATGAAGAGTAGAGGTTAATATACACTTTTTACTCCATTTTGTGTTATTATAATAAAGAGATTTTAATATGGCTATATGGAGTAACTCAAAGTGGAGCAATTCTCGTAACGGTAACCTTCGTTATTCGGTTAATCGTGAGAACAACTCTGGCATATATATCGGCCCAACACAAGGATTATCCTCACCGAAGAACTCGCGTAGAGGATGTTTGTGTTTAAAGGAAGACATATACCATGTAAAGTGTTGTAATGGTGCTTTAATGGAACAAGGAATTGGTGTAATCCAATCTCCAAGAAGAACCGGAGGAGGTGCATTTAGTGATGGATACTCTGAAGGATTTGATATAATACTCAATAACGAATAATAATATAAGAATATGTCAGAAATAAGTAAGCAGGCATTAAAGGTAGAAAATAGTACCCAATTCCCTAATAATAATGCGGGATTGATTACCCCTTCTAACCTTCGTGCATTTAACGAAGATATGATTGATTCACTTGTTGATGAAATCACATATAACGAAGATAGTGCAAGTTGGAACAATAGTATAGATGCGTTAAATACTTTTACTGCATCACAACAACCATCATTCACTGCGTTGAATGAATTTACAGCATCACAATTAACAATCAATAGTGGATTGAATTCTGCTACTGCATCTTTATCTTCAAGTATTGGTGTAGTTAGTTCGGAAGTAGATGTATTACAAGTATGGAGTTCATCGGTAAACGAAATCAGAGATGATGGAGTTTTACAAGGATATTCAACAAGATTCCACTTTGGAGGTAATGTATCTGCTAGTATAGTACCTAATGTTGGTGGACCGATTGCATCAATCAATATTCCATTTAGTTCAGTTGATACTGGTTCACTTTTATTAACTGCATCATTTGATAATGGTACAAGAGATTTAACATTCACCAAAGGTGATAGTTCACAATTCTCAGTAAACATTCCTGATGCAAGTGGTAGTATATTACCAGCAGGTGTAGTATCTGGTTCATCACAAATCATATTACAAGATACAACTTATACTGATGGAGTATTAGACCAATTCTTAACTACTGATGGTGCAGGTAACCTTTCATTTGATTGGGTAAAAAGCCTACACCAAAACATTCGTAACGCAACAACCTCTTCTATTGTAAGAGGAACTCCACTTTACATCTCAGGTTCAACTGGTGATAATGCAGATGTTTATTTTGCAGATGCATCAAACTCAAATAGAAGACCTGCAACATTAATTGCATACGATGCCACTCTTGCACCTGGTGGGACTGGTACTGGTATTATTAGTGGTGAGATACAAGGTGTAGATACAAGTTTATATCCTGAAGGAACTATTGTTTATTTAGGAGTAGGTGGTGGTTGGAGTGCATCAAGACCATCTGGTTCAGATAACTTGGTTCAAGCATTAGGAGTTATAACTCGTTCATCTAATAATGGTAGAGGTGTAGTATTTAACCAAATTGGAAACAACCTACCAAACATTCAACAAGGATATACATGGGTAGGAGATTCAAATGGAATTCCACAACCAATTGCAACCTCATCATTCGGTACTCCAATTAATACTGGTTCATTTGCCACTACGGGTTCAAATACCTTTACTGGCACACAAACAATAAGCGGAGTAGAGAACAACCTTATCTTAACGGGTTCAGGTGGAGAAATAAAAATAGTACAAATACCTGATTATATTACTACATTCGATGGTGGATATATTCAAGGTATAGATTCAATAAGAACAAATGCACTTACATTAAGTGGCTCATCTTATTTCCAACAATATGCTTCAGACCGTGCTAGTTTAATATTAAACAATAGTAATGATGTATATGGTATTGGATTTGATGTTGCAGCAGGAAGTACAAATTACAAATATGCATTCCGTTCAGGTTCTGCAACATTTAGTGCACCATTATCGGTACAAGATGTAATCACTGCAGATATATTCTCAAACCCACAAACCTTATCAGGTTCATTAACTATACCAACTGATAGAAATGCAATGGTAGTAGGACCGGTAAGTATTGATGGTACACTTGTAGTTGAAGGTAATAGTACTTTGATGGTATTATCACAAGTATCAGGTTCAGGTGGTGGAAGTACATCACCATTCCCATATACCGGTGATGCACAAATCTATGGTTCATTATTAGTATCATCATCTGCATCATCAAGTATCATAGTTCCGGGTGGATATGAAACTGTTGGATTATTGATAGATGGTAACTTGAATGTTAGCGATACAATATATACAACTTCTGGCATTCGTAGTAGTGGTGGAATATACACTTCAACAATTGGTGGTAATAATTTTGGAAGATTGTTAATCACATCAGCAGAGACTAGATTTGATACACAAGAAGGAAATCCAATGAATGTTCAATTGACTGGTTCGTTGTTCATGTCATCATCTACTGCATCAGAAATAATAGTACCAAATGGTTATACTGATGATGGATTTGTGATAAATGGTAACCTAAATGTAAAATTTGGTTCATTGATTGTTGAACAAGCAGCAAGATTTACTCAAGCATATACTAATAATATTGGTAGAGATGGTGCAGGTGATATGATTATCAATTCACCAACAATAGTAAGACCAGGAGGTCCTGCAGTAGCAAAAACTGATTTTGGAGTATCGGGTTCTATATTTGTTTCACAATCAGTTAATATAGGTGAAGTAATGAACCTTGCAGGACATGACCCACTACCAAGTGGTAATATTGGTGATTTAGCAGTATCAGGTTCTTCGTTATATTTTTATAATGGAACATGGACATTAGTAGTTTAATAATAAAAAAAAATAGAAAATTATGAGCACAATTCAAGTAGATAGAATAATCCCTTATCAATCCGCATCGGTAACGATAGAGGGTGATATCGTACAAGCAAACGCAGCAACAACGGGTTCTAACACATTTGTTGGAAACCAAAACATTCAAGGAACACTAACTGCCTCAATCCAAGAAGGATATGTATTGGCAGGTGGAGCAGGTGATGTATCTAAATTAGTTGCAACATCATCATTTGGTAGTGTTATTGATACATCATCATTTGCAACAACCGGTTCAAACACATTCCAAGGTGGTCAAATCATCAATGGTGGTAATTTAGATTTAACTGGTTCACAATATGGAGTAATAAATGTACATACTTTAGATACAACACATCCAGGTGATATCTATGCAGGTTATCAATTAACAAGTCAAGATGAATCAATCCAAGCAGGATTCACATTCAACACTTATGGTGAATTAGGTTCAAGTTTGAACACTGCATTATTTGGTGGTGGTAATAATGGAAATGGTTCAGCAACTATTTTGATGGCATCACCAAATGATGGAAATGTACATTTTTATAAAGATAATAACATTTTCCATGGTAACATTGAAGTTACTGGTTCGGTAAGTGCAACTACTGATGTAACCGTTGGTGGAACATTAAATGTTCAATCAGGAAACATCAATGCAAGAGATATCATCATGGATGACCCTGGTGCCAATTCATCATTATTGATGAACCCTAATTACTTCTCTGAATTCAAAGGAACTGCACAACAATGGCAAGAGGGTAATAAAAAATCATATATAACCCTTGCTGAAGAAACTGCGGAGTTTTTATTAAATGGTTGGGATGGTGCATTCACATACGATGAGGCATTATATATGACAGTAGATGGAAGTGGTGTATCATTCAAAGATTGGGATGGTTCTTACACTCCACAAACTTGGTTAAACATTCCTCAAAAATTAGGTAACCCATCGTTTAAGAGAACGGTTGAATTTGAACAAGTAGTACAATTGGCACAATTAGACCCACTACCAGCAGGTGGTGTAGGACAATTGGCAGTATCAGGTTCTAACCTATATTTCCACAATGGTTCAACTTGGTCACAAATTAATTAATAAACTTAAAGAAGATATATCATGATAACTTTAACACATTCACATACACACGAAACAATTCAGATTGATGCCAATGACCCAAAATTAGGTAAATACCTTGCATTTGGTTGGGTACAATCGTAAAAAAATAATACAAACAAAACATTTATTGTTATAATATAAAATACAAATTTTAGATATGAACGCAAAAACAGTCCTAAAGAAGTTAGTAACATTACTATCGGCAAACGAAGTAGAATTAACTTACGCAAAATTGAAAGATGGAACAATCGTTGAATCCCCTACATTTGATGTAGGAGAACCTTTAGAAGTAGTTTCAGAAGATGGAACTAAATCTCCTGCTCCTGATGGAGAACATGAATTAATGTTGAGAGATACTGAAGGAAACGAAAACCTTATCAAAGTATTCACCGAGGGTGGTGTAATCAAAGAAAGAGAGAATGTAGAATTGGCTGATGAAGAAATCAAAAAGGCTGAAGATATTCCTGCTTCTAAACCTGAAGATGCACCAATTGAAATGAGTGAGGAAACTTACGAAACTGCTCCTGGCGATATTCCAACTACTGGCGATGGTGTACCTGCTGATGTAAATCAAGGTGAAATCGTTGGTGCAGATAAAGATATTGCCAAGATGATTGAAGAACTTTCTTATCGCATCGAAGAGATGGAAAAGAAAATGAAAATGGCAGTAGATGAAGAAGTAGTTGATAAAGAAGCTGCAATTGAAGAAGAAATGGAAGGAGAAATCGAAATCGAAATCAAAGAAGAAGATGAAGAAGAAGAACTTCCAAAATTAGATGGAGCACCAGTTGAGGCTAAGAAATTCTCTATCTTAAAAGAAAATAATAAAGTTGTAAGAAATCTATCCTCTCAGGAAAGAGTTCTAGCAAGATTATATAAAACAAAATAATTAACCCAAAATTTTATTCAAAATGAAAAAAAGACAAAATTTGGCGTTACCAACTTTCACACAAAACACCTATGCAGGTGAGTTCGCTGGCGAGTATATCGCAGCAGCATTGTTATCTGCTAAGACTTTGGACAACAAGTTAGTAACCATTAAACCAAACGTCAAGTACAAATCTGTAATTCAGAAACTTGATGTATCAGGAATCGTACAAGATGCTTCTTGTGATTTCGTAACTTCTGGTTCAGTTGCTCTTTCTGAGAGAATCTTAGAACCAAAAGAATTACAAGTAAACTTAGAATTATGTAAGCAAGAGTTCGTTGACTCATGGGAATCGCTTCAGCTTGGTTTCTCTGCGTTTGATACTATCCCTGCATCATTCAACGATTACTTAATCTCTTATGTTGCTGGACAAGTTGCTCAAGCTACTGAAACTTCAATCTGGCAAGGAACTGCAACTAATGGTTCTTTCTTAGGATTTGAATCAGCATTCTCTGCTTCTATCGCAGCAGGTGGTGCAGGTGCAGTATTGGCAGCAAAAACTGGTTCTGCTATTGATTCAGGTTCAATTGATTCATCAAATGTACTTAACAAATTAAACAATGTTGTTGAAACAATTCCTTCAGCCGTATATGGTAAAGAAGATTTGTTAATCTATGTTGGTACTAAAGTTGCTAAGGCTTATCAACAAGCATTAGGTGGTGGTGCTATCGGAGCAAATGGTTGGAACAACCAAATGAATGTTGGCGAAAAACCATTCAACTTCAATGGTATCGAAATCGTTGTTTGCCCTGGTATGAGTGATGACACAGTTGTTGCAGCACAGAAATCAAACTTGTTCTTCGGTACAGGCTTGTTATCTGACCACAACGAAGTTCGTGTATTAGACATGGCTAATTTGGATGGTTCTCAGAACTACCGTATTATCATGAGATACACTGCCGGTGTACAATTCGGTATTGGACAAGATATCGTTTACTACGGAGCATATTAATTAACTAACTAAACAAAAACACTAAAAGTATGGCTTGTAACATAACAGCGGGAAGAAATGAAGTGTGTAAAGATTCAGTAGGTGGACTTCAAGGAGTTTACTTTCTAAACTTTACTACTGGTTCTTTTACCAAAGACGGAAATGGTGAAGTGACTGCTCTACCATCTGGCTCAACCGTATATTACTACGAGTTGAAAGGAAACAGCAGCTATACTGAAACTGTAAATACATCACGAGATAATGGTACAACTTTCTTCACTCAAGAATTAACATTGAACTTGAAGAAGTTAACCAACGAGATGACAACTCAATTAAAGTTGTTGGCTTATGGTAGACCACAAATCGTAGTATGGACAATGAATGGTGATGCATTGTTAGTTGGTGAAAAAGAAGGTGCTGATTTAACGGCTGGTACTATCCAAACAGGTGGAGCAATGGGTGACCTTTACGGTTATTCAACTACTTTCACAGGTATGGAGAAATTACCTGCATCGTTCTTATCAGGTTCAACCACCACAAGTGCTTTCGCAGGATTGACTACTCAACCAACAATTGTGTACGGAACTAATTCATAATTCAGTATAGAATTGATATAGGGAGCAATACTCTATTCTTATAGAGTTCCACTATATATAAACTCAAATCCCCACTTCGGTGGGGATTTTTGTTTTCGTACTATTTATAGATAATGCGTTGTTATATATAAGATAATAATAGATAAATCATAGATAATGCTAACATATTTCACGAATTCCACCAATCAATATTGTATTAGAGTAGAACCATTACCTAGTGGTTCAGAAGTATTGAGTATTGATTTACAAGATATGACCACATTAAAGAATTGGCCAACAATTAATTTAAGTGGGTCTGCATGGAGTTATTCAGAATACGAATCCTTCGTTTCCTTTAGTGTAGATTTTGATGCAGAAACAAACTTTGATACGCCTGTTGGTAATGAATTTAGAATGACAATCTATCCAAAATATAGACCATCAGGTTCTGAATCATTAGTAGTTGGTGATGTATCATGGAGAGGCTCTCTTGCATTCTTCGTATCACAAAGTGAAGATAAACCAAATTATGTTAACCAAACACCTTTACCTGAAGGTGGTGATTATCCATACATTTCAAACGATACAATAAATAGATATATAATTTTACCATAAGATGAATACACAATCAATTAAAAGAGAAGGTAAGTTTAGTGTAGTAAACTTTTCAGATTCGGTTCTACCACAAATATCAGAAGATACAAAAACAAGATATGCGTGGGTGCCGTTTGGTCTATTTGGCCAAGATGATTTTTGGGATGCAGTTGTTATGGCATATAACGATTCAACTACTAACTCAACCTCAGTAAATAACTTAGCAGATTTAATCTTTGGTAAAGGGTTATATACT